>PVML01018018.1_pt1 | contig 74615 bp, 60 predicted proteins | sample 1853371 | NCBI WGS metagenome assembly PVML01 (sample SAMN08533508, study PRJNA380276) | Human gut metagenome, whole genome shotgun sequencing project. | isolation source: participant 1, chromium library | host: Homo sapiens | collected 2017 | reverse complement strand
CGTATAGTCAGTACCGTTCAACGCATTATACAAAGATAGTAAATCCTTAGGATTCTTAAAGATAAACCGAAACAAGACGTCTTTATGGTTCCGGTTCAGTAATGGTTCATTGGTCAATAGGCAGTCCTCCTTAAAATAATATTTAATATATATTAATAATATATTGATATTTTAAATATGTCAATAGTATATTTTATAAAATAAAAATAATATGACTGACACTTACTTGACATTTATTGATGACAAGTATATAATACAAAATGACAAAGATAATTGTCAATATATATAAACTTTTTTTATAAAATTTTGGAGGTGTCTTATGATACTGCGAAATCGGTTAAAGGAACGCAGAGCGGCACTTAATGTTAATCAGCAGGAGATGGGTGCGTTGTGTGGCGTATCAAGGCAGACGATAAGCCTTATAGAAAGAGGAGATTATTCACCGTCGGTTACTCTTGCGTTGACAATTGCCAAAGTATGCGGCGTTACAGTTGAAGAGGTATTTTATCTGGAGGAGGAAGAAAATAATGGAGAATCAGGAAATTAAAGAAGCTAACAGGAAAGCTATGCCTATGTTTATATTATTGGTAATTGCAGGGGCGGCAGCCGGTGGTATAATGGGATTTGTAATTGCAAAATATGGATTGCATGGATTTTCAGAAAATATTGAACGTGTGGCAGACGTATTTTCAACATTTGTTGCACCATGGATGATGTTTACAATAGCGGTTTTTGTTCCGTTAATATTAAGCCCTTATTATATGAAAACTAAAAAAATGCTTTTGTCATGGGATGGTGAAGATGAAGAAATATCAGATGGCATAGAGAAAAGATTGTCGGTTATTATCTGGGTTACGAGTTGTGGACTTATTATTTCATATTTTCTTATTGGGGCAGTGTATTCAAAAGGTTTAGAAATATTTGATAATAATAAAGGCGGAATTTTACCGTTTAGCATAGGTGTTGTAGCATTTATGGCTATTCTGGTTGAAGCTGTTATTTTTCAGCAGAAATGTGTGGATTTAGCTAAAATTATGAATCCCGAGAAAAAAGCATCTGTGTATGATATGAGATTTCAGAAAAAATGGATGGAAAGCTGTGATGAGGCCGAGAAAATTATAGTTGGAAAATGTGCATTTAAAGCATACAGCGTGACTAATAGCGTATGTTACGTATTGGAGATTGTTCTTGTTATTTGTGCACTTGCATTTGGAACGGGTTTTTTACCGGCACTCGTTGTATGTATAATATGGCTGGTAAATACATCTGTATATTGTAGGGAATCTATGAAATATTCAAAAGCAGGTAATAAGATAAATTATGTATAGTAAATCATAACAAAAGGCAAGGAGAACAATAATATGACAGTATATCAGAGAGTTGTAATTATCGCAGCTGTCTGCCTTTGTATAGGTGGCATTATGATGTTATTGGATGTTCCGTTTATGACAAAAGGCATGAAACAAAAGTATACAGATGAATCTGTAAAATCATATTATAAAAAAGCCGGGGTATGTTACGTTATAATGGCAGTGGGTGCCGTTTTGGAGTCTGTTGCAAAATCCGGAACAGTGCTGCATGATGCCGGCTGGGTATTATTTATAGCCGGTGTTATTATTCCTATGTTTTTATCAAGGGGTTTACAGAGTAAATAAAGGGTGATTTTATACATTACGTGCAGCATAATCTGTGTGTGACACAGGCAAAAATAAGAGAAGAATTAAAGCTTGATAAAAATACACCTTGACATATCTGATGCCGGGGGTGTATTATTTTGCTCACAAAGATACCATACAGGGGTATGCTATACATGGCGTTGCTTGTATGATTTTCTATGAAGTGCATTATATACATTGTTATAAGATGTACGGTCACATAACAGAATTATATAGAAAGGCAGGTAAATGAGTTGGAAGAATGTGAACATTGCAGACATAAAGAACGTTCTGATAAAGAATACAGGGATTTAATTAACAGATTAAGCAGAATAGAAGGACAGATAAGAGGAATTAAGGGAATGGTTGAAAAAGGTGCATATTGCCCGGATATTCTTATTCAGGTGTCGGCAGTTAATGCAGCACTTAACAGTTTTAACAAAGTTCTGCTTGCAAACCATATAAAATCCTGTGTTACTACAGATATTAGAGCCGGTAAGGAAGAGACTGTAGATGAACTTGTCACAGTGCTTCAGAAGCTTATGAAATAAGAAAATCAGCTTAGCATAATAATAATTTTGTTAACTAAAAAACATATAAAAACAGGCAGGTGATATTTAATTATGAAACAGTATATAGTTACGGGAATGAGCTGTGCAGCGTGCAGCAGCCGTGTTGAGAAAGCTGTGTCAAAAGTAGAAGGAGTAGAGAACTGCTCGGTAAGCCTTCTTACCAATTCAATGGGAGTTGAAGGTACGGCAAGTGATGAAGCGGTAATAAAAGCTGTTGAAGATGCGGGATACGGTGCATCTTTAAAAACATCACATACGGCGTCGGATAAAAGTGGAACATCACAGAAGAGCGGTTCGCAGGGAATGTATGCGTCACAGGATGATATGTTAAAAGACAGGGTGACACCTGTATTGAAAAAGAGACTTATAACATCTGTAGGATTTCTTATAGTGCTTATGTATATTTCAATGGGACATATGATGTGGGGCTGGCCGCTTCCGTCGATTCTTGAAGGCAACCATGTTGCAATGGGACTTATACAGATGCTTCTTACAATAATTATTATGGTTATTAACCAGAAGTTTTTTATAAGCGGATTTAGGGGTCTTTTGCATAAAGCACCTAACATGGATACGCTTGTTGCACTAGGTTCGGGTGCGGCGTTTGTATACAGCACATATGCATTGTTTGCTATGACAGATGCACAAGTACGCATGGATATGGACGGCGTAATGCACTACATGCATGAATTTTATTTTGAATCAGCGGCTATGATTCTTACACTTATAACAGTCGGAAAGATGCTTGAAGCCCATTCAAAAGGAAAGACAACAGATGCGATAAAAAGCCTTATGAAGCTTGCACCCAAAACAGCCAATATAATACGTGACGGCAGTGAGTTAAATGTTCCTGTTGAAAATGTAAAAAAAGGTGATATATTTATTGTAAGACCAGGGGAAAATATACCTGTAGACGGTATTGTTGTCGAGGGAAGCAGTGCGGTAAACGAAGCAGCACTTACAGGTGAAAGCATACCTGTTGACAAGTCGGCGGGGGATAATGTTTCTGCGGCAACACTCAACCAGTCAGGATTTTTAAAGTGCGAAGCGTCAAGAGTCGGTGAAGATACAACACTTTCACAGATAATACAGATGGTAAGTGATGCAGCGGCAACAAAAGCTCCAATTGCGAAGATAGCCGACAGGGTATCAGGCGTATTTGTTCCTGCTGTAATAACGATAGCCTTGATAACAATAGCGGTATGGCTTATTGCAGGTCAGTCTGTCGGATTTGCACTTGCAAGAGGAATATCAGTTCTTGTAATAAGCTGTCCGTGTGCTCTTGGGCTTGCAACACCTGTTGCAATTATGGTCGGTAACGGAATGGGTGCAAAAAACGGCATGATGTTTAAGACTGCGTCATCTCTTGAGGAAACAGGAAAGATTGATATAGTCGCACTTGATAAGACAGGAACTATAACGAGTGGTGAGCCTAAGGTTACAGATATAATATGTGCCGATGGCTTTGGAAAAAATGATTTGCTTGAAAATGCCTACTCTATTGAAATGCTCTCAGAGCATCCGCTTGCAAAAGCAGTTACAGGATATGTAAAAGACAATAAGAGAGATATTTTTAACAAAAAATACAATATTACGGAATTTCAGGCACTTGCAGGTAACGGATTATCAGGCATAAACGGTGAAGATAAGATTACAGGCGGAAGTCTCAAATTTATGAGCAACACAGTAAATGTGCCTAAGGAAATGGATAAAAAAGCACAGGAACTTGCAGAGCAGGGAAAAACACCGCTTTTGTTTGCTAAGAATGATAAACTTCTCGGAATTATAGCTGTTGCCGATGTTATAAAAGAAGAAAGCGGTCAGGCTGTAAAAGAACTTCACGACATGGGCGTAAGAGTTGTGATGCTTACGGGAGATAATGAAAGAACCGCCAAAGCAATAGGAAGACAGGCTGGTGTCGATGAAGTTATAGCGGGAGTTCTTCCTGATGGAAAAGAAGCTGTTATAAGAAAACTTAAAGAAAGCGGCAAGGTTGCAATGGTTGGTGACGGAATCAACGATGCACCCGCTCTTACAAGAGCGGACATAGGTATTGCAATCGGTGCGGGAACTGACATAGCCATAGATGCGGCTGATATAGTTCTTATGAAGAGCCGTCTCACAGACGTTTCTGCGGCAATAAGATTAAGCCGTGCAACATTAAGAAATATCCACGAAAATTTATTCTGGGCATTCTTTTACAATATAATCGGAATACCGCTTGCGGCCGGTGTATGGATTCCATTATTCGGATGGACATTAAATCCGATGTTTGGTGCTGCAGCAATGAGTCTTTCAAGCTTCTGCGTTGTAACAAATGCGTTGAGACTGAATCTTTTCAAGGTATATGATGCTTCACATGACAGAAAACGTGTAAAAAAGCATGATAATAATAAAAACAGTAAAGGAGAAAAAAATATGGAAAAGACACTTAATATCGAAGGAATGATGTGCGGACACTGCGAGGCAAGAGTAAAGAAAGCTCTTGAAGCACTTGCACAGGTAGATGAGGCTGTAGTAAGCCATGAGAGTGGTACGGCAGTAGTAAAGCTTAATGTTGATGTTGACAATGCTGTTCTTAAAGAAGCTGTTGAGGCACAGGACTACAAAGTTACAGGAATCAACTAAATCATAAATAATTATAAAATTGCAAAAATATCAGAAATCACAAAAAATATTGGAAGGCAGGTAAAGACAGATGAACGAAATCATAGAAAACATGAAGACAAGAAGAAGTATAAGAAAATTTAAGTCAGATGCACTTCCTCAAGATGTGCTTGACAGAATTCTTGAAGCCGGAACATATGCCCCGACAGGAATGGCAGCACAGTCCCCTGTTATAATTGCGGTTACAAACAAAGAGCTCAGGGATAAGTTATCTGCTATGAATGCAAAGATTATGGGAAAACCTGAAGATTTTGACCCGTTTTACAATGCACCAGTTGTTCTTGTTGTGCTTGCGGATAAAAGCAGGCCGACACACGTTTATGACGGAAGCCTTGTGATGGGAAATCTTATGCTTGCGGCACATTCAGAGGGAATCGGAAGCTGCTGGATTCATCGTGCAAAGGAAACATTTGAAAGCGAAGAGGGAAAGAATATCCTTAAAGAGCTTGGAATTACAGGTGATTATGAGGGCATAGGAAACTGTGTACTCGGTTATGCGGATGGTGATGAACCTAAGGCTCACCCGATTAAGGACAATTATGTATACTATGTAAAGTAAATATTGATAGAAATATCAAAAAAGTAAATATTGAATCTTTCCCAAAATGTAGTAATATAAGATTGAATTTTATGGAAAGGGGCTGCCGCTATAATGATTAATTTTGAACGATTAATTTACATGCGGCAGCCCTTTTTAAGAAAGGTATTAACAGGTATATTAATGAGAGAATTAAGTCAGAGAACATCACAATTTACGGATTCAGTAATAAGAAGAATGACAAGAGTTGCCAATAAGTACGGTGCAGTTAATTTATCACAGGGATTTCCTGATTTTGACCCGCCAGTAGCCATTACAGACAGGCTGGCAGAGGTTGCAGGCGAAGGTCCTCACCAGTATGCACTCACATGGGGAGCAAAGAATTTCAGGGATGCACTTGCGGCAAAACAGGAGCATTTTTCGGGAATGAAAATAGATGCAGAAAGTGAAATAGTAGTTACATGTGGAAGCACAGAAGCTATGATGGCAGCAATGATGTCGGTTGTAAATCCGGGAGATAAAGTTATCATTTTTTCGCCTTTTTATGAAAATTATGGTGCTGATACAATACTTTCGGGAGCAGAGCCGGTTTACGTTCCTTTAGTACCGCCTGAATTTAAGTTTGATGCTAATGTACTTGAAGATGCATTTAAAACAGGAGCAAAAGCACTTATTTTGTGTAACCCTTCAAATCCCTGCGGCAAAGTATTTACAAAGGAAGAACTTAAAATTATATCAGAACTTGCAATAAAATATGATACATATGTTATAACAGATGAAGTATATGAGCATATTATTTATGAACCGAATAAACATACATATATTTCAACGCTTCCGGGAATGAGAGAGAGAACAATTATATGTAATTCGCTTTCAAAAACCTATTCAATTACGGGCTGGAGGCTTGGATATGTTATTGCAAATCCACAGATTGCAGACAGAGTAAAGAAAGTGCATGATTTCCTTACAGTAGGAGCTGCAGCACCGCTTATGGAGGCGGCAGTTACTGGTTTGAAATTCGGTGATGACTATTATAAAGAACTTCAGAACCATTATACACATATGAAAAATCTGTTCTGTGACGGTTTAAAAAATCTCGGACTTACATTTAGTGAGCCGCAGGGAGCTTATTACGTACTTATGGATGTTTCAGAATTTGGTGTAAAGGATGATGTGAAATTCTGTGAGTGGATGACACAGCATGTCGGAGTTGCGGCAGTTCCGGGTTCTAGCTTTTTCAGGGAAGATATCCATTCACTTGTAAGATTTCATTTTGCAAAGAAAGACAATACGTTAAATGCGGCTCTTGATAATCTTTCATCATTAAGAAAAAAATGTGCTGATGCACAAAATGTCATTTGGAGATAATAATTTTTATATTTTTTTAAGAAAAACTCATATTAATTTTCTTTATATTCTTACCCTATAGTGGTAATATCTAGAAATGCAATTGGAAAAGGAGAGAGACTATGGGCAGAATATTTAAAAATCTTGTACCATACTGGAAGTCTGTAATTATGATACTGGTACTTCTTGTACTGCAGGCGTTTTGTGATTTGTCACTTCCACAGTACACATCGGATATTATTGATGTAGGAATCCAGAATAAAGGTGTCGGACATGTTATGCCGGAGGCCGTAACAGAGAATGAATATAATCTGGCACAGCTTTTTATGACAGACAGTGAAAAGACAATCTGGCAGGAAAGTTATGACAGTGATAATGGTATTTACAGATGCAATGTAAAGAGCGAAAAGAAACTGTCATCTTATGATGATGAACTTGTTTTACCGCTTATAATTAATAATCAGATGGCAGATGAAGAAAAACAGAAGCTTCTTGCTATGTCACAGGCAGGAATGTTAAGCGATGAAATGGTTTCACAGATCAGGGAAAAAGCTGAAGAAACAGTTGATACGATGGGTTCTACACTTGTAAAGTCAATGGGAATCGCATATGCAGTAAAGCAGGATACTAATGCTGGAATTGATATGGATGCATTGCAGACAAAGTATCTGTTGGGTTCAGGAGCCAAGATGATAGCGATGGCACTTCTTGTTGCACTTACTACAGTTCTTGTTGGACTTGTAGCTTCAAGAGTAGCAGCCGGAATCGGACGTGATTTGCGTGGCAGTGTATACAAGAATGTAATGAATTTTTCAAATGCAGAGATGGATAAATTCTCGACAGCATCTCTTATAACGCGAACAACTAATGATATACAGCAGGTACAGCTTGTGACTGTTCTTATGCTTCGTATGGTTTTATATGCACCTATACTCGGTGTAGGCGGTATTTTTAAGGTGATGCAGACAGGTGCAGGCATGGAATGGATTATAGCACTTGCGGTGCTTATAATAATCGGAATTGTAATGGTACTTATGGTAGTTGCAATGCCTAAATTCAAACTTATGCAGAAGCTTGTTGATAATGTCAATCTCGTATCAAGAGAAATTCTTACAGGTCTTTCCGTAATACGTGCATTCGGACGTGAAAAGAAAGAAGAGGAGCGTTTTGATGATGCTAATAAGGCACTCACTAAGACAATGCTTTTTACAAATCGTGTAATGACATTTATGATGCCTCTTATGACATTTATCATGTACGGAATTAATGTACTTATCATATGGGTAGCTGCACACAAGATTGACAGCGGAAGCATGCAGGTGGGTGCCATGACAGCATTTATCACATATGCAATGCAGATTGTAATGTCTTTCCTGATGCTTACAATGATGTCAATTATGCTTCCGAGAGCAGCAGTTTCAGCTAACAGAATAGATGAAGTTTTAAATGAAAAATCATCTATAAGAGACCCTGAAAATCCTGAAAGACTTGAAGAACACAAAGGTGTTGTAAGCTTTAACCATGTGTCATTCAGATATCCTAACGCTGATGCAGATGTTCTTTCAGATATTGATTTTGTAGCAAAACCGGGAGAGACAACAGCTATTGTCGGAAGTACAGGATGTGGCAAGTCAACACTTATCAATCTTATACCGCGTTTGTATGATGCAACACAGGGAAGTGTCCTGGTTGATGGACATGATGTTAAGAATATAACAATGGAAGATTTAAGAAGCGAAATCGGTTATGTGCCTCAGAAGGGTGTACTTTTCTCAGGTACTATAGCATCAAATTTAAGATATGGTAAAGATGATGCAACTGATGCACAGATTGAGGAGGCAGCTTCAATAGCTCAGGCAACAGAATTTATAGACAGCAAGAGTGCAAAATATGACAGTCCTATTGCACAGGGCGGTACTAACGTGTCAGGTGGTCAGAAGCAGAGACTCTCTATTGCGAGAGCCATTGCAAAGGATCCTAAGATATATATCTTTGATGACAGTTTTTCTGCACTTGATTTAAAGACAGATGCAGCGTTAAGAAAAGCCTTATCATCAAAAGTTAAGGACAGCACTGTTATTATAGTTGCACAGCGAATCAGCACAATACTTCATGCTGACCAGATTCTTGTAATGGATGAAGGCAGAATTGTAGGTAAAGGTACACATGGAGAACTTATGAATTCATGTGATGTATATCAGCAGATAGCACGTTCACAGATGTCAGCAAAAGAGCTTGGAGAGGAGGCATAATCATGGAAGATAATAAAGATTTCAAGACACCTCCGAGACGAGGCAGAATGGGCGGACCGAGAGGCATGGGAATGGCACCTGAAAAGGCAAAAGACTTTAAGGGTTCAATTTCAAAACTTATGTCATATATTGGAAGATATAAGATAGGAATATTTGCGGTAATGTTATTTGCTGCAGTTGCAACAGTGTTTAATGTAATAGGCCCTAAGATTCTCGGTAAGGCCACAACAGCACTTTCTGAGGGACTTATGCGTAAAATAGCAGGTACGGGCGGAATGGATTTTAACTATATTGGAAAAATTCTTATAATTGTGCTTTGCCTTTATCTTGTAAGTGTCATTTTCAGTTTTTGTCAGGGCTGGATTATGACGGGAATCACACAGAAAGTATGCTATAGACTTCGTAAGGAAATATCAGAGAAAATCAACCGTATGCCTATGAAGTATTTCGAGAGCAGAACATACGGTGAGGTTCTTTCGAGAATAACAAACGATGTAGATACGCTCGGACAGGGACTTAACCAGAGTATAACAACGATAATTACATCGGTTGCCACACTTGTAGGTGTATTCATAATGATGATGAGTATTTCTCCACTTATGACAATTATTGCTGTAATTATACTTCCTGTATCTGCAGGACTTATATCATTCGTTGTCAAACGTTCACAGAAGTATTTTAAGACACAGCAGGAGTATCTTGGACATATCAATGGTCAGGTAGAAGAAACATATGGCGGACATCTTGTTGTTAAGTCATTTAATAAAGAAAAAGACATGGTAAAACAGTTTGATGAGACTAACAACGTGTTGTACAAATCAGCCTGGAAATCACAGTTCTTCTCAGGAATGATGCAGCCCATCATGGCATTTGTCGGCAACCTTGGATATGCAGGTGTAGCATTGAGTGGTGGATTTCTTGCCATAAAGGGAACTATAACAATCGGTGATATTCAGGCATTTATCCAATATGTTAAGAATTTTTCGCAGCCTATAACACAGATTGCACAGGTTATCAATCAGGTACAGTCAATGGCAGCCGCTTCTGAGAGAGTATTTGAATTCTTAGGAGAAGAAGAGGAAGACCAGTTTGCAGCTAATCCTGTAAAGTTAGATACAATAAGGGGTGAAGTAGAGTTCAGACATGTGCATTTCGGATACCGGGAGGATCAGACAATTATCAATGACTTTTCTGCAAAGGTAAAACCGGGACAAAAGATTGCGATTGTAGGCCCTACGGGAGCCGGAAAGACAACTATAGTTAAGCTTCTTATGAGATTCTATGACGTTGGCTCAGGTGAAATTCTTGTGGATGGTCATAATGTAAAAGATTTCAATAGAAGAGATTTAAGAGAAGCATTCGGAATGGTACTTCAGGATACATGGCTTTATAAAGATACTATTATGGAAAATATACGTTATGGACGTCTTGATGCAACAGATGAGGAAGTTATTGAAGCAGCGAAAGCCGCTCATGCAAATCATTTCATAGAAACACTTCCGGGTGGTTATAACATGGAGCTTAACGAGGATGCAAGCAATGTATCACAGGGACAGAAACAGCTTCTTACAATTGCAAGAGCAATTCTTGCTGACAATCCGATACTTATTCTTGATGAAGCTACATCTTCAGTTGATACAAGAACTGAACAGCAGATACAGAAAGCTATGGACAACCTTATGAAAGGCAGAACAAGTTTTGTTATTGCACACAGACTTTCAACGATAAAAGATGCGGATTTGATTCTTGTTATGAAAGACGGCGATATTGTCGAGCATGGAAATCACGAAGAATTGCTGAAGAAAGGTGGATTTTACGCTGACCTTTACAATTCACAGTTTGAAGAGGCTTGTTAATTACGAGATTTGTCAGGTTATAGTGTAAATACAGATATTATATATAGACACCGTCATGGTCAACAGTCAGTTAAACTGTTGATTGCGGCGGTGTTTTGTAATATAATAAAATAATTAGAAATATTTGGGAATTATGTAATAAAATTTGCTATAAGGGATTAATATAGCTAAAGGGGTATTGTTATATTTATGAGAGAAGCAAAATACAAAATGTTTTACGCTGCCGGGAATTACTGGATTATGTCATGTGATTCATCAGATGAACAGTATATGACACCAATAATTATTAATGAAACCGGGGCAGTGATATGGAAATATCTGAGTGAATGTAATTCATTAAATGAGACTGCACAGAGGTTATCAGACTTATATGGGATAACAATAGAAGACGCTAAAGCAGATGTTTCTTTATTTACGGATAGTTTAAGAAAATATGGAATTAAATATATTTAACAGGCTGGTATGGAATTATGAGAGTATTGATAGTTGGAGCATTTGGAACTGTTACATCAGCGATAATCCGTAAGTTTGGTAAAGAAGGTGCAAGAATATATGCACTGACGGGTGGGAAAAATTCTGAGAACAGGTACAAAAAAGTATATGAACAGTATGATTTTTCGTATGATAATAATTGCATAAAAGAAGTGTTTGAGAGTGTAAATCCTGATGTAACAATATTTATAGGAGCATTTGATTCTAATTTTGAATGGAGCAGTGGCTATAGTGAGATGGTGAAGTTTGGTGCCGGATTGTATAACTGCCTGAATGCTTTTTCATTTTTGAATCATGGCCGCTTTATATTTTTATCATCAAATGAGGTTAATGGCTTTGATGAAAGTACATATAAAGAGATATTACATTCACAAAGACCGCTTGAATCTGGAGCAATACGTACTTATGCCAGAGTGTATAAGGCAAGTGCATTGAAGAATGGTGAAGATATATGCAGTAATTACCGTAAGACAACAGGCTCGGATGTAATAGCATTGAGAATAGAAGAACTTTCATTTGAAACGAAAAAGCCTGAAGAAGCTGTAGATACATGTACACGTATGTGCAGTGAACTATTGAGAGAAAACAGTATAACGAAAGAATCAGAAAAATATTCGCCTATTTATATTACAGATGTGGTCGAAGCCTTGTATAAGCTTGTTAATAAGGATTTGTTGAAGTACAGTTTATACAGAATTCATTCAGACAGTTCGATTACACAGAATGAACTTGCTGAACTTATTAATACGTCATTTGATACACAGGTTTCAATAAAAGAAAATATATCTGATATAAGTAGTAATGATGATATACATGACATGTCAGAAGAAATTGAAGTAAAAATATTTAAAGATGCAAAATCATGTGCACAGCAGATTATAAAAAATATAAAGAATAATAGATCTGTATTTGCATCGGGAAGTACAGTTACTGAAAAATTTTCAAAAAGAATAGCACAATATTTTAAAGGAATGCTGGTTGCACTGATTCCTTTTATTGAAAATATGGTGATTTTCATTCCTTTCTTTATGATTAACAACAGAACGACCGGAAGCACATATTTTGCAAGACTTGACTGTTATCTTATATATGTTCTTATATTTGCCATGGTTTATGGTCAGCAGCAGGCATTATTTTCATCTATACTGGCGGTATGCGGCTACTTTTTCAGACAGATGTATTCAAGAACCGGATTTGAAATCATGCTTGATTATAATACGTATGTATGGATTGCACAGCTTGTTATATTGGGACTTAGTGTAGGATATCTGCGTGACCAGCTCAATTCGCTTAAAGCTGATAAAGAAGATGAAGTTGGATATCTTGACAGTCGTCTTAAAGACATTGAGGATATTAACATAATCAATGCAAAGTTAAAAGATGAACTTGAGACACAGGTTATTAACCAGAGTGATAGTCTTGGAAAGATATTTGAAATAACATCAACACTTGATAAAGATGAGCCGGAGGAAGTATTTTTCCATGCTGCAGAAGTTGTTTCAAAACTTATGGATTGTAAAGAGGTTGCAATATATAACGTATCCAACAGAAATTTTGCAAGACTTATGGCATTTACATCACATAATGCCAAGAAACTGGGTAATTCAATTGAATATACAAAATATACAGAAATGTATGAAACATTAAAGCGGGGAGATGTGTATATTAACAGAAAACTTGAAAAAGATTATCCGCTTATGGCAGCAGCAATTATGGCAGAGGAAAGCATAAGTTCTATTGTAATGCTGTGGGATATATCGTGGGAGCAGATGAATCTTGCACAGTCAAACAGGCTGCGTGTTGTAAGTTACATGATTCAGAATGCGGTTCTTAAAGCTAACAGATATATAGAAATGATTGAAAATGAAAGATATGTTGAGGGAACAAGACTTCTTGAAACGCAGGCATTTAAGAAACTTCTGGATGCTTTTACCAATGCAAGAAAAAGAGGACTTGCAGATTGTTCAATTATAAAAATTAATCCGGGCACAAAGGATGTTAAAGAAGCAAGTATTGATTTGCAGAAAAATTTCCGTAATTCGGATTATCTTGGAAGTCTTGATGATGGTTATCTTTATGTGCTTCTTGCAAATACAAATAATGCTGATGCAGGTTTTGTTACAGGAAGAATAAAGGATGCCGGATATTCGTATGAGATGATAGATGGTGATGTTGACGGAGGAGCATATGGAGATTGATAAGATTTTGTCTGTGACACTTATAATACTGGCAATTCCGGTTACAATCTCAGTGGTTGTTCTTCTGGCAAGGCTTTTAAAAGTTATATTTTTTCATGGAGAAGTTAATCTTGAAGATGTAATTTTCAGTAAAGAAAGAATTCGTCAGGTAGATAAGAGCAATATGGAACAGGAGCGGAATATTGTTTCAATTCAGGAAGCTGTGGCAATAAGTAATTATAAGAGCCAGCGTGAACTTATGATGAATATTTTAAGAAAAGATACAAGTCAGTCGCTCGGTTCAATTTCTTATGCACTTAACAGCGAAGACACAGAAACATCACATTATGCGGCGACAGCTTTAAGAGATGAACTTGGTGATTTCAGAAGTAATGTCCTCAAACTTTACAAGAATGTAAAAAAAGGTGAGAAAGCTGAGCCATCGCAGCTCTGCGAGTTCATTGAAAAAACATATGGAATGATTTGTCAGGATGTGTTTCTGCCTACAGAAAAAAGGCAGTATACCGGTATGATAGATGAGATTATGAAAATTATGCTCGCAGATTATAAGGATGATATAAAGCCACAATATTATGAGTGGATTGTGCGATGCATGATTGAAAATGATAATAAAGAGAGTGCAAAAGAGTGGTGTGAACTGGCAGATAAAAATCTTCAAGGACTTCTTACGCCATACAAGTGTTATCTTAGATATTATTATTATTGCGATGATGGCACAGATTTTATAAAAACAATAGATGAGCTGAAAAATACCGATATACCTATAGATAATGATACACTTGAAATATTCAGAATGTTTGGATGATATGCAATTAGATTAATACCGGAATGGAGAAACTGATATGTCTGTGACAAACGTAGTACAGTCAATATGGATACTGATTTTATATTCTTTAATGACAGTATTCATGCCGGCTGTTGTTATGCACAAAAGAATAGCAAAGAGGCGTTTATGTGAAAAATTTCTGATATGCGTTGTTGCCGGTAATTTTTATATTGTAAATGTTGTTTTTATTCTGCAATTTCTTCATATTTCAAATCGTTTTACACTTTTTTGTGCAACATTTGTGGCGGCATTTGTCTATATGATTTTGAGAAACCGAACAAAATCAAGACAAATTCTTATAAAAATTGTTGATATAATGAGCAGATTAGCGAGAAATACAATGGGAAGACGTACGTTTTTTTCAAAGTGTGGCAATCATATAAAATCAGCATTAAAAAAACTTATTATAAAGATAAAAAATTATTTAAAATGCTACGGATGGGAGACATTCCTTACTTTATGCCTTTGTGCGGTTGTATGTGTGATATATGGTTCAAATGGCATTATAAATTATGGATATACGGCTTCCGATACGCCGGTTCACAATTATTGGATAAATGCAATGTCTGATAATAACGTGTTTGTTGCCGGTGTTTATCCGCATGGCTTTCATTGTATTATATATTACATGCATGCTGTATTCGGAATAGATACATATGTATTATTAAGATTATTTACAGTGACAAGTGCATTATATATTCATCTTGCATTATTTGCTTTCTGCAAGGGAGTGTGCAGAGGAGCATATTCAGCATATGCGGCAGTATTCATATTTGCGGCGGTCAATCTGTTAAATAAAGACTGTATTATCAGATATACAAACAATCTTCCGCAGGAATACGGAATGATATTTATACTTCCTACAGTATATTTTATATTTGAATTTTTTAAGCATCAGAAAATATGTCCGAAAAAATTAAAGATAAAAGAAACTGCACTTATAGTTGAGGGTGAACTTGCAGCAGAAGACCTTATATATGCGGCAGTAAGTTTTTCACTTACAATTGCTGTACATTTTTATGGAACAATGATTGCCGGCATATTCTGTATAGGAATAGTATTTGGATTTCTTATAAGGATTGTCCAGCCAAGATTTATGGCAAGAATTATCGCAGCATTTACCCTTGGAGTGATACTTGGAGTTCTTCCGCTTGCAACGGCTGTTATAATGGGAAAACCGATGCAGGGTTCAATCGGATGGGGACTCAGTGTGATTTCCGGTAATAAGACGACGACAGGTATCAATATAGATACATCAGGGCAGAATTCTTCAGGTACATCATCAGGCGGACAGTCATCAGATTCTGCTGATTTTGGCCAACAGGGGGAGGTACAGGGTGATGCTGCATATAATGATGAGGATGGACAGAATGGCCCACAGTCTGTTAAAAAACAGTCTTTTGCCGACAAATTAAAGCAAAAGGCCGGTGTGGTATATTATAAATTTGCAGACCTTTTTGGCAGGGCGTACAGGAATCTTAATAATGATATAGAAGCTGCCGTGTTTCCGCATGGAGGAGTCTTTTATCTCGGATTTGTATTTATAAGCTGTGCAGTTCTTATAATATTTGGCATAATTTTTGGAATAAGCAGGGATTATGATTATGGCGGAAGAATAATTACAGTCGCATTTTCAATAATATTTATACATATGATGTTTATTGCAGGCGTATTTGGGTTGCCAAAGCTTATGGACCAGAACAGAACAAGAATATATATGACATATTCGCTGGCCGTTCTTGTTGCACTTGACTTTGATATCGTGCCATATATAATTTCAAGATTTATAAATTTGAAAACATTGTATAATACAATATCCCTTGCCATATGCGTTGTGGCTGTAATAAGAGTGGTTGATGTGTATGGACTTCGTGAACCTATTGTATATTCCAAAATCGGCATGCTTGAGTCAAATGGTGCTGTAGAGTGTCTTAGCAATATTATAAAGGAAAATAAAGACAGAACATGGACGATACTTTCAGCTAATGATGAACTGAGAATGATGGATAAACATGGTTATCATTATGAGACTCTGGATTTGTTAAAAGACATGAAAAAAAATCCTGATAAACGTATTACGATTCCAACAAAATATATATATATATATGTTGAAAAAACACCTTTAAACTATTCTGTGGCATATGATAAGAGTGGACAGAAGGTTTCAAGGGAAGGGGCGGCAACACCACTCCCACAATATGGTGGAATTGTTTCTTATACGGGAAGATACCGCTGGGTTGTAATGTCCAAGATGTATTATTGGGCACAGGAACTTCAGAAATTGTTCCCTGAGGATGTGAGCGTATATTATGAGGATGATGATTTTATCTGTTACAAATTAGTACAGAATACATCAAATCTTTATAACCTTAACATTGATTATGAGTATAGAAATTAGGTGGAGAGGATAAGGCATGAAAAACAGGATGTTGTCCAAAAGAGTATATTTTACAGTTAGTTCACTGATGATGCTGGTTCTTTTTATGTTCCAGTTTTCAGGCATTATAAGAAAAAAGTACAATAATTTTGACGAAAATAAATATGCTGTTTCAGAAAAAAATGATTTGAACAATAATAATGTGTTTACAGTTTTGACAGATGAAGATAAGGTCATTAAAAGCATCAGCGGATATATTGTATACATTGGAGATATTAATACAAAGACAGGAAATACAGTATACGAGTGGTGTAATTATACTAAGCGGAATCTCCTTGTATACAAAACAGTCTCACAATATCACAGATATAATGAGAAATATCCCGATGCCGTTCTTATAGATTCAGATTATGTAAACATTGACAGTGATATAGATACATTTTCTCTTCTGACTGATTATGGAATTAATCTTGTATTCTGTACACTTCCATCTTATTCCGCAATCAGTGAAAACCAGCGTTTTGAGCAGTTGTGCGGAATAAGTCCGCACAGAGAATCTGTCAATGCTTCCGGATTAAAGCTTTACAGTGGCTTTTTACTTGGAGGTGAGGCATGGTATACGAAAGAGAATGATCCTGACGGAAAATTCCAGAATATGAAACTTACAATGCCATGGTATAACACAAGCAATGCGACAAAGACATACATGTCTGCTGTGGTTGAATCAGAGGATGGAAGTAAGATTGATAATGAAGACCAGCCTGCGGTTATCTGGCGAAAGAGCCATGATCATGCATATGTATTCTGTATTAACGGAGACTATATAAAAGATATATCGGGGATAGGAATCCTTACTGCAATAATGTCAGAATCAAAGGATTTAGATATATATCCGGTAGTTGATTCACAGTCGGTAATAGTAAATAATTTTCCGATGTTTTCATTTGAAAATGATGATGCCGTAGAGAAATATTATCTCAGAAATACAAGTTCGCTTCTCGAAAATGTAATATGGCCTGATATATCTAATCTGGCAGAGTCAACAGGTGCGAGGTTTACATTTATGGCGGCACCACAGATTAATTATTCGGACAACAATCTTGTTTCTGTACGTGAAATGGACTATTTTTTCAGGCTTTTCTCGGAGATAAGTTCGGAGGCGGGACTTACAACTACAAGAGATGATGCAACATCCATTGATGAAAAACTGACAGCAGATGCCGGCATTTTTTCAAATTATTTATCAAATTATAAATTTACATCCATAATTGCAAGGAAAGATGAGCTTGAAAATGTATTATCATCGAAAAACAGCCTTATAGATGATGTAAATACGATAGTTACTGATTCACAGGATTATGGTGGTACAAAATTATTTTCGTATGTAAATGATAATGTGATTAATGTTGAGTGTCCTGTGACAAGTGATAAGTATACATATTCAGATGATTTCAGACAGAGATGTTTTCAGACGGCACTTGCATATACCAATATAGAATTTAACATGACAGGTGTATGTAATCCGGATGATGAAAAAGAGTTGTGGAATGAAGAGATAAAGTTAAAGTCCACGGCACTTACTTCATATATGAAAAATTCAAAGGTGTTTACTAAATGCAGTATTTCACAGGCAGATAAACGTATACGTGAATTTATGGCGGCAGATTATTCATATAAACAAAACAGATCATATGTAAGTCTTGATATAACAGGTGCTCAGGAAACGGCACGTTTTATTGTAAGGCTGCGTACAGGGGAAGTTGAAAATGTATCGGGAGCTGTGTGTACGAAAGTTGAAAAGGGTGTATATCTTATTACAGCACAGTCTAAGCATGTTGAAATGACAATTAAGACAGAATAGTGTGCAAAGCAGGAGGGTAAGGATGAGAATATGTATTGTTGCTGAAGGCTGCTATCCTTATGTGGTAGGTGGTGTTTCAAGCTGGATAAACAATTTAATAAGGTCATTTCCACAGCATGAATTTATAATGCTTGCAGTTATTTCTGACAGGAGTGTTAGTGGCAAATTCAAATATAATCTTCCGGATAATCTGACAGAGGTACATGAGGTATACTTAAATGATACCGAATGGGTAAACAGGACAAGAAAAAATTACAAAAATGCCAGATTATCAGCAAAAAATAAAGAGGCATTAAATTCACTCCTTATCGGTACTGACACAGACTGGGAGACGCTTACGAGACTTTTACAGAATCCAAAGCTTTCGCTTGATGCACTTCTTATGGGACCTGACTTTCTCGATGCTGTTGTAAAAAGTTATGAGTTAAAACATGGCGAAATCATATTTTCGGATTTTTTATGGACTATGCGTTCAATGTATCTTCCGCTTTTTCTTGCAATGCATTCAGATATTCCTAAGGCAGATATTTTTCATTGTGTTGCTACAGGATACTCAGGTGTTCTTGGCTCAATGGCAAAAATACTTTACCCCGGAAGCAGACTTATTGTTTCAGAACACGGAATATATACAAGAGAGCGTGAGGAAGAAGTTATCAAGGCATCATGGATAGCCGGAATATACAAGGATTTATGGATAGACCAGTTTAAGAAAATGTCTCTGTTTGCATACGATAAGGCTGACCGGGTTACATCGCTTTATGGTACAGCGAGAAGACTTCAGATAGAACTTGGCTGCCCTGAGGAAAAAATTATGATTACTCCAAACGGAATAGACCAGGAAAGGTTTAAAGATATTCCGATGAAAGAACCGGATGACGAATATATCAATGTCGGTGCAGTGCTTCGAGTTACGCCAATTAAAGATGTAAAGACTATGATAATGGCATTTGGTTATGCAAAAAATAACAATCCAAAGCTGAAATTGTGGATTATGGGTCCTACAGATGAGGATGAAGATTATGCAAAAGAATGTTTTGACCTTGTTGAAGATATGCAGATAAAAGATATAATATTTACAGGAAGAATCAATACATCGGAATATATAGGAAAGATGGATTTTACAATCCTTACAAGTATCAGTGAAGGCCAGCCGCTTACAATTCTTGAGGGTTATGCGGCACATAAGCCGGCAATAGCAACAGATGTCGGTAACTGCCGCGGACTTATATATGGAGAAGATGACCCATACGGTCCATCAGGAATAGTAACCCACATTATGAATGTTGAGGAAATCAAGGAGGCAATATTATTTCTTGCTAACAATCCTGAGACTTGTAAAGAATATGGTGAAAATGGATATAAACGCCTTATAAGACGCTATACGATTGTTGATATGAAAAATACATATGATGGCATATATACTGAGTTATCAAAGAATATGACGGATTAAAATGGATGTAAATATCAGGAGGTGAGAGAATGGCAGGAATAGGAATCAAATTAAATAAATTCTTTGATAAAGGTACAGTTACAGGCTATCTTGCAGGTTCGGGTTACAGTGTTGTAACGACAATAGCACCTATGCTGCTTGTTATAGCTGATATCCTTGCTATGCAGAAGATTCTTGGTTATTCAGATGCGGCATATGGCAGCAGGCAGCTTTTTCAGGCTACAATTCTTTATATATTTGTATTTGCACTTCTTGCATCTGCTCCGCTCAATGCCGTGCTTTCAAGATATGTTTCAGATGTAATCTTTAATGAGACATATTCTGATATAATGGCGGCATTTCATCTTGGTTTGTGGATTAGTATGGCGATAGATACAATTATGGTTGTTCCGTTTGCAATTCATGAATATATTGTTGGAGGGGTGGATATTGTCTATGTAGTGACATCAGTGTGCTGTTTTATAGCACTTTCGCTTGTATTTTACACAATGCTTTATCTGTCACTGTGTAAAGATTACGGAAAAATATCACTTTTCTATTTTATAGGAATGGCAATAACATTAGGTATTTCATATATATTTGTAAAAAAATTCAATATGGAAATAACGTATTCCATGCTTCTTGCAATGACGATAGGATTTATTATAATTGCATCGCTTGGATATGCACTTTTGAGGCAGTATTTTACACAGAACAGTAAGAATTATAAAGATGTGTTACAATATATAGTGAGGTTCAGAAAGCTTATATATGCAAATACACTTTACACAGTCGGACTTTTTATACACAATTTTGTATTCTGGACGACAGATTTAAGAACGGTTATTGTAAAATCATTCGTTTATGCACAGGCTTATGATTTTGCGGCATGTATTGCGATGTTTACAAATATGTCCGCGAGCGTCATATTTATTGCACTTATGGAAATGCACTTTAATGCACGATATAAACAGTATTCTGAGGCCGTAATCGGTGGACGTTTATCTGACATACGAAAGACAAAATCGAGAATGTTCCGTCTGCTGGCAGATGAGATAATGGACCTTGCAAGAATACAGTTTATAATCTCCACAGCAGTATTTCTTATATGCCTCGTTGTACTTGGAAGGATGGGCTATTCCGGAACAGTAATACAGCTTTACCCATGCCTTTGTGCAGGATATTTTATATTATATCTTATGTATGCGGCATTTTTGTTTTTGTATTTTTTTAATGACCTTGACGGTGCCGTGTATACAGGACTTATATTCTGTATAATTACATTGGTTGGAAGCCTTATAAGCAGGCATTTTGATACATTGTGGTATGGAACCGGGCTTGTAGCGGGAGCATTTACAGGCTGGACATATGCGTATTTCAGGCTTTCGTGGCTTGAATCACACCTTCATATTCATATTTTCTGCAACGGAAGCATATTGAAGATGTCACATGGAAAAAGACCTGCAGGTAAAGTATATACAAAATCAGAGACGGTCGAGGAGAGTAAATAATGGGAACAGTTATATTGCGTATAGGAATTATCATATTGGGAGTATTTCTTTTATCAGTTACATTTTCCAATTATGTAAGGGGAAAACTTCGGGAAAAAGCCACGTTTCTGTGGGGAATACTTGCAATTGCAATGATTTTGTCAGGTGCGGTGCCTGTATTATCAGGCTGGAGTAAAAGATTCAATGATGTGATATACATTGCACCATTTGTTATAATTATAGTATTTGTATGTATTATGTTTTATATAACAAAAGAAATTTCGGTTTTGAGAAGAAAAAATCAGGAGCTGGCAATGCATGTTTCTTTATTGAATCAGGAGAATGAGAGAATTCTTAAAGAATTAACATCTATTACCGGAAAAGATAAAAGTGAACTATGAAAAAGAAAATCTTATTTGTAATAAACACGCTTGGAAGAGCCGGTGCAGAGATGGCGATGACGGCACTTATGAATAAGCTTGATGAATCACAGTATGAAATATCACTTTATGTAATGCTTGCACAGGGTGAGCTTATAAAAGATATTCCACCGTATGTGCATGTGATTAATAAAAATTTCTGCGATAAGTCAGTTTTGTCATCACAGGGTAAAAAAAATCTCAACAGACTTATTTTAAAAAAAATTTTTGCACATGGTTCGATTTTTAAAAATATATTTTACGTTATATCAGTTCTGTTTTCGATGATAAAAAAGCATAGAATACAGCCTGATAAGCTTCTTTGGCGTGTAATATCAGATGGAAGTGATGTAACTGATGAAGAATTTGACTTAGCTGTTGCATATATAGAGGGAGCATCGGCATATTATGTTCATGACCATGTAAAAGCAAAGAAAAAAGTGGGATTTATACATATTGATTACAGTAAGGCCGGTTATACAAGAAAGACAGATAAAAATTGTTATGATGATTTCGACCGCATATTTACTGTGTCTGATGAAGTAAAAGAATGTTTTATTTCAGTATATCCCGAACTTGAAGAAAAGACAAAAGTGTTTCATAATATAATAGATGAAGAAAAGATTATAAGTAAATCATCAGAAAAAATGAAATATAAAATGTCAGACAAAGGTATTCGTCTGCTTACTGTCGGAAGGCTTACATATCAAAAGGGGTATGATGTTGCGGTATATGCTTTGAAAGAGCTTGTAAACCATGGATTTGATGTGAACTGGTATATACTTGGTGACGGCCCTGAATATCAGACGCTTGCAGCTCTTGCGGTAAAAGAAGGCATTGACAGCCGTTTTCATCTTCTGGGAGCCGTTGACAATCCTTATCCATATTACAAGGCAGCAGACATATACGTACATGCTACACGTTTTGAAGGCAAAAGCATTGCAATCCAGGAGGCACAGGTTCTTGGCTGTGCAATTATAGCTTCAGACTGCAGCGGCAACAGAGAGCAGATTAACGATGGTGTTGACGGAATTCTTTGCGGATTCACACCGGCAGGAATTGCCGATGGAATAGAAAAATTAATTACAAATCCTGCACTTGCCACAAAATTCAGAATGGCATCGGCAGAAAAACAGATAAATCATCTGGAAGAACTTCAAAATATATACGGGATGATGAGGTGAATGGCGTGAAAGAGGTATTAATTATTATTCCTGCCTATAATGAAGAAAAAAATATTAATAAAGTGCTTGATAAGCTTGAAGAGCCTGAAATTACAGAAATAGCTGATATTCTTGTAATGAATGATGCCTCTTCAGATAATACAAACTGGATTGTAAAGCAGCGTAATCATGCTGTTGTAACACATATATTTAATCTTGGATACGGCAGTGCGTTGCAGCTTGGATATAAATATGCGATAAGACGAAATTACAAGTATGTAATTCAGATGGACGCAGACGGACAGCATGATGTATGTAACATACTTAATATATATAAGGCTTTAAAGACTAAGTATAACGATTCGTATCCTGATATTGTGCTTGGCTCCCGTTATTTAAAGGATAGTTCGCCTTATAAGACATCGTTTTTAAAAGAGCTGGCATATTCAATATTCCGTACATTTATTAAGATGTCAACAGGAAGAACTATTATGGACCCTACAACGGGGCTTCAGGGACTTAGCTGGCGTGCGGTACTTTATTATTCAAAATATGGTAATTTTGACGAGCGTTATCCCGATGCCAATATGATTACAGGAATGATACTTAAAGGCTATAATGTGGTGGAGATTCCGGCTGTAATGCACAGCAGGGAATTTGGAAAAAGCATGCATTCGGGACTTAAACCTATATGGTATATGTGTCACATGACATTAAGTCTCATTGCTGTGGTAGTGCGTCAGCACAAAGAAAAGAGACGTATGGAAAGACATAAGAAACATGAACAATAAAAAACTGGAAAAGTATGGACTGTCGCTTCTTTGCACGGAATATAACCCATCAAGAGGCTGGTATAATATATTTCCGTTCAGACTGAAAAAGGATTACGATTTTGAAGAGCTGAAATGGAGCCTGAAAAAGAATGAGGGAATAGTTCTTGCAAGAATCTGCATAGGTGATTTCAAGGACAGGGAACTTGACGAAAAAGCAATCGGGCAGATTAATGATATTCTTGAATTTTTTAAAAAATATGACAGGGAAGTAATACTTCGTTTTGTATATGACGAGGATGGAAAAGGTCTTGAAAATGAGCCTGATTCGATAAATCTCGTAAAACGGCATATATCACAGATTGGAGAGGCTGTTCTTGCATTTAAAAGCAATATTCTTACAATGCAGGGAGCGTTAATCGGAAGCTGGGGCGAGATGCACACATCGAGATATGCAGATATAATGAGTGTAAGAATCCTTATGGCAGCAATGTATGAGGCGGTAAAAGGTGCAATTCCGCTTGCAGTAAGAACGCCGGCACAGCATGCGGCACTAGATGACAATACAGCGAAAATAACAGGATTTTTTAACGATGCACTTATGGCATCACAGACGGATTTTGGTACGTTTTCATCAGACAGTGATAAAAGAGACGAAGAGTACAGATATGTTGACGAATGTCTGAAAAATGGCGTATTGTGTGGTGGAGAAGCAGTAAATGACAATGTATATAACGATGGTGCCAATGCACAGGAATATCTCAGAAAACTTCATGTTACATATCTTAACAGCCAGTATGACGATAAAGTTTTAAATAAATGGAAAGACTGCGGAATATATGAAAAAATAAGCCGCAGTCTTGGATATTGTATTAATATTGAAATTATAAAAACAACATTTACAGGCAAAATAAATTTTACAATTAAAAATATCGGCTATGCGTCACTGAAGCAGAATTTCTGTCTTGTAATAAGCTGCGGTGACAAAGATTTCACATCGGATGTAATCCGTGGGCTTGAACCGGGACAATCTGTAAATGTCAGATTTGATAAAAAAGCTGTTACAAATGGTGGAACACTTTTTATAAAAAGGCTTAACGATAATAAACGGATTCAGATTTTTAACGAACCGATATAATATCCATAATCATTGTAAGAAGCGTCATTGGCGAATTTTATGATTTCGCCCGATATTTTATCGCGGACTACAAGATAAATGCTGTAGTTATTTACTTTTGTTATATTTCCTGCTTTTTTAATCTGCAGCAGAGGAACAGATATATCCAGATTTATTTCATTACCCGGTGTCCATGTGGATGCTGGGTATTTTTCTGTCAGATTTGCACTGTAGACGATGTCCGTGTTGTCTGCCGCAGCACTGTAAGAATCTGTCGGAGCGGAAGAGTTGTCGTCTTTTATTATAAAAAGTTCGACTTCAAAATCTTTGTAAGACGGAGCAAATCCCTCATTTTTGAGTGTTATTTGAAGTGAACCGCCAAAAGCATTATTTTTGTGCTCAAATGATGATGACAGCAGACAATATCTGTAACCAAGACGTGTTGTTACATAATCGTATGCGGACATGCCATTGTATACAGAATCACCGTCGGGGTCAGTGTAAGTCTGTTTTTTCCATTTATTAATTACAGCAAGGTCGTGTGCGTTGTTAAGATACGAAACATGCATTGATGCGAGGTCTTTTGCAGCATTGTCTATGTCGTTATATTTATTGTCAAGAACCACTTCGCCGCCGTTTGGAACCAAAAGACACAGTTCATCCTGAAATGCTATTTCCTGGCTGCGGTTTCCTTTTTTATCATATTCCTCATCGGAAAAATGATAATTTTCAGGACCATACGTTCCAACATCAATATAGGAACCGAGCATGCCATCATTAAAAAGTCCCATCCTTATTCTGTGACCGTCCGATTTCAGCTTTGAAATGTCAGCAGTTTTAAATATAGTGCGTAAATGCTGAGGAGTTCTTACGGAAAGGTAAATGTCGTCATCAATGAGACTGTCTAAGAGCAGTGCAAGTTCAGTCATGCTGTTGGTGTCCATATAATGTGAGCTGTGCATTTCTGCAAACGAACCGACAAAAATTCCCTGCATGATATAGATAGAATTTTTGTGGTTGTTTACAATATCAGAAGTCTGTCTCATGTGAAGTTTGACGGTTTCAGTGCTGTCTGGTTCTGTCTGCATCGCCTTTCCATCCCAGTCGTATAAAAAACGCAGAATAACAGCATGCGGGCTTTCACCCCACATTGTAAATATTCTGTCAATCTGGGCGAGAGCGTTGTCAGATAATTCTGTGTTATTAAAATTTTTGAGATTGATTTCAAGAAGAACAAGCCTTGTTGAACCGCTTTTTTGTATATAGTCCTGTGTGCGTTTGTCAAAAGTATCGGCATAAGCATCACTTATTGTATATCCAAACATATCATACCAGCCGCAATAAGGATTATTAAGTATATCATTTGCAGGAGCGAAACCGGATGATGTGTATGAAATACTGCTGTTATAAAAGTGAAGGGCAAAGCATATGAGAGCCGAAAAAACAGCAGCAACAGTAAAAATTGCCGCAATAATGCGGATAAGATAATTTTTTTTAGTCCTAAAAGTTTTCATGCTTCATATTATAGCATTAAGGTGCTATCAATGCTATAATTAAAAGAAAATTTATTTTCAATCTGAGCACAGAAACGAGGATTTTTCAATGGAAACAAAGAGCCGTACACAATATTCTGCCTACAATACGACAGTAGGACTCATATCGAGATTTATGGCAATTATTATGGGATATGTTGTCCGTATAGTATTTACACATATGCTGTCGGAAAATTATGTGGGTGTCAACGGACTTTTTACTGATATTCTGAATGTGTTATCACTTTCTGAAATGGGAATAGAGACAGCTATTTCATTTGCTTTATATAAACCGATTGCAGAAAATGACATAGAAAAACAAAAGTCGATTATGAATATATATAAATGGTTTTACAGGGCAGTTGCTTGCTTTGTGCTGTTTGCCGGACTTCTTGTAATACCTTTTATGGGTGTGCTTATAAAGAATAAGCCGGATATAGAAAATCTTACATATATTTATGTTCTTTATCTTATAAATTCGGCAGCATCATATCTCCTTATTTACAAAAAGACACTGCTTGACGCTCATCAGCTGAAATATATCGGCGTTGTTGCAAAGACATTTTCATGGGTGATTCAGGATATTTTTCAGATTGCGATACTTATTCTTACAAAAAATTTTATTTTGTATCTTTATGTATACATTGCGGCGACAGTACTTTCCAATATTTATATTTCAAAAAAGACAGATAAGCTGTTTCCGTATGTGAACGACAAAGATGTGCAAAAACTTGATACGCAGACAAAATCAGATATTATAAAAAATGTTAAAGCCATGATGATGCATCAGGTCGGTAATGTAATCGTCAATAATACAGATAATCTGCTTATTTCGGGATTTGTTGGGATTGCAAGTGTAGGTAAGTATTCCAATTATTATCTTCTTATTGGTTCGATAAGACATGTTATGAGCGATGCTATTGACGGAATTACGGCAAGTGTCGGTAATCTTGGAGTTACAGAGGATTCATCGAGGGTAAAAAAGATATTTAATGCAGCCGCATTTTTTAACCACTGGGTGTTTGCATATGCTGCAGTCTGCCTTTTTGAACTCTTAAATCCTTTTGTTGAATTAAGTTTTGGTGCAAAATATCTTTTTGAAACGAACGTTGTACTTATTCTATGTATCAATTTTTATATATATGGAATAACAAAAACAGGCAAGATTTTCCATAATTCGCTGGGCCTTTTCTGGTATGACAGATATAAAGCAGTCATAGAAGCAGTAATTAATCTTATTGCATCTCTTATACTTGTGCATAATTTCGGTGTTTTTGGAATATTTATGGGAACACTGATAAGCACGGTGCTCACAACTTTGTGGGTAGAACCTTTTGTTATATACAAGTATCATTTTAAGGAGTGTGTTACAGGATATTACCTGTGTATGGCATGGTACTTTGTACAGACGGCTTTTGCATGGGCAGTGGCTCATTTTGCATGTGTCAGAATTGAAAAAATATCAGGAATTGCCGGATGCATACCGCAGATAGCGTTGAGACTTGTAATAGTAACTGTTGTTATGAACGGAATATTTTTGATTATTAACATAAATAACAAAAATTTCAGGTTTCTTCTTGCAAAGTTTTTTAGTATTATAAAAGTAGGAAAATCTGGGAAAAATGGAGTGTGTAGATGAACAGACAGAGTGATGTGATTGAAAATTGGGAATATGGGCTTCTTACATTGCTTAATAATGCCCTAAATCTGCCTGTATCTGAAAAAAATGATGCTATTGAAGTAAAAAGCATTATTGAAGATGTAAGTAGAAAACTCGATTCAGATTCTATACAGAAATTTAATGAATATAGTGAAGATGAATGGAATAAGATTATCAAGACGGCAGACGGCCACGGGGTTCTGCCGTTAATAGCAGATGAGTTATATTTTATGGATTGCGTGCCTGATAATATTAAGATTAAGGCGGTTGCAAAAGCAAAAAAAATTGTTATCCAGAACAGCCGTCTTTCATACCTGACTAATGAGTATATGAGCATTTTAAATGATGCTGGAATTACGGCAGTGCTTTTAAAAGGTGCTGGAACGGCTGCATATTATCCGGTAAAGAGTCTTAGAAAATCAGGTGATATTGATATACTCATTCCTGATAAGCTGCAGTTTGATAAAGCCGTAAGTGTGCTTGAACTGCATGGCGTGGTTATAATGGGGGAACAGCATGCATGGCATCATGTTGAAATGCATAATGAGAACGGCGTAATAATAGAACTTCACAGGGCACTGGCAGAACAGTTCGATGATGACGATGTGAATAAAAAGATTGAGCAGTATACTGAAGAAATGTCAGTTCATAATATTTTAAAAAATATTGATGGAATGAATATAGTATGTCCTGAGATGGCATGGGAAGCATTAAGTCTTGCCATTCATATGCTGCACCATTTTGTGAGAGCAGGGTTCGGACTCAAACTTTTGTGTGACTGGGTTGTATTCTGGAATAGCGAACATGATGAAAGTCAGAAAAATACATTTTATTCAATGATAAGCAGCATTGGAATAACAGGTTTTGTTAAAGCTGTGAATATAATCTGTATAAAGTATCTTGGAATGAAAAAAGAAAATGTTTTTTTTATGATACAGGATGAAAAAACAGAAGTTAATACCGATATATTCCTTAAAGATATTATCGAGGCACAGGAATTTGGCAGTACCAAAGATGAAAGAATGGTTGTGCTTCGTGGCAGCAGGTTTGCAGACTATGTAAGAGAGTTCCATCATCAGATGAAACTTAACAATCCCGATAAGAAAGATAATAAGCTGTTGTGGCCTTATCTCTGGGTTAAAACATTTGCAGTTTTTGTAAGAAATAACAGGACTGTAAGGAAAACAACAATACGCAGTGTACTAAAAAGTGCAGGTGCAAGAAGCAGGGTTGCATATGATATGAAACTGTTTAAAAAATAGTACCCTAAAGTCAGTGGCTATGCGGACTTTAGGGTTGACAGCCGCGATTTATAAGCATTATAATATGGGAAAATAGTAATGCTTTGATTTATGAATGGAGGAGTTTTATTATGTTGAAGTATGAAAAACCGGTTGTAGAGTCAACAGAAGACGTTGCTGAGAGCGTATACATGGCAAGCGGAGATGTAAAGACAGGTGTCTGTCCTTACGGAAGAGAGTTTGCTAATGCCGGAGCTGATATATGTCAGGTTTGCTCAAAGACAGATGGAGCACAGACTTCAGGAAGTGCTTTCAGAGCAGATTATAAGGGATGTCCTTACGGAGTTGCTGAACAGGTTGATTAATTTAAGAGACGAAAGAATATAATATATGGATTATAAGCAGATTGATGAACATAGTGCTGTAATCAGGACATTAAAGGAAAATGACATAAAAATCAAACCTAAGGGATACAGTATGTATCCCTTATTTGTTCCAGGAAGGGATTATGCGGTTATTACCCATATTGAACCTGATAAGCTCAAAAAAGGTGATGCTGTTTTATACAGAAGACATGATAATACAGGAATTCTTGTATTACACAGAATATGCAGAATAGATAAAAATGGATTCTATATGGTTGGAGATAACCAGAGTGAGATTGAGGGACCATTGGAAAAAGAATGTATTCACGGAAAGCTTATTGCTGTTGAAAGAAACGGCAGAATGTTTTCTGTGAATAATATTGTATATAGATTTATTTCGTATGTGTGGCTTTTATTAAGACCGGTGCGTATGCCAGTTGCCAAGTCAGCAGCAGCAGTAAAACGCTGTATTAAAAAAATGGTGAAAAGAAATGGAAAAGAACAATAGTTTTATAAAAACAATTGGTGGAAAAATATTTGCAGTGATTGCTATTGCGGCTGCAATTTTCTGTCTTGCTGCATTGTATGTGATTACCGGTGTCAACGCAGGGGTTAACAATGATAAGAATATAATTCTTGATGACGGATGGAGTGTTATATATAATGGTGAATCATATAACGATGTCAATCTGAATAACTTCAGGCTTACAAAGACAATGGGAAAAGGTGACAAAGTTGTTTTATATACGTCAATACCTAAAAATTTTAAGTATGACACGCCTGTTATAAAGATACCTACAACATCATCGGTATTAAAAGTATCTGTCAACGGAAAGCTTGTGTATACATATGGCGAAGACAGATATGCAGAAAATAAGCTGGTAGGAAGCGGTTGGCATTATATTCCTGTCAAGAAGACAGATGTAGGAAAAAATATAAGAATTATTATTACATCTACTGAAGCCGCGACATTTTCATCTATAGATGCACCTGTTCTTATGGAATATTCGGATGTTTTCCAACAGATGATGATAAAGAACCGTGTTCCATATGTATCTGCAGTTTCATTGATTTTATTTGGTGCACTTATAATGGCACTTGCCGGAATAATGATGATAAAAAGAACAGGAATGTCAAGACTTTTCTGGATAGGAGCCCTGTCTGTGACAGTTGGTACATGGACTGCATGCAATTATAGACTTACGCAGCTTTTTAATATACCATTGCCTGTTACAACAACGCTTGAGTATATTAATCTTGTTTTAGGGGCGTTGTCTGTTGCAATGTATTTTAAAGATAATGTATATGAATTAAAAGATACACTTATGATAAATCTTTATAAAATATTTGTTGGATGTTTGTCAGTATTTATAGTTGTATCATTTACACTGCAATTTACCAATTTATATCATCTGCCGTCACTTCTTGAAGTTATTCATGTTTTTATTGTACTTGAAGTAATTTATATGATGGTTCTTATGATAAAAGTATTAAAATCGGGTACATCTTCAGGAAAAGTCCTTTTTATAGGTTTTTGCATAGTAATTGCATTTATATTTATTGATGTAGTACGTTATATGGTAAAAACATATACCGGAGTGCAGATTTTCAGTGGCTTCAGTATGTCAGCAGCAGGAATGCTTATATTTGTTGTTGTAATGATTATGAATTTCAGTATAGATGTAATACATAATATGAACGAGGCAAAGGAACAGGAAGTTCTTTACAGGATGGCATATATGGATGATCTGACGAAGATATCCAACCGTCGTTACTGTGAGAAAGTAATGGAAGAGTTGTCATCTAACAATGAAAATTTTGGGATATTCAGTTTTGACCTTAATAATCTTAAAAAAATTAATGATAATATGGGACATACTTATGGTGATGATTTAATATCCGGTTTTGCACGTATTTTAAAAGAGACTTTTGAAAAAGAAGCAGTAGTTGGAAGAATGGGCGGGGACGAATTTATTGTGATAATCCGTTCAGATGATGGCAGAATTGACTACGAGACTTTCAGAAAAAAACTTCAACATGTAATTGACGAGTATAATCATAAAGAAAGCAGATTTAAGTATAGTGTTGCGTGTGGATATGCAGACAGCACAGAGGCAGGAGATAATAATGGAAATGTAGATGCCCGCCAGATATATTCCATGGCTGATGACAGGATGTATGTTCATAAAAGAAAAATCAAAGAAAAAATGAAACAGGAAAAATCACATAATGAGTAGGAATTACAGGAAAAATTACAGAAAAAAAGCATCATTAAAACACAGAATAATTGAGCTGGTGATACTTCTTGTCATTATGATAGCTGTAAGTGCGGCAGGTGCCATATATGACAGGTATCAGAATGAAAATAAAGTAATGCCTGACGGACAGATGACAGTGCATTTTATTGATGTAGGACAGGGAGATTCTATACTTATACAATGTGGAACACATGCGATGCTTATTGACGCCGGGGATAACAGCTGTGGTACGAAAGTTCAGGCTTATCTTGAAAACAAAGGAGTAGCAAAGCTTGATTATGTTATAGGCACACATCCTGACAGCGACCATATAGGAGGTCTTGATGTAATTATTTACAAGTTTGATTGCGAAAATGTCATGATGCCCGATTGTGAAAAAAAGACTAATACGTACAGAGATGTAATTTCGGCAATGAAAGAAAAAAATTATATAAATACATTGCCAGAAGTTGGGAAAAAGTATAAACTTGGAGATGCTGAATTTACTATACTTGCACCTTCAAAAAAGTATGAAGATGCAAATAATAATTCAATCAGTATAATACTTCAGTATGGAGACAGAAGATTCCTTTTTACAGGTGATGCCGAAGAAGAGGAAGAGCAGGATATTGTAAATGCCGGTATTTCAATAGATTGTGATGTCTATAAGGCAGGACATCACGGCAGCAGAACGTCTTCATCAGAAGAACTGCTCAATGCTGCAAGTCCGGCATTTGCAGTCATAAGCTGTGGAGAGGGCAACAGTTACGGACATCCGCATGCCAGAACTTTAAATGAATTCAGACAAAGAGGAATTCAGGTGTTCAGGACAGATGAGCAGGGTACAATAGAGGCTGTTACAGATGGTGTGACTATCAAGTGGAACTGCTCACCGTCTGAGACATGGAAAACCGGAAATTAAAACAAAAATAAAAACAAAGGAGAATATTTATTATGCATATGGCAGATGCACTTGTATCTCCGGCAGTTGCAGGAACTATGTATGCGGTTTCTGCGGCAGCGGCAGGATACTCAATTTATAAGGTGAAAAAAGAGGATGATGCATCAAAGATTCCTGTTATGGGAGTCATGGGAGCATTCGTATTTGCAACACAGATGATTAATTTTACAATACCTGGAACAGGCTCTTCAGGACATTTGTGCGGTGGTATGCTTTTATCGGCATTATTAGGTCCATACGCTGGATTTCTTACAATGATAGGCGTTTTATTTGTGCAGTGTCTTATGTTTGCTGACGGAGGACTGCTGGCACTTGGATGTAATATCTGGAACATGGCATTTTACGGATGTTTTATAGGTTCGATTCTGATATGGAAATTTATAATGAAAAACGGTGTTTCAAAGAAAAAGATTACGATTGCTTCAATACTGGGATGTGTTATAACATTGCAGCTCGGAGCGTTTTCTGTGACGCTTGAAACACTTGCATCAGGAATAACAAAACTTTCATTTGGAGCATTTGTTTCAGTAATGCAGCCGATACATCTTGCAATCGGGCTCGTAGAGGGAATTATAACGGCATGTGTCCTTGTATTTGTATATGAGGCAAGACCTGAACTTTTATGGGGAATTGGCGGCAGCAGCGAAAAGTTAAAGAACAGATTCAGTCTTAAAAAGACGGTTGCCATACTTGCAGCAGCGGCTGTAGTTATAGCCGGTGGATTGTCTCTTGCTGCGTCACAGTATCCGGATGGTCTTGAGTGGTCAATTGAAAAACTTACAGGAGATACAGAACTTGAAGCTGATGGTGAAATATATGATAAAGCATCACAGGTTCAGGATACTACAGCAGTTCTTCCTGATTATTCATTCAAAGATTCAGATAGTGCAGCCGGTACAAGCGTTTCAGGTATTGCAGGGGCATTGATGGTTGTTGCTGTGTGTACGGCAGGATGTTTTATATTCAGATTTTTTAAAAACAAAAAGGTAAAGATAAGTGAATGATTTAAAACGTACATCAGACCGGATGAGACGGCTTGAAGTTACGGCACAAAAAAAGGGATGGCTTAATGATATACATCCGACATCAAAGCTTTTCGTGACACTTGCCTGTATTATTCTGGTAATTTCAATAAATCAATACAATCTTCCGGGGCTGCTGGGTATGTGTATATACCCGGTGGTCCTGTTTGTGATTGGAGAAATATCAATAAAAGAATTTTTATACAGATTGAGGATGATACTTCCGCTTGTATGTCTTGTTGGTATATTTAATCCGGTTTTTGATAAAAGACCAATGTTTTATATAGGGAGTGTCTGCGTCACATATGGAGTGATTTCTATGATTACACTTATGTTAAAGGGGGTTCTTACGATATCGGCAGCATATCTTCTTGCATCAACAACGCCGATAGAAAAGATATGTGCCGCTTTAAGGCATCTTCATTTTCCGAAAATGATTGTGACGGTAATCCTTCTGATATACAGATACATGTCACTTCTTATGTCAGAAGCTTCCAGGATGACACAGGCATATATGCTTCGTGCACCGGGACATAAGGGAATACATATAAAGGCAGGGGGCTCATTTGCGGGAAATCTTCTCATAAGGAGCATAGACAAGGCAAAAACAGTTTATGACAGTATGATTCTGAGAGGATTTGACGGAGAAATAAACTACACAGGATATAAAAAAATGAGTGTAAATGACTATGTATATATGATGGCATGGTTTGTAGTTTTGCTGGTAATTCGTACCTTTATGTGATAGTATATCAGACGTAATATATCATGTGAATAAACAGTTTGTTACTAAATGAAAGACCAAATGGTGTTATATATGAAAATTAATAATCAGAATTATGGAATAGAGGTAAAGAATTTATCATTTTCTTATGAAAATGATGGCGGATATTCGGGTATGGCACTGCAAAACGTGAATTTTACGGCTGATTTCGGTGAATGCGTCGGTATCATAGGTGCGAACGGAGCAGGAAAATCCACATTTTTAAAAATACTTGTCGGTCTGCTTGGTGGCTATACAGGAGATGTGAATATTGGCGGACTTGAGATTAATAAAAAAAATCTTTCAGATATAAGACGTATTGAAGGTTATGTTTTTCAGGATTCTGACAGTCAGCTTTTTATGTCAACAGTATATGAAGATGTTGCATTTGCCCCTGTTAATTATGGGCTTTCCGAAGAAGAGATAAAACAGAGAGTGATAAATGCATTAAAAATGATGGGGATAGAAGAACTGCGTGACAGGCATACGTTCAGGCTGTCCGGTGGACAGAAAAAACTTGCGGCAATTGCAACAATTCTTTCAATGACGCCGGAAATTATATTACTTGATGAGCCTACGATTGCACTTGACCCGAGAAACAGAAAAAATCTTATAGGACTCATTAATTCATTTTCACAGCTTCGTGTAATAGCATCGCATGACCTTGACATGATTATGGATACATGCAGCAGGGTTGTGCTTATGAATAACGGAAGAATTATAAGAGAGGGCAGCACAGTTGAGATACTTAATGACAGAGAACTTCTGGAATCAAACGGACTGGAGCTTCCGCTTAGTTTATCGGGACACAGGTAATAGTTTGTCAATACAGATATGAAATAGTAGGAGAAAATCATTATGGAAAATGAAAGATTAAAAAAACAGCTTGAATTCTGCCGTGAAATTGACAAGGAAAAATTTATCGGAAGACAGACATATAAGTCAGATGCACAGACAAAAGAAAACGATGCCGAGCATGCATGGCATATGGCTGTCATGACAGTTCTTTTAAGTGAGTATGCCAATGAAAAAATAGATGTGCTGAAAACGGTTACAATGCTTCTGATTCATGATATTGTTGAAATAGATGCAGGCGACACATATGCATATGATGAAGAGGGCAAAAAGACGCAGAGAGAGAGAGAAGTAAAAGCGGCAGACAGGATTTTCGGAATACTGCCTGATGACCAGCGTGATAACTTCAGGAATCTCTGGGAGGAGTTTGAGAAAGGTGAGACACCTGAAGCAAAATTTGCACACACAATGGATAACTTCCAGCCGGCTATGTTAAATGACCTTACGGAAGGAAAAAGCTGGGTTGAAAAAGGTGTGCATTTAAGCCAGATTCTTGAAAGAAATAAGAATACGGCGGCGGGCTCAAAAGAAATATGGGATTATGCATATAAAAATATTTTTGAAAAAAATGTTGAGGCGGGAAAGATAAAAAAAGATAATTAAGTTTAATGGGTTATATGTGAAAGGAATGAAATACAATGTTAAATAAATCAGGTGCAAAGTCTTATCAGATGGATATGTGCACGGGTTCTATTTTAAAAAAAATGCTGATATTTTCGCTGCCTCTTATGGCATCAAGCATGCTTCAGTTATTATTTAATGCGGCTGATATAATAGTTGTAGGAAGATTTGCGGGCGATAATGCACTTGCGGCAGTAGGTTCTAATACGGCACTTATTAACCTTCTGACCAATTTTTTTATGGGACTTTCTATTGGTGCTAATGTTTTAGTGGCAAGGTATTTCGGAGCAAAAAATGATAAAGATTTGTCAGAGACAGTACATACTGCAATGATGTTAAGTATATACAGTGGCATTATTCTTACAATAATCGGCGTCTTATGTGCAAAACAGATTCTCATATGGATGCAGACACCCGAGGCTGTACTCGGACTTGCAACGGTATATTTAAGAATATATTTCCTTGGTATGACAGCTACGATGATATACAATTTCGGCAGTGCTATACTTAGGGCTGTAGGTGATACGAAGAGACCGCTTTACTATCTTTTCGCTGCGGGTATAGTAAATGTTATTTTAAATCTTATATTTGTAATAGGTTTTAAATTAAGCGTAATGGGTGTTGCGATTGCAACTGTAATTTCGCAGTGTATATCTGCATTTTTAATATTAAAATGCATGGTACATGAAAGCGGAAGCATCAGACTTGATTTGAGAAATCTTGGTATTAATAAAGAGAAGTTTATAAAAATTGTACAGATTGGACTTCCGGCAAGTCTTCAGGGGGTTATTTTTTCACTTTCCAATGTTGTTATACAGTCTTCGGTTAATTCATTTGGAGAAATTACGGTTGCCGGTAATTCGGCGGCAGCCAATATAGAAGGTTTTGTCTATGTAGCGATGAATTCGCTGTATCAGGCAGCTATTTCATTTACAGGACAAAATGTAGGAGCCGGAAAATATGAAAGAGTAAACCATATATTGTATACAGCAGAGGCTTGTGTAATTGTTGTAGGTCTTGTTCTGGGAAATGGTGCACTGTTTTTTGGAAAGCAGCTGCTTTCAATTTATACTGAAAACCCTGCTGTTATTGATGCCGGTATGAAGAGAATGAATGTTATTGCAAGAACATATGCACTCTGCGGCATGATGGATGTAATGGTTGGTTCACTCAGGGGACTTGGATATTCTGTAATGCCGATGATTGTGTCACTTATAGGTGCATGTGGATTGAGACTTTTGTGGATATTTACATTTTTCAGAATGGAGCAGTTCCATACTGTTACATCATTGTACCTTACATATACATGGAGCTGGATTATTACGTTCTTAGCACATGTTATATGCTGGATAATTGTCCGCCGAAAGCTCGGCAGACAATGGAACAGCTGATATTAGATAGTAACATTAATAAGTTCTGTTGAGATATTCTTCACGGATGTGATTTTCCATATCCCGGACTTCCTGCTGGAACTCGCGGGCAGAAACGAGGTGGCAGCCCTGACCGATTATGATAATCTGCTCTAATCCGTCAGATGTTGCCACGCGTACATAGTCTTTTTTGCCATGTCTGTGTGCAAAACTTTCTATGTAATGGTCTGCGGTTTCAGCTTCTTTTGTAAATACAACATGGATGTTATGGTAATCAGTCATTTCTGTGTCATGTCCCTGAACACGGTATGCATCAAATACAGCAATAAGGTTACATTTTGTCATTGCCTGATAGTTACAGAGTATATCAAGGAGACGGTCTCTTGCACTGTCAAGATTAATGGCTGCAAGTTCTTTTAATTCATCCCATGCAAATATAATATTATATCCGTCCACAAGAAGGTATGATTCACCTTGATTTTGTGGTGTTTCAGTGCCTTTATAGACATATTTTACCGTAGAATCGGTTTTTTTAGCACCCGTCCTGTGCAATTTATCATTGTCACCGCGGCTGTTAGAGTAGTAGGTCTGCTTTAAAATAGCATCAATTTCATCGGTTCCTAAAGGTTCGTCCGATACAGTACGGCTTGATGCACGGCTGTTAAGTACGGCTGATGAATTGGCTGCACCTGCATTGAGTCCGCGTTTTCTTAATTCAAGAACACTGTCTAAGTGCATATGTGAAAATACGTCATTCCATTCAATGACTGTGCCTGAGCCGTGAGAACAGAATACTGATGAAGACGGATTTAATGTATCCCGTTCAGCATCATAACCGAAATTTTCAATTACTTCTTCGGCGTTATGGCATGGGTAATAGCCATCCATTCTATATGAAAGTCTGCCAAGCCCTTTGGTATACGATGCAACTTCAGTCTGGTAATCAGAAAGACAGGCAGCAGGAATAGTGCCTGTTATAACTGAAAGAGAAACGTCTGTCTCATCTGACAATGCAAACTTTGCATTCATTCTGTCTAAATCAGTCATTGCACGTCCGATATTTTCAGTAGGAACTTTTAATGTGAAGTTAAAATATGGTTCAAGAAGAACTGATTCTGCCTGCATCAGACCCTGCCTTACCGCACGATATGTAGCCTGCCTGAAATCACCGCCTTCGGTATGCTTAGGGTGTGCTCTTCCGCTGACAAGAGTTATTGTGACATCTGTGAGGGGAGACCCCGTAAGAACTCCTACAGGTGCTTTTTCATATAGATGTGTCATTATGAGACGCTGCCAGTTTTTATCAAGCACATCTTCAGAGCAGTCTGCTTTATATAATATTCCGCTGCCTTTTTCGCCGGGTTCAATTATGAGGTGAACTTCCGCATAATGTCTTAAAGGTTCAAAATGACCGACCCCTTCAACAGTGTTTTTAATTGTTTCTTTGTACACAATGCTGCCTGATGTGAATCCAACTTCGATTCCAAAACGGTCTTTTATGAGATTTTGCAGTATTTCAATCTGCACGGCACCCATAATCTGGACATGAATCTGTTTTAAAAGCTCATTCCATACAATGTGAAGCTGTGGTTCTTCTTCTTCAAGCATTTTTAATTTTGGAAGTATTAAAAGTGCGTCTGTTCCTTCGGGAAGAACAAGCTGATAAGTCATTACAGGTTCTAGCATAGGAATTTCGCTTTCAGTGTCAGAACCGACAGACTGACCGGCATAAGCGGAATCAAACCCGGTTACGGCACATATTCCTCCGGCAGGAATTTCATTTACTGTTGTATATTTTTCGCCGGAATATATTCTTATCTGATTGATTTTTTCATCCGGTGTAATCTGCATGCGGGAGGTGAGAGTTCCACCAGTGATTTTCATGTATGTAAGGCGTGTGCCTTGTGGGTCACGGGCAATCTTGTATACTTTTGCCCCAAATTTATCTGGATATGACGGACAGTTCATATATGTATTTAATCCATCAATAAATTCATCAATTCCTGTAAGTTTTAATGCTGAACCAAAAAAGCAAGGAAAAACCTGTCTTTTTTCAATGCATGTTTTTAGGAGAGCAGTGTCAAGCGTATTATTTTCAAGAAAATGGTTGAGAAGTTCTTCATTGCATAAAGAAAGTTCCTCCATGTCAATTGCATCTTGAATACTGAAGTCAATTATTGCATCAGAAAGCTGATTTTTAAGCTGTTCAAGTATTCTTTGTTTATTGACACCGGACTGGTCTGTTTTATTTACAAAAATAAACACAGGAATTTTATATCTTGCAAGAAGCCTCCAGAGGGTTTCGGTGTGGCTCTGGATTCCATCGGCACCGCTGATTACGAGGATTGCATAGTCGAGAACCTGGAGTGTTCTTTCCATTTCAGCAGAAAAATCAACATGTCCTGGGGTGTCAAGAAGCGTGATACGAGCTTTTTCAAGCTCCACAACAGCCTGCTTTGAAAATATCGTAATTCCGCGGGCACGTTCCTGCTTATTGGTATCCAAAAAGGCATCACGTGTATCAACGCGTCCAAGTTTGCGGATAGTACCTGTTTTGTAGAGAAGAGCCTCGGAAAGAGTTGTTTTTCCGGCATCGACATGTGCAAGCATGCCAATATTTATGTTTGGTTTATTTAAGTCCCCCATATATTGATCTCCTTAGTTAAGACATTTTCTGACTAAATCGTGGTCGATTATAAATACATAAAAAATATTACCATAATAACGGCTGTTTATAAGTCTTCCATGGTCAAGAACAGGAATGACAGTGCCATCTTTTCGTTTAAGGGAAAATGACAGATAATCATTGTTGTCATTCTCAAGTGCGTTAATCTGCTTCCATATATTTTCTTCGGCTGCTTCGCGTTCATCTTCTTTGATGATATTTCGGAAGCTGCGGCCTGTATAGTCAATTAATTCATCAAAATTGCTGCAGCCTGTGAGATTTAACATTTCTTTATTAGCAAAAAGAATAGAATCATCTTTTTTGTCAGCTTTGTATATTATAAAAGCACCCGGAAGATTTTTTGAAATATCGCTTAACGCAAATCCAAGTGGTGTGCGTATTTTTTTGTTCATATTCGGATTAAATTCCAGACATTCATGTTTGCCTTTAATTTTTACGTCATATAAGGCAGTATCAGCATCAATAAGCAGCTGTTCTACAGAGCCGTCGTTAGGATTGTATTGTGCGTATCCAACAGAAATATTAAAGCTTTGTGTCTGGTTGCTAGCTATAAAAGAACGAGGCATATCCGTGAAAGCCTCTATTTGTGCTTTTGCATCTTTACATGTGCAGTTTTTCAGGATGATACAGAATTCATCACCACCACTACGACACAGAATTGAATTTTTAGGAAAAGAACTTCTTATTGTGTCGGCGAGAATGCATAACGCTTTATCTCCGGTTGAATGTCCAAAAAGGTCATTAATGAATTTAAAATCATCTATATCAAGTGCAATACAGACACAATGCTCATTACTATGCTTTTTCATATATTTTGTTAAATGTTCCTGAAATCCATTGCGGTTAAGAAGTCCCGTGAGATTGTCAGTAGATGAAAGGTTCAGCAGTATGATTCCATTGGCCTGAAGCACCATAAGTGCATATGTGAGACCTGTAAGGAGAAAAAGGATAATAAATCCCCCAATAAATACTGTTGTTGTTTGACTGTCTGTATGCCAGCCGCCTTTAGGTGTAACTTCAAGTTTCCATGAACAGCCACCTAATTCAAACTGATATGTAACAGGGCTTATAAATTCTTCACAATTGCTGTAAATTTCCGTAAATTCACCGGTAAGAGGTGATAAAGTTTTTGAGAGGCGGTAATAGTATCCGAAATCTTCAAGTGCATTTACCGAATTTGAAAAGATTTCCGGCACACGGATAATTGATATAGTAAATCCCCAGAAATATTTATCACCGGATTCATTTTCAAGATAGACAGGATTTCTTATGGCAATGCCGACATCACCCTGTTTAAGCTGAAAGGGTCCCTGCATAACGGTTATATTATTATCTCTTCCGTAGCGTGCTATTTCACCACGGGAAGTGTTATTGATTAAGTCAATTTTGCCGGTATCATTACCTTTTTCAGGGTAAATATCTGTTACAACACCACCTGGTGCAAGCTGTATGCTCTGAATAGAATCGGTCATCATATTTTCGGCAACTTTTTCAAAGTGTTCAATCTGTCCATTTTCACTTATAATAATCTGTTCAAGTGACTTGGTGATTGTTATTCCATTATTAAGGTCAGCAATCATGCGGTCAGCGTAACTTACGGCATTCAGGGATGCCTTATCCCTTACCCGTTCCTGGTTTGTATAGCTTATTTTATATATAACTACACACAGAACTCCTGTGCCGAAAAGAAAGACGAGCAGTGGAATTATAAGTTTGTATTTTAATGCTTTTAATTTTGGATAATTCATTGTGTAACTCCTGGTATGTGAAACGCCCACATAAATGAAACTGATATGATATATTGATTGCATCTATCAGTAAAAGTAAAAAATAATGCAGGTAATTATATGTTATGATTGTCCTGTAATCAAGTAATATAACTACCTGCATTATAACATGTTTTATTTAGCTGGTAAAATGAAATTTGGTACATTCGTACCTGATTATTCTGACTTATTCTAAAACAAGAAGAAGAGCCATTTTAAATTTACCGTCAGCTGTCACGCTGTGAAGACCATTTTTTTCAAAACGGAAACATTCACCCTCACTGATTGTGTAATCTTTGCCTTCGTAGCCGATTACAGCTTTGCCTTCAAGTGCAAATACGATAGCATTGCCGGGAGCACGATGAGGTGTAAGACCTGTTCCCTCATCGAATGACATAAGGACATATTTCATAGTAGGGTTGCTTACAATGTCCATGTTTGCAATGCTTCCTTCCTCGTAAGAAATAAGATTTTTAAGTGCGAATACTTCGTTTGTTTTAACAATTTCGTTCATAATTACTGAATTCTCCTTTTTAAATATTACTTCGGTATAAACCATTCCGTCTGAAGTTTCCATTCCGCAGAGTGTGGAAGCGGAAATTATTACGGCTGTATCAGGTGTCAGTGTGAGTTTTTTCTTATCGTTTCCAATGATAAATGTACCACTGCCGGCGGCACCGATATACATTGTCATTCTGTCATAACTTTCCTGGCTGATAGAAGTATCTTTGCCCATTGAAAAGAATGTTGCCACGTTGGATGTTCCAAGTTTTGAGTCTCTTGAAACTGTCATTCCATCACGTATTGGACGAAGATTTTCGATTGTAAATACATTTTCCAACGATAGTTCCTCCTGATAAAAAGTATAGTTTATTATTGCCCATAAACAGAATATATACTATAATTTTACAAAAAGGAAGTACGCACATTAAAGTTATATACTAACCTAAAGTAAAGCGTGATATTTTTATAAAAGATTTTAGCATTTATCATATGAAAGGAAATGGTTATGGAAGATAATAAGATACCTAAATGCGGATGCTGCCATACAGGTGAAAATATATCGGAGACAGATTTTGGTTATACACTTTCGCTGATTAACGGAAAATATAAACTTGTAATCATTTACTGGCTGGAACAGCATGACAATGTGATGAGATATAGTGAGTTAAAAAGATGTCTCGGAAATATTTCACATAAGACACTCAGTTCGACTTTGAAAGAAATGGAAAGTGACGGACTTATAATAAGAAAGGAATATCCGCAGATACCTCCAAAGGTTGAGTATAGCCTTTCTAAGAGAGGCATGTCACTGATTCCGATTCTGGTGGCAATGTGTGAGTGGGGAAGTATCCATAAAAATGATTAAAGGAGTGCAATCATGAATACAAGAAAAAATAAACAGATATTTAATCCGTATCTGCCATCTTATGAATATATTCCAGATGGCGAGCCGCATATTTTTGGTGACAGGCTTTATATATACGGAAGCCATGACAGATTTGGCGGCAGCGACTATTGTGAAAATGATTATGTATGCTGGTCAGCACCGGTTGATGATTTGTCTGACTGGCATTTTGAAGGTGAGATTTATAATAGAAAACAGCATCCATATAGGGAGGAGAGAATGCTTCTTTTTGCACCTGATGTTGTGAAAGGTGCGGATGGAAGATTTTATCTTTATTATTCTATGGCACATTCGTCAAGAATGTCTGTTGCTGTGTGTAATACTCCGGCAGGACATTATGAATATTATGGTGATGTAAAAACTTCAGACGGTCGTATATATGGAATTGACAAAGGTGACATGCTGCAGTTTGACCCTGGGGTATTTGCAGATGATGATGGAAATGTATATCTATATTCCGGTTTTTGTCCGAATAAGACGGAAGATGAGCATGGACGTATTATGGTAGGAGCACATGTATGCAGACTTAGTGATGATATGATTACAATGAAAGATCTGCCACACGTAATATTTCCAAGAGATTTTAAATGTCCTGAGGAAGCTGGATTTTTTGAAGCTTCGTCAATGAGAAAATTTGGCAGAAAATATTATTTTATATATTCTGCCAGAGCAAACGGACTGCATTATTGTATAAGTGATTATCCTGACAGGGATTTTGTGTATGGAGGCAGGCTGCATGCATCGTCAGATGTCGGATTAAGAGGATACACTCCGTCTGATACTGCATATCCAAACGGTAATACGCATGGAAGCATAATACAGCTCAATGAAAGTTTTTATATATTTGACCACAGATTTACCAATGCATGTTCATATTGCCGTCAAGGGGTGGCTGAAAAGATTGAGATGGATGAAAATGGCTTTTTTAAAGCAGCAGAAGCTACAAGCTGCGGACTTAACGGCGGTTCGCTTGACGGTGAAGGAACGTATCCTTCATATATAGTATGTTTTCTTAAAAATATAAAACTTGAAAAGGATGCATCAAAAGAGGAAAGACTGTCAAAAAATGCATATGTCACGCAGGACGGCGGTGACAGAGAGAGCGGTGAAGATGCCTATATTGCCAATATGCAGGATGGATGTATGGCAGGATTTAAGTATTTTAATATGAAAAAAGGGCATAATAAAATAGCAATTTCAGTGAGAGGAAATGCAGTAGGAACTATAAAAATTACAACGGATTCGGATTATTCGGGTAAGAATATTGAGGATTATCCGATAGCCGGACAGGCATTGCTTTCAATTGAATCACATGACTGGAAAGAAACAGTTGTTGATATAGATATTGAAACGGGCATAAACCCGGTGTATTTTATTTTTGAAGGTAGAGGAAAATTTGATATAAAAAATTTTACAATTATTTAAAATATATAATAATGATTAATAAAATTTAAAAAAGAATATTTATATTTCACAAAACATAAAAACAAACTATAAATATCAAAATATAAAGATTTAGACCTATGTGGGCAATGACTATATGGACTTAATATTTATCTATACATATGAAATGTAACGTAAAAGTGCGGAGGATAAATATGGTTGCTTACAAGGACGTTTTAAAAAGGCTTGTAATGTATAGAAAATCTATGGGTCTGATGCAGACAGATATTGCAGAAAAGTTTGGGCTTATGCAGGAGCAATATTCTTATATTGAAAACGGTGGAATTATAATAAGTGGACAGATACTTATGAATTTTTCGGAAATCGGATTTGATTTGGATGAGTTGATAGCCGGTAAAAAGTATGTTTATCATACAAAGGACCTGGATAAGACTTTAGCGAATATAGATACTGAAACACATAGGAATTTTGCTTTGAAGCTGCTGGCTGATATTATTGTAAGCAAATACAGCGGCACAGTTTCAAAAATGAGGGACGAAGATGCGAATAATATGAAAATGCTTCAGTCACTTGCAAATGACTGGAATGGATTTTCAATGACATGCTTTGTCAGGGATAAAATGAATACATCACAGATAGCCATGGCTGAAAAGCTGGGACTTGGAATCAAGAAATATCGCGATATTGAAAAAGAAAAGATATATCCTGATGCAGAGACACTTGTAAGTCTTTATAATATATCAGAATATCGTCCCACGTTCTTTTTGTATCTTCAGGATAGAAAGATTCAGATTATTAAAAGCGTGTGGTGTATATTTCCGGCTGAAGACAAACGTAAGATGTTAAATTATGTATCTGATTCTATGAATATTTTATAAATTCTTTTGAAATGTAATTTTGTAAAAAAATTGGTGAAATTGCTGAACAAGGCTTGCATTTAGTGTGCGAGCCTTGTTTTTATTTACAAAAAATGGTATTCTTATCTAAGGTTTTGCGTTAGCGGTTTGACGTATAAAAGTATGCAGTGAAAAAGCAGGAAGAGGCAGAGCCTAATATATGCAGAGAAGATGAAAGGGGATTTTTTACAATGCCAGTAATGGAATATCTTGAAAGAAATGCAAGATTATATCCCGACGAGGTAGCTTTGGTAGAGCTTAATCCGGATGAGAATGATACAAGAAGGATGACCTGGAAAGAATATGCTCTTATACAGCCTACAAGATTCGAGCCGTATAGAGAGAGATTACATGGAGTGTATTTAATGAAAAGGCAAACCGTTTTGCTAATATGCTTCTTGGAAGGGGAATAAAGAAAGGTGATAAGGTAGCAATACTTATGTATAACTGCCTTGAGTGGCTGCCTGTATATTTTGGGGTATTAAAGACAGGTGCGATTGCTGTTCCTTTTAATTTCAGATATGATTCAGATGAAATTTTATATTGTGCAAAGCTTGCAGAGGTAGATGTGATTGTGTTCGGTTCTGAATTCATAGGAAGAATGGAAGTCAATGCAGATGTTTTAAGCAAGGGAAGACTTCTTATATATGTCGGGGATAACTGTCCAAGTTTTGCGGAAAGTTATAGGGAGCTTGTCGCTGACTGTTCAAGCAAATCTCCTGATATTGAAATTACAGATGATGATTTTGGTGCAATATATTTTTCGTCTGGAACAACGGGATTTCCAAAGGCGATACTTCATAAACACAGAAGCTTAACACAGGCGGCACAGATGGAGCAGAAGCATCATTCAACAGGAAGAGATGATACATTTTTATGTATTCCTCCGCTTTATCATACCGGTGCGAAGTTTCACTGGATGGGAAGCCTTGTTGCAGGAAGTAAGGCGGTTCTTCTTAAAGGAACAAAGCCGGAGACAATACTTTCTGCTATTTCAAATGAGCACTGCACAATAGTATGGCTTCTGGTGCCATGGGCACAGGATATTCTTGATGCTCTTGACAGAGGCGATATTAAGCTGTCTGATTATAAACTTGACCAGTGGAGACTTATGCACATAGGAGCACAGCCGGTTCCACCTTCGCTTATCAAGAGATGGAAAGAATATTTTCCAAACCACCAGTACGATACGAATTATGGCTTGTCAGAGTCAACAGGTCCGGGCTGCGTTCATCTAGGAGTTGAAAATATTGATAAAGTCGGGGCAATCGGCGTTCCGGGTTACAGATGGGAATGTAAGATTGTTGATGAAAATGATAATGAAGTTGTACAGGGCGGGGTCGGTGAACTTTGTGTCAAAGGTCCGGGTGTGATGACATGTTATTATAACGATGAAAAGTCAACAAGTGAAGTGCTAAAGGATGGCTGGCTGTATACAGGTGATATGGCTATGCAGGATGAACAGGGATTTTACTATCTTGTTGACAGAAAGAAAGATGTTATCGTAAGCGGTGGTGAAAATATTTATCCGGTTCAGATAGAAGATTTCTTACGCCGTCATGACAAAATAAAGGACGTTGCTGTAATCGGTCTTTCAGACAGAAGACTTGGTGAGAAGACAGCGGCAATCATAGAAATCAAGGATGGCATGGTCTGTTCAAAAGAAGAAATTGAAGAATTCTGCCATGCACTTCCAAGATATAAGCGTCCTAAAGAGATTATTTTTGCTGATATACCAAGAAATGCAACAGGAAAGATTGAAAAACCAAAGCTTCGTAAGATTTACGGTGCCGATAATCTTGTTGCAAAAGAAAATCAGATATAAAAATATACAGGTCATATGACCGCAAAAACAAGGAGGATTTATGAAAGAGTTAATGCTTGGCAATAAAGCCGTTGCAAGGGGGCTTTACGAGGCTGGCTGTATGGTTGTTTCAAGTTATCCGGGAACACCCAGTACAGAGATTACAGAAGAAACAGCAAAATATGATGAAGTGTACTGCGAATGGGCTCCGAATGAAAAGGTGGCTCTTGAAGCTGCACACGGAGCGACTATAGGCGGACGAAGAAGTGCATGTGCAATGAAACATGTAGGTCTTAATGTAGCTGCTGACCCGCTTTTTACAATATCATATCAGGGTGTCAACGCAGGTCTTGTAATATGCGTTGCAGATGACCCGGGGATGCATTCTTCACAGAATGAACAGGATTCCAGACATTATGCAAAGGCAGCAAAAGTGCCTATGCTTGAGCCTTCAGATTCACAGGAAGCACTTGAATTTACAAAGAAGGCATTTGAATTATCAGAAAAATACAATACCCCTGTATTTATCAAGATGTGTACAAGAGTTTCACATTCACAGAGTGTCGTCGAGACAGGAGTGCGTGTTGTGCCTGAGCAGGTACCTTATGTAAAGGACCCGGCAAAGGTCATGATGACATTAAATTCAAGAAATGCACATGTAAGAGTTGAACAGCGTATAAAAGACCTTATTGCTCTTGCCGAAAACTGTGATTTTAACAGAGTTGAATATGGTGATAAAAAGCTTGGAATTATCACATCATCAACATCATATCAGTATGCGAGGGAGTGTTTTGGTGAAAATGCAAGCATTTTAAAGCTTGGAATGATTTATCCGCTTCCTGAAAAGCTTATACTTGATTTCGCAGCTTCTGTAGATGAGGTTATCGTTCTTGAGGAGCTTGACCCGTTTATTGAGGAACATTGTAAACAGCTTGGCATAAAAGTAAAGGGAAAAGATACATTTCCTATATGTGGAGAATTCTCACAGAATCTTGTCAGAAAGTGTATGGGAATGGAAGTTCCGGAAAGCTTACATATAGATGACAAAATTCCGCCAAGACCTCCTGTTATGTGTGCAGGATGCCCACACAGAGGAGTTTTCTATACATTAAAGAAAAATAACTGCATGGTTTACGGTGATATCGGATGTTATACACTCGGTGCGGTTGCACCTCTTAATGCTATGGATTTAAATGTCTGTATGGGTGCATCATGTTCAGGACTTCATGGATTTAATAAGGCAATGGGCAAAGAAGGTGAAAAGAGAAGCGTCGGCGTTATTGGCGATTCAACATTTATACATTCAGGAATTACAGGAATTACAGATATTGCATACAACATGAGTAATTCAACAGTTATTATTCTTGATAATTCAATTACCGGCATGACCGGACACCAGCAGAATCCTACGACTGGTAAAAATCTCCGTGGTGAGCCGGCAGGAAAGGTTAATCTTGAAGCACTTTGCCGTGCTATCGGATTTAACAGGGTTCGTGTTGTAGACCCATATAACCTTGAAGAGGTAGATACTGTATTGAAAGAGGAACTTGAGGCAGATGAACCATCAATTATCATAAGCCGCCGTCCGTGCGTAATGATAAAAGGAACTGTTCACAAACCGCCTCTCAAAGTTGATTCTGATAAATGCGTCGGATGTAAATCATGCATGCGTATTGGATGTCCTGCAATTTCTGTAAGAGATAAAAAAGCAAAGATTGACCCTACACTCTGCATTGGCTGTAAGGTATGTACACAGATGTGTAAATTTGATGCATTGAAAGCAGAATAAGGAGGGTTGATATGGATACAAAGAATATTATGATAGTAGGTGTCGGCGGACAGGGAACACTGCTGGCAAGTAAAATGTTAGGTTATGTTCTCTTACAGCAGGGATATGACGTAAAGGTATCGGAAGTTCACGGAATGAGCCAGCGAGGCGGAAGCGTTGTAACATACGTAAGATATGGTAAAAAAGTATACTCACCTGTAATTGATAAGGGTGAGGCAGACGTTATCATTTCATTTGAAAAACTTGAAGCTGCAAGATGGCTTGAATTTCTCAAAAAAGACGGAACAATTATAACAAATACTCAGGAAGTAGAGCCAATGCCTGTAATAACGGGTGCGGCTGCATATCCTGAAAATCTTATCGAGAAAATGCAGGCAGCAGGTGCAAAGGTTGATGCAAAAGATTTTCTTTTAATCGCACAGGAGGCCGGTTCCGCAAAAGCTGTAAATATAGCACTCATGGGAAGATTATCAACATATTTTCCTGAGATAAGCGATGAACAGTGGCAGGATGCTATTGAAAAAATAGTACCTCCGAAATTCCTTGATTTGAACAAAAAGGCATTTGAAGCGGGAAGAAACGCATAATTAAATTAAATAAAAATGCTCCGTTTAGGATAACAGTTAAGCTGTGAATCCCGAACGGAGCATTTTGTTTAGTGATTTATATTTAGGGTTATAGGACAGCGAGCCTAAACGATGGTTACATTCAAAACAATATTTACCTTTAGTCGCCGAGAGCAGTTTTTTGCTCAACGGTTGTCTTTTTGTCATAGCATTTAAAAGCTGATTCCACAAGCTCTTTGTCAGGCTTTGGTGTGAACAGGCTGACTACAGGAACAATTACAAGTCCGGCAAGCATTGCAATAGCACCGCAGTTGATAGGTGACTGCATAATTGTCGGAAATGAGCTCCTGAAGAAAATATTTGCAATCATAAGAACTGAACTGAATATGAAACATACCCAGCATGAAGCCTTTGTGACACGCTTTGAATATAATGAGTACATAAAAGGTGCAAGGAATGAACCGGCGAGTGCACCCCATGAAACACCCATAAGCTGTGCAATAAATGTAATTGAGCTCTTATATTGTATAAGTGCAAGAATTGATGAAATTGCAATAAATACAACGACAAGAATTCTTATTGATAAAACCTGTTTTTTATCGCTCATATCTTTAATAAAATTATCTTTTAAGAAGTCGATAGTAAGTGTTGAACTTGATGCAATTACAAGTGATGAAAGCGTAGACATTGACGCTGACAAAACGAGAATAACAACAAGTGCGATAAGTATAGGACTTAATCCTGAAAGCATTGTCGGAATAATTGAGTCATATCCGTTGGCAGCAACATCAATTTCATCTGAGAAAAGACGTCCAAATCCACCGAGAAAATAACTGCCTCCGGCAACAACAAGTGCAAATATAGTTGAAATAATTGTACCTTTTTTGATGGATTTTTCGTCTTTTATTGCGTAAAACTTCTGAACCATCTGTGGAAGTCCCCATGTACCGAGTGATGTAAGTATTACGACAAATAAAAGATTGAGAGGGTCAGGACCGAAAAATGAAGCAAATATTCCCGGTGTATCTGTTACAGCAGGGTCACTCACTTTTGCAAGACCATCAAGTGCTGCCATAAATCCGCCTTTACTGTTAAGAACGGCAGCTATTACGGTTGCAATGCCAAAAAGCATTATTATTCCCTGAATGAAATCGTTAATAGCTGTTGCCATATATCCGCCTGCAATTACGTAGATAGCTGTAAGAACTGCCATGAGTATAATACAGACTGAATAATCAATGTTAAATGCCATTCCGAAAAGTCTTGAAAGACCATTATAAAGAGATGCTGTATAAGGAATGAGAAAAATGAATATAATTACGGATGCACCGATTTTTAACGCACTGCTTCCGAATCGTTCTCCGAAAAACTGCGGCATTGTTGCAGAATTCAGATGCTGGCTCATAATTCTTGTTCGTCGTCCGAGAACAACCCATGCCAGAAGTGAACCTATAATTGCATTGCCGATGCCAGCCCATGTTGCAGAAATGCCATATTTCCATCCGAACTGGCCAGCATATCCTACGAATACGACAGCAGAAAAATAAGAAGTTCCGTAGGCAAAAGCTGTAAGCCACGGACCAACCGAACGGCCGCCAAGTACGAATCCGTTGACATCAGTTGCATGTTTGCGGCAGTAAAGACCGATTCCAATCATGACCGCAAAATAGATAATCAAAATTAATAGTTTCATAAAAATCCTCCTGTGTTTCTTTTGAATTTACCCCTTTAAAGTTCAACACTTTAAACAACTAAAATTTTATCATGTTTTTATTATTTTATCAACAAAAATATGACGTTGTTTTTGCATATAAAAAATAAAAAAACAGTACATACATTCGATTTTTTGTTGTATAATATTTTTATGAAAAAAATTATGGTATATGGGAATAATATGAAAGGAAACAATGGTATGGGCAGCAGGATATATGTATGTATAGATTTAAAATCATTTTATGCATCGGTTGAGTGTGTTGAGCGTGGTCTTGATACAATGACAACTAATCTTGTTGTTGCTGACCCGGACAGAAGTGAGAAAACAATATGTCTTGCTGTGTCGCCTGCGATGAAAGCTCTTGGCGTGAAGAACAGATGCCGTGTGTTTGAGATTCCCAAAGGTATTGATTATATTATGGCACAGCCGAGAATGCAGCTTTATATTGATTATTCGGCAAAGATATATGGCATTTATCTGAAGTACATTTCAAAAGAGGATATACATGTATATTCTATAGATGAAGTTTTTATGGATGTAACAGAGTATCTTTCTTTATATGGAATGACTGCGAAAGAACTGGGCATACGTATTATGCAGGATATATTTGATACAGTGGGGATTAGGGCAACGTGCGGCATAGGTACTAATCTTTATCTTGCAAAGATTGCACTTGATATAACTGCGAAACATGCGAAAGATTTTATCGGTGAACTTGATGAGGAAAGTTATAAGAGAACGCTGTGGCATCACAGACCACTCACAGATTTCTGGAGAGTGGGGCATGGACTTGCCGGAAGACTTGCACAGGCAGGGATATATGATATGGCACAGATTACAGAGGCAGATGAGCAGATCCTGTATGATATGATTGGCATTGATGCTGAACTTCTCATTGACCACGCATGGGGGATAGAACCGGTTACTATTGCGGATATTAAGAAATATAAGCCGAGAAGCAGCAGCATAACGAGCGGTCAGGTTCTTGCAAGGGATTATGAACATGAGGAGGGAAGGCTTATCGTCAAGGAAATGGCTGACGGAATGTGTCTTCAGCTTGTTGAGCAGGGAATGGTTACGGATTCGGTGACAATCTATATAAATTACTCAAAAGAATATAGTGCAGCCGCAGGAGTGCCACAGTCCGTGCGTGGTTCAATTATGCTTCCGTCAGCGACAAGTTCATCTAAAAAGATGCTTCCGTTTATTTCAAAGCTTTATGATGAGGTTAAGGATAAAAATATTCCTGTGCGTAAAATCAATCTTATATTTAACAGGCTGACAGATGAAGCTTACAGACAGGTTGGGCTGTTTGATGACGATACAGATGGTGACAGGGAAAATAAATTACAGCATGCAGTGCTTGATTTGAAGAAGAAGTATGGCAGAGATGCGGTATTGAAAGGCATGAATCTTGAAAAGGGTGCAACTGCAATAGAAAGAAATCATCAGATTGGGGGACACAGAAGTGGTAATTAGAAAAAGTACAGTAAATAATACAAGAAAAAAGATGCCGGTCGAAGAACGTGCCAAGCAGTTTATGCCATTTTCAGCACTGAAAGGTCTTGATGAAGCACTTCGTGAACAGGAAATTATTGCCGAAGAAAATGTAAAAACGGAGACTGTAAAAGAGGATGATATATGTCAGACTGAAGATAATTAAGTAGGGGTGCATTTTTGACAGCTTCAGTTAATTATGTGAATAATATGTGCATTTTGTACAGATAAAAGTACAAAATAACCGCATAAATTCAAGGATTGTACTAAATTCAATAATATGAAAATTACTCTTGATTTTACATTGTTAAAATGTTAGTATGCTCTTGTCAGTAATTGTTACTTATTTATCAAAGTTGTTACAAACGCATTTTTGTCACAGAAGAATATCTTAATTAAAATCAATGCATTGCATTTAGAATAAGATATTTTGTTGATTATAATAGCTGACAACATTTTTTATAATGCGGATTGTATACAGTGTACAAAATTAAAACAAGGAGGAACAAGGAACAATGGTACAGATGGATCAGTGGAACGGTTTCAAAGGTAGACTTTGGAAGGAAGAAATCAATGTAAGAGATTTCATCCAGAATAACTACAAGCCATATGACGGAGATGAAAGTTTCCTGGAAGGCCCAACAGAGGCAACAAATAAGCTTTGGGGCAGATTACAGGAGTTACAGAAGGAAGAAAGAGCTAAGGGCGGCGTACTTGACATGGAAACAGAAGTAGTTGCAGGTCTTACAGCTTACGGTCCTGGATATATAGATGAGTCTATGAAAGACCTTGAACAGATTGTAGGTCTTCAGACAGATAAGCCATTAAAGAGAGCATTTATGCCTTATGGTGGTATCAAGATGGCAGAGGAATCATGCAAGAACTATGGTTACGAGCCAAATCCTGAATTACACAAGATTTTTACAGAATATCATAAGACACATAACCAGGGTGTTTTCGATGCTTACACACCAGAGATGAGAAAGGCTCGTCACAGCCACATCATCACAGGTCTTCCAGATACTTATGGTCGTGGTCGTATCGTAGGTGACTACAGAAGAGTTGCTCTTTATGGTATTGATTTCCTTATGGAAGAGAAGAAGAAAGATCATGCTAACTGCGGATGCGGTACAATGACAGATGACGTTATTCGTTTAAGAGAAGAGCTTTCTGATCAGTACAAGGCACTTGCAGGTATGAAGAAGATGGCAGAAAGCTATGGCTATGATATTTCTAAGCCAGCTACAAATGCAAAGGAAGCTTGCCAGTGGTTATACTTTGGTTACCTTGCAGCTATCAAGACTCAGAATGGTGCAGCTATGTCAGTTGGACGTGTTTCTACATTCCTTGATATCTATATTCAGAGAGATCTTGATAACGGCGTTATCACAGAGAAAGAAGCTCAGGAACTTATCGACCATATGGTTATGAAGTTCAGAATGGTTAAATTCGCAAGAATTACATCATACAACGAATTATTCTCAGGTGATCCAACATGGGCTACACTTGAAGTAGGTGGTACAGGTATCGACGGACGTTCAATGGTTACAAAGAACGACTACAGATTCCTTCATACACTTGAAAACATGGGACCTTCACCAGAACCAAACCTTACAGTTCTTTACTCATCAAGACTTCCTGAGAACTTCAAGAAGTATGCAGCAAAGATTTCTGTTGATACATCTTCAATCCAGTATGAGAATGATGATGTTATGAAGGTTACATGGGGCGATGATTATTCAATCTGCTGCTGTGTATCTGCTACACAGACAGGTAAGGAAATGCAGTTCTTCGGAGCTAGAGCAAACCTTGCTAAGTGCTTACTTTACGCTATCAATGGTGGTGTTGATGTTAAGAACAGAGAACAGGTTGGTCCTGCTTACAAGCCTATCACATCTGAATATCTTGAGTATGATGAAGTTGTTGAAAAGTTTGACGCTATGATGGATTGGTTAGCTGACCTTTATGTTAATACACTTAACCTTATCCAGTATATGCATGATAAGTATTACTATGAAGCAGCTGAGATGGCTCTTATTGATACAGATGTTAAGAGAACATTCGCTACAGGTATTGCCGGATTCTCACATGTTGTTGACTCACTTTCAGCTATTAAGTATGCAAAGGTTAAGACAGTACGTGACGAAACAGGTATTGTTGTAGATTACAAGATTGAGGGAGATTTCCCTAAGTATGGTAATGATGATGACAGAGCTGATGATATCGCTGTATGGCTTCTTAAGACATTCCTTGAGAAGATTAAGAAGAGACATACTTACAGAGATTCAGAGCCTACAACATCAATCCTTACAATTACTTCAAACGTAGTTTACGGTAAATATACAGGAGCTATGCCAGATGGTCGTCCAGCAGGCACACCACTTTCTCCTGGTGCTAACCCAAGCTACGGTGCAGAGCAGAATGGTCTTCTTGCATCTCTTAACTCACTTACAAAGCTTCCATACGAATGGGCGCTTGATGGTATTTCAAATACACAGACAATGAACCCAGACGCATTAGGACACAATGAAGATGAAAGAGTTGCTAACCTTGTAAACGTTATGGATGGTTACTTCGATCAGGGTGCTCATCACCTTAACGTAAACGTATTCGGTAAGGATAAGCTTATCGATGCTATGGAACATCCTGAAAAACCTGAATATGCTAACTTCACAATCCGTGTATCAGGTTACGCTGTTAAGTTCATCGACCTTACAAAGGAACAGCAGATGGATGTTATCAGCAGAACATTCCATGACAGAATGTAATCAGTGCTGTTTTTCAAAAAGATGGTGTCAAAGTTGGCGTCAAAATGGTGTCAATTACAGATAGAAAAGAAGTGTATAAATATATACATTTTAAAAACTGAATATTAGGACATCTAAATAAGTCTCATATACTTGTTTTATAGCGAGTATGTGGGACTTATTTTTGTGCCTTAAAATCACAGCCACAGAAATACTCATAAATGGTAATAAAACGCTGATTTTGAGCTACAAAGAGTACATAAAGCCTTATATATACTGTATAAGAAACAAAGATTTAAGGCAACAAGATAAAAAAAGAGAACCTGATGAGTTTCAGGTTCTCTATACCAGAGAAAAACCTTGGCGAAGAATGGCATTCCAGTTGCTTTTTTGAAAGAGAAAACGAACAACGATAACTCGGTTTTCTTCTTCAGAAATAGTGTAAAAGGCAAGATAGCCGTTTACTATGACAAAACGAATACCACATGAAGCAAGAACAGAATCATCTACTAACCGGAATTTTTCGGGAAAATCAGAAAGAGAATTTATCTGTTTCTCTGCTTCATCAAGTAAATCATCAGCAGCCTTTGGGTTCTTCAAAACAAATTCAATGTGGTCTGCGGCACGAATTAAGTCTCTTTCAGCGGCGGCTGTGATGTGAATGTTGTAACTCATCGTTTGCGTTTTTCCCTGATAGATGAGATTGCTTCAGAGAATGGACGGGTATTGCCATTGGCAACATCATCAAGTCCTTCTTTTATCAGACCATATAATTCAAAACAGCTGGTCATTTCTTCATAGGCTTCTATGCTCATGACGGCAAGGTCGCCTTTACCATTTTTGGTGATGAAAACCGGCTCCGCATAAGTGTGGCAGAATGTTGAGATTTCATTATAATTGTTTCTCAAATCTGCACTTGATTTAATAGCTGGCATATAAACACCTCCTTTTGATAACAAAATTATACACAAATTTTGTTATATAGTCAACGGGTATCTGTTAGTAGTATATGTCAGTTTAAGCATTATTATTTGATTGACTTCCTTTTAGGGAGCAATCCGGGCACCAGCCGGGTTGTTCCCGGTGTGGTGCGTAAATCCATGAGGAAAGCGTAACGCAGAAAGGAAGGTAAATAGATATGGGTTTATTTGCAGACGGATTTAAGGAGCTTAAAAAGGCGAGTGAGCCGCTTTACAAGACTCCGAAATCCATTCAGGAAACCATAGAAATCATGGCAGTAGCGGAAAATGGTATCTTTGAGGTAGCAAGGAACAAGTACAGTAAATGCTATCGTTTTCAGGATATCAATTACACAACTGCCACAGAGTGTACTGTCCTGAATAATATTTAACATATTTTTTTATTTTAATATCGTTCGTGTCGAAAAAATGTCATTTCGTGTAAATGGCATTTTTTTGATGCTTTTTATTGTATAATATCACTAAGATAGAATGTATTTTTGTAATGTTTTAGAGTGATGCATAGATACATTGAGTATAATAGAAATGGAGGAAAAATTAATGAAGAAAAAATGGCTTAAAAAGAGTAGTGCCATTCTGCTTTCGCTGACAATGGTACTGTCATTATTTCCGGGAATGAATGGAACAATACCGACTGTACAGGCAGCGGAAAAAACATCCCCTGAATCGGCATACTGGACAGATGTGTCAGGTCTGAAGAGCTTTAGTCTGGATGAAACCAGCGATACAGAAGGTAGAATCATCTTCGGACAGAACGGATCTGGTGCAGCACAGCAATGGAAAATAGCAGGTATAGATAGTGGAATTAACGGAGATAATATTATTCTCTTTGCTGCATCGCCACTGGGAAGTTCGGCGTTTCAAAAGGAATATAATACCAATAAGCCTTATGACCCAAACTGGAATTGTACCTATCCGGATGGTACAATCGTATCAGAGGTATTTCCGAATCACTATGGAGTCAGTGACTTACGTGCAGAATTGAATACTTACATGCGTGACAATAGTTATTTCAGTGAGTCGGAAAAGACGAAGATGAATCAGACAACGATATATACGGATGATAAGAATAATAGTACCACATATTCCGTAACAGATATCCTATATGCACCATATGGTGATTATTATAGACCTAACGATAAATATGTTACCGTGGGCACGAATACTTCCGACAAATTGAATGGCGGGGTAATGATTAATATTTCAAAATGGGGAAATGATATTTTCTGGCTGCGTTCGCCGTCCGATACTTTTAAAAGCAAGGCACTCGTGGTTTGTCCAGGCCAATCTGTGTGCGCCGACAGTGTCGAAGATATCAATTCGTTAGTGCCCGCTTTTGATTTGAATCTGTCGGATGTCTCTTTTGCATCTGCTGCGGAAGCAGCATCATCTTCATACAGTGGATTTAAGGCAAATGATACAGACAATACAATGACAGCGAATACTTATACACTGCGATATAAGTCTTCCGGAAATGAAGAAGCAGTCATCAGCCTGAATGGAACTGAGATTAATGTAAAAAATGCAAATGAAAAATACCTGATGGTGCAGAATAATAACGGTGTGTATGCATTGAAAATTGATTCTGATAATCAGACCATCAATGCAAGCGATATTCAAATGGGTAGTGCTGAATCAGACAAATTAGCCAACTTCAATAACTGCAAGGTATGGCTTGAATCAACGAATGCAGATAGAATCACAACAGCCAAGATGGCAGTAACAACTATCAATTCTATAGAAATAACAGATATTACAGCACCGGTTGCTGGCTCAGCTTTTGATACAGAAGCAGCTTGTGCAACAACAGGCGTATCAACTACAACTCCAACAGTAACATGGATACATGGTGGAGAGTCAGTAACAGGTAATGCAGGTTATAATACTAAATATACTGCAAGTGTTACGCTTACAGCAAAAGCTGGTTATGAATTTGCATCGAATGTAAAAGCAACCATGGACGGGAAAGCAGCCAGTGTTACCAAGAACCAGGATGGAATAACAGTAAGTTATTCATATAAGAAGACAGCACCGAAAGCAGTATCTAATGCTTATTTTGCAACAGTGGATGATTTAAAGGATTGCTACAATATTGGTGATGGAGCCATTGGTAGAATAAGATTTGGATTGAAAAAAAGCGGCACAAGACTTTGGGCAATCTGCGGAGCGGAAGGAAGTAACCTTGCATTACTTTCAACCAGCGCCTTTGAAAGTGCTACCTATGGTAATACCAGTGAATATTCACAGAGTAATTTTGTGACTGGAATGGACAAATATTTAACTTCGGATTACTTTTCTAAAGAAGAAAAAGAAAAGATGGCAGATGTCACAGTTAAAACGAATGAGTATGGCAATGGTGGATATGAAGAAAAAACAGTGACGGACAAGAAATTATATCTGCCAAATACAAAAGACCAGTATTCTTATATGTCTGAAACAATATATGTGGGAAGCTGTAATGATATTCCTATTAATATACCAAAGCTGAAAGATGTTACTAGTTTAAAAAGAAATTTCTGGCTGCGTTCGCCGTATTTTCAGAGTCGTGACGATGCGCACGTGGCTTATCCGGGCAACAAGGTATACAGATGTGGGGTTGACGCAGATCAAACTTGTGTAGTGCCCGCTTTTAATCTGAAACTGTCGTATGTCTCTTTTGCATCTGCTGCGGAAGCAGCTACATCTTCCTACACTGGATATAAGGCAAATGATACAGATAATACAATGACAGCGAATACCTATATTTTAAGATATGCATCTGCCGGAACTGAAGAAGCCGTCATCAGTCCGAATGGAACTAAGATTGAGGTAAAAGGCGCAAAGGGAAAATATCTGATGGTGCAGAATAATAACGGTGTGTATGTACTAGCGATTGATAATGACAGCCTGACAGTGAATGCCAGTGATATTGTTATGGGTAGTGCTGCTTCAGCCGCATTAACGAATTTCAATAACTGCAAGGTATGGCTTGAATCAACGGATGCAGGTAGAATCACAACAGCCAAGATGGCAACACAGGCTACAGTAACAACTATCAATTCTATAGAAATAACAGATATTACATCACCGGTTGCTGGCTCAACATTTGATACAGAAGCAGCTTGTGCAACAAAAGGCGTATCAACTAAAACCCCAACAGTAACATGGACACCAAATGATACCACAGCAGGTTATAATACTACATATACTGCAAGTGTTACGCTTACAGCAGAAGATGGTTATGAATTTGCATCGAATGTAACAGCAACCATAGACGGGAAAGCAGCCAGTGTTACCAAGAACCAGAATGAAATAACAGTAAGTTATTCATATAAGAAGACAGCACCGAAAGCAGTATCTAATGCTTATTTTGCAACAGTGGATGATTTAAAGGATTGCTACAATATTAGTGATGGAAAAACCATTGGAAAAATCAAATTTGGATTAAATGGAAGTGATGCAAGACTCTGGGCAATCTGCGGAAAAGATGGAAATAACCTTGCACTGCTTTCAACCAGTGAGTTTGCAAAGGCAGCTTATGGTGATACAAGTGCATATTCAACGAGTAACTTTGTGACTGGAATGGACAAATATTTAACTTCGGATTATTTTTCTATAGAAGAAAAAACAAAGATGGCAGATGTCACAGTTAAAACGAATGAACCGAAGGGCAAGGGTGGAAATGAAGAAAAAACAGTGACGAACAAATTATATCTGCCGAATTCAAAAGACCAGAAATCTAATGGACAGACAACAATATATGTGGGAAGCAGTAATGATATTGCTATTGATGTAACAAAGCTGAATGATGTTGGACTCGGAAATCTTTTCTGGCTGCGCTCGCCGTACGATGATATTAGTTACTATGTGCTCCTGGCTCAACCGGGCAAAGATGTGCACATCGGCAGTGTCAACGGCGGTGATACTTCGGTAGTGCCCGCTTTTAATTTGAATCTGTCGGATGTCTCTTTTGCATCTGCTGCGGAAGCAGCTACGTCTACAGGATATAAAGCAAACAGTGAGATGACAGCGAATACCTATACACTGCGATATGAGTCTTCCGGAAGTGAAACAGCAGTTGTTAATGCAGCAGGTTCACAGGTTGCAATTACAAATGCTACAGATAATATGTATCTAGTAGTTCAAAATAGTGCAGGAGCATATACGAAGGAACTGACAAGTTCTACAACTTCTGTAAGTGCAAGTGATATTGAAGGGCTTGATAACTTCAATAACTGTAAGGTATGGTTGGAATCAACAGATGAATACAGAATTACAACAGCCATGATGGCAACACAGGAAACTGCCGATGTAACAATTACTCCGGCTTCCAATATGACAAAAACTTCGGAATCCGGTGCAGAAAATCAGACAGGAATTACCGGAGCAATGAAGGATGTTGTATATGAAGCTAATAGCGGATATTATTTCCCTGATGATTATGTATCAACGATTTCAGGTCTGACAGATGGTGCAATCAATGGAATAAAGGTGACAAGAGACAGCTTAACACAGATTACGGTATCCGGTGCGCCGACTGCGAAGTCAACAACGATAGCATTAGCTGATCCAATGAAAAAAGAAGCTGCATCCACACCGACTATTGAGATTGATTATGTGAATGAAACTTTGACAGGCTTTGACACAGCGACAGAGTATTCCATCAATGATGGAGCTGCATTTACACCGACCTTATCAACGATACCAATTGATGATTCTTATTATGGAAATACTATTAAAATCAAGAAAACTGAGACAGATACAGCACTTGCAAGTGCAGAACAGTCATTAGATATTCCGGCAAGACCGGCAGCTCCGGCAGTAACCGGTACAGATGAAACAGTAGATGGCAAGAACGATGGTACAATTACGGGTGTAGATGACACAATGGAATACTCTATGTCTATGAATGGTCCGTGGACAGCGTGTATCAGAGATGCTGTTGATGGTACCATTTCCAAGCTGGGAGTCGGAACATATTATGTAAGAAAAGCAGCAACAACTACATCATTTGTAGGTGAGATTACAACGGTAACCATTGGAAAAGGTGTTCCGGTAAAGAAAGTTCTTAGCGTTACCGCACCGACCTTTGACACAGTCACAGAAGGCTATACCAGACCGGAAGCAAAGAAGATTACTATTAAAAATGATACAGCAGGCGGTTCAAACTGGGAGGCTATAGTAAGTGATGTAACATTAACAGGTACAGATGCTGATAAATTTGAAGTGATGGGTAGTGGTTACGACTGGACAATCCAGCCAAAATCAGACCTGACTGCTAACACAGATGGAACAGCAAAGACATATACTGCGATCATCAATGTGGCATATGATGCAACAGAAGGAGTAACAAGTCCTGCAATAGCAGAGGTAAGTTTTACAGTAAATCCTAAGAGCAATACAGTAACCGTAACAAGTGGTACTTTAGATAATGGAAGTACAACAGGAAACTTTAATAAAGGTGCTACTGTAACAGTAAAAGCAGATAGCACACCTTCCGGATATAAATTTGCTGGTTGGACAGGAACAGATGGTCTGACGTTGCTTGATGGTACAACATCTACAAGTGAAACAATTAAATTTACTATGCCGGAGGAAGCCGTAAATATTACAGCAACCTATAAGGATATTGCAGCTCCATCTGCAACGATTCATGTAAAAACCAATACATGGAATTCTATTTTAAATAAAATTACATTTGGTCATTTCTTTAAGAATACACAGGATGTAACTATTACCGGAACCGATAACGAATCCGGCGTGGATAAGATTGAATATATTTTATCAGAAAAAGAACTGTCAGAAGATGAGCTGAAGGCGGTTACAGACTGGACAAGTTATACAGATAAATTTTCAATCAATCCAGGTCGCAAGTATGTAATCTATGCGAAGGTAACTGATAATGCCGGCAATTTCGTTATTGTAAATTCCAACGGAATCGTGGTATATGAAGATTCTGCACAGGATACAACAGCAATCACCCACATCAAGGGTGTGGATGGCGACCAGACAGCAAAGGTTAAACTGAACGGAAACACAGTGAAGGCAATCAATGATGGAAGCAAAACACTTGTGTCAGGAAAGGATTACACAGTTGCAGGCGACGGAACAATTACATTTAATGAAGACTATCTGGAAAGCCTTGCAGTAAAAGATACTCCTTATACACTTACAGTAAGCTACAATCCGATGGGTGAAAGCTATGTGGCAGGTAAAGGCAATGATGAACCTGCTACAACAACACTTGAAATTACAGTGAGAAAGCCAAGGTTAAACAGCATTACAGCACCTTCATCAATCACAGGTGTTGCAAACGGAACTGACAAGACGGCTGAGGCACTCGGACTTCCAAGTACCGTTACAATCAGTACAGAAGACAACGCAGTAACCACAGCGAATGTAAACTGGGATCTGACGAAGTTTGCAGATGGAAGTTATGATAAGACAGTCCTTACAGAGCAGACATTTACAGTGAATGGAACAGTAACACTTCCGGATACGATTGATGCGAATGGAAAGTCATTAAAAGTAACAATTAAGATTACAGTAGATGCAGCACCATATGTAGAAAAGGTGTCAGCAAATCCAGTGGCAGGAAGTTATACAGAAAACCAGAATGTAACATTAAGCACATCAACAGAGGGAGCTGAAATTTATTACACAACAGATGGAAGCACACCGGATAAGACTAACGGAACGAAGTACACAGGAGCAATCAGTGTAACAGGAACGGAAGGAAAGGATGTTACAACAGTCATCAAAGCAGTAGCTGTAAAAGACGGAATGCAGGACAGTGAAGTCCAGATATTTGAATATAAGATCAGTATTCCGGATACAGCAGTAGCTCCAGGTATTACAACACAGCCAACGGACGCAACTGTAGTAGAAGGCAACAAAGCAACATTTACGGTAGTGGCAACAGGCACACCGGAGCCGACATACCAGTGGCAGATAGACAGAAATGATGGAAACGGATTTGTCAATATTGACGGTGCCACATCAGCAAGCTACACAACCTCAGCAATGGTAAAGGCAAATGACGGTTACAAATGCAGATGTGTGGTGACTAATCGTAAGGGTTCTGTTACAAGTAATGAGGCAACCCTGACTGTGACTGATGCACCTGTAACAACATACACAGTTACTGTAACCACAGACGGAAACGGAACAGCTCTTGCAAATGTTACATCTGTTGCTTTTGGAACAAAGATTACACTGACAGCAACAGCAAAAGAAGGATACCAGTTTAAGGAATGGCAGGTAGTAAGCGGTGGAGTATACATTAAGGACAATACATTTACAATGCCGGCAAATGATGTTTCCGTAAAGGCGGTCTTTGAGAAAAAGGCAGCCGGTGATGACGATAAAGATGAAACAGAGTACAAGATTATCTTCGGAGCAAATGGTTCATGGACACAGAACACTGATGACGCAATGACGATTTCAGGCAACGGGGAATTCTCTAAGTTTGTTACAGTTAAGGTAGATGGCACAGAAGTAAGCAAAGAGAATTATACGGCAAAATCAGGTTCTACAATCATTACATTCAAGAAGGAATACCTGAATACCTTATCTGCAGGAACACACACCTGTGAAATTGTATGGACGGATGGTTCTGCAAGCACTACATTTACGATAAAAGCAACAACACCTGAGAAAACAGACGATAACACATCAGATAATACAACAGGAACTACAACGGACAAGACAAACGAAACTAAACAGACATCCACAAAAACGGGAGATAATACACCGATTATGTTGTATGTACTGGTATTATTAGGTTCAGGACTTGGAATTGCAGGAGTGGCTGTTGCAAGTAAGAAACGTAAAAGAAATACTCAGTAAGTCATAAAGGCAGAATAACTTGTAAACATTATATGAAAAGACTCGATATCAATTAGAAATAGTTGAAGTCGGGTCTTTTTTTTCGTGCGTGAATATTGATAATTGTAAGAGAAAGTCTGTATCAGAGTTCAAGAATATCTTATGTGCGATTCTGCACAGTTTCCAATAGTGAAAAATAGTGAAATTACGACTGCTGTATTTAGCAGATATAATGAGCACAAAATTGCACTATACTTATTTTCAACGATCCTAAAAATGGCTGGTTAATTATATTTGTCCCTTTTCGGAATTGTGTGTCTGATGAATATGCGTGAATAATTCTACATTTCGAGTGAATAAATCTACACTTCCACGATTTCAAAAGCTTAAATATAATAAGTTGCTCCAAAGTTCAATAAAATTGCAATGGAAAAACCAATTATAAACATATTAAAAATGTTTCCTAAGGGTGGAGCAAAGAACGAGCAGTTCCGCAAAGAAATAGTCCCATACATGAATAAGATTGTATATTACCCTGAATCAACAGACATTTTTGATATAGCTGAGTCCGATGGCATAAGCTACTATTTAATAGCTACGAAGAAGCCAACACAAGTATCAATAATAAACAAGTCTGATGACATAAAAATTTTCAACAATAGAGTCTCGTACAATCCAGGAAATTTACTTAGCATATCATTATTAAACGTAGCAAATACAATCTGTCAAAGTTAGTACCACTATATCCATCATCGGTATAGTGTGCAAGGTTCGTAAACCCCTGTTCTTTGGCATACTTTTCAAGCATTTTCTTCTGGTTTACAATGCTGTTACTGTCTCCATTCAGTTCATCATCTCGTGACAGTCTCTCGTAAAGTGCTGTTATTAGAGTATTTCTTTCGATATAAAACTATTCGTTCTATAAATTCATCAAGATTATCTTTAAGCATTAGTATGGATGAAATGACAGCAGACATTGATTGTATGATTAGAAATAATATCAATGCGGTACGCACCTGCCATTATCCGGATCAGATACCGTGGTATTACCTGTGTGATAAAGCTGGTATCTATGTAATGGCAGAAACGAATATGGAAAGTCATGGAACATTCCAGAAACTTGGTGTGATTGAACCATCATGCAGCGTACCTTGTTCTATTCCGCAATGGAGGGGGGCTGTTGTTGACAGGGCTAGGAGTAATTTTGAAACTTTTAAAAACCATACAGCAATTCTTTTCTGGTCTTTAGGAAATGAATCTTATGCGGGTGATGACATAGAAGCAATGAATACTTACTTCAAGGAAAAGCAGGATGGCAGATTTGTTCATTATGAAAGCTCTTTCTATGACCGTAATTATGAGGAAACCATATCAGATGTAGAGAGCAGAATGTATGCAAAGCCTTATGAAGTGGAGGAATATTTAAATAATAATCCAAAGAAACCTTATCTTTTGTGTGAGTATATGCATGATATGGGTAATTCGATGGGAGGACTTGGTACTTATATGAAGTTAATAGATAAGTATGAGATGTACCACGGTGGATTTATCTGGGATTTCATTGATCAGGCACTTCTCGTGAAAGATGAAGTGACAGGAAAAGAAGTTTTGCGTTATGGCGGAGACTTTGATGATAAGCCTTCTGATTATGAGTTTTCAGGAAATGGAATCGTATTTGCAGACCGTAAGGAAAAACCAGCTATGCAGGAAGTGAGGTATTACTATGGCTTATACAGATAAGAATAAATTGAGAGTTGTATATGGAGATTATACACTTGGCGTACATGGAGAAGGGTTTGACTATATATTCTCTTATTCACAGGGCGGTATAGAGTCTATAGTAAAAAAAGGTTATGAATGGCTGTATCGTTGTCCAAAGCCTACTTTTTGGAGAGCATTAACAGATAATGACAGAGGCAGCAGGTTTCATATTAAAAGTGGAAGCTGGCTCGCATCGGATATGTTCATTGACTGTAAAAAAACGGAAGTTATTATGGACGGTGAACTGCAAAAGCAGTATGCTCCGGACAATAACAGCTATGGCGGTGATGTGGCTGCCGGGGAAATAATTGTGAAATATACCTATGAGACTGTCGGCAATCCAGTAACAACAGTCATTGTATCTTATACAATTGATGTAATTGGAAATATCAAGGTGGATGTGGATTACACAGGAGTAAAGGGAATGCCAGAACTTCCGGTATTCGGAATGAGGTTTATTATGCCGACACTTGCAGATAAATATATGTACAAGGGATTATCGGGGGAAACCTATCCGGACAGAAAGGCAGGGGCAGAAAAAGGAGTTTATGAGGTATCAGATTTGAGACTGACACCATATCTGGTTCCACAGGAATGTGGTATGAGAATGGATACAGAGTGGCTGGAGATTACAAGACATACAAGTCTTGATAATAGCAGAACGGATAGTTCAGCACAGACATTAAGAATAGAGAAAAACGACAAGGCATTTGCTTTTTCATGCCTACCTTATACAGCATCAGAGATTGAAAACGCAACACACCATGAGGAACTGCCACCAGCAAGAAGAACAGTCCTTTGTGTCTATGGTGCAGTAAGAGGAGTTGGTGGAATTGATAGCTGGGGAAGTGATGTGGAAGATGATTATCGGATTAATGCAGAAAAAGACATTCACTATTCTTTCATTATCCGCTAAGTTTTGTTTGAAGTGAGGTGTTTGAGATGCAGATAGAGATATTGATTCGTAGTTTTCTGGATGGTGCATATGATGAAAGACTCTTAGACATTTATGCTGATGAGACAAAGATTTATTACCAGAGGGAACGCTATATCAATGCAATAAAGAAATTTGAGCAGTGCTATAAGCCGGGAGATGTGGAATTGTTCAGTGCTCCGGGAAGAAGTGAGATTGGCGGCAACCATACAGATCATCAGAACGGAGAGGTTTTGGCAGCCTCAGTTAATCTTGATACTATTGGAATCGTAAAAAAGACGGATGATAATGTAATCAGATTAGTTTCTGATAACTACGATGAAATCATTATCCGGCTTGATGATGTATCTGTAAAGGAAAAAGAAAAGGAAACAACAACGGCTTTGATAAAAGGTGTGGTTTCTGGATTCCTTGAGAGAAAATATGCAGTTGGAGGTTTTCAGGCATATATAACAAGTGATGTGCTGATTGGTGCGGGACTTTCATCTTCGGCAGCATTTGAAACACTGATAGGAACGATTTTGTCTGGACTTTATAATTGTGGAAAAGTTTCAGCGACAGAGATAGCCATTATTGGACAGTATGCTGAAAATGTTTATTTCGGAAAGCCTTGTGGTCTGATGGATCAGATGGCAAGTTCTACGGGAAATCTTGTTCATATTGATTTTGCTAACCCGGAAAATCCACAGGTTGAAAAAATTGATTTTGATATGGAAAAGTATGGTTATAGACTATGTATTACGGATACAAAAGGCTCTCATGCTGATTTGACAGATGAATATGCGGCAGTTCCGAAGGAAATGAAACTTGTTGCAAAATATTTTGGGAAAAAAGTGCTGCGTGATGTATCTGCAAATGATGTACTGGAAAACATTCATAATTTAAGAGAAAAACTTGGGGATAGGTGTGTCCTTCGTGCGCTACACTTTATTTGTGAGAATGAAAGAGTACAGAAAGAAGTAAGAGCATTGAAGTCAGGAAATATAGGAGCATTTTTGGAGAATGTGAAAGCTTCTGGTAATTCTTCTTTTAAATATTTGCAGAATGTTTATTCAAATCAGGATATAAAAAATCAGAATGTTTCCGTTGCACTGCTTGTAAGTGAAATGCTTTTAGGAGAAAACGGTGTATGCAGAGTGCATGGCGGTGGTTTTGCTGGAACAATACAGGCATTTGTGAAGAATGAATATGTAGAGTCTTATAAATCCGGAATGGATAATGTATTTGGTAATGGTTCCTGTAAAGATTTGAGAATAAGAAAATATGGCGGCATAAAAGTGTTATGAAATAGAAAGAAGGTTTTATTATGAGGGTTTTGGTTTTAGGCGGGGCTGGCTATATTGGTTCACATACAGTATACTGATTTTGAGACCATTATTTCAACAGCTTGGAATTGGCATATAAATCATCCTAAAGGTAACAAGTTAATGCCGGATTAGACAACTGACATTATAAATTAAAAGGAGTTGCTTGCGAGTGTTATTGGTATATGAGAACAAAACTGATGGAATAGCGGTTGAGTGGAAGAAAACAGTGCATTTTCCACCACATTTACACGAAGCAATAGAGGTAGTGTATGTAACTAATGGGAATATTGAGCTTGGAGTTGGACAAGAATTGTATCACATGGACGAGGGTGATTTTGCAATCGTGTTCCCAAATGTAATACATCATTATCAGGTGTTTGGGGAAAAAGAAAATAAGGTAATATACCTGTATCTTGATCCGACCCTGTTTCCTTCCTATTATAAAGAGTTGCAGATATACAGCCCGAGGAACCCGGTTGTAAAAAAAGAGCGAGTGCATCCTGATGTAGTAAATGCCATAAAATATCTGGCAGGAATAACAGAGGGGAATTCCATGCTGATACAGGCATATGTACAGATGATTCTTGCCCATGTTTTCGCAGAAATGCCAATGGTTGATAAAAGTACAGTAGGGAGTGATGACTTGATTTATAATGCGGTAGAATATGTAGCCCAAAATTTTAGAGAGAAAGTCAGTCTTGAAAAAATGGCATACGATTTGTGTGTAAGCAAATATGTGTTATCAAGAATGTTTGCAAAAACCTTTCACTGTAATTTTAGTAAATATGTGAATGGAGTCCGGTTAAATTATGCAGCTGCGGCACTAGAAAATACAATAGATTCCATTACAAATATATGTCTTGATTGTGGGTTTGAAAGTCAAAGAACTTTTAACCGTGTTTTTAAGGATAGATACAAGATTACACCAAGAGAGTACAGAAAAAGAATGGAACACAATAATAAATGCTAATCGTATTATGTCTGTGAGAATGACTATTGAAGATAATCAGGATACAGTCAATGCATTGATGAAAAAATTGAAAAATCCACCAGATGAATACAAGGATGCATACGATGCCGTATCAGATTTATATGATGCATACATATCGCTTACTAACTGCACAACAGATCCGTCGGGCAGAGTGCAGGATAGGCACTCTGCCTTTTAACTATACATTTTGGCATTATTCAATGCCTAGATTAATGCAAAAATATTGACAGAAATACTCAAAAGCAAGGTTATGAATTTCTTTCTCACAAAAACCAATGACTTTTAAATGAAAATAATTAAAGCTCGCAAGAAAATGCGATTATTTTGATTGCAAGAATAAGCGTTTTGTACTATAATTTAAAAAGTGAGTTTTTACTCAATTGTGACAAATATAACATGTCTATAGAAGAAACCACGAGGTGTGAGAATGAGAGTAAGTTACAATAAATTATGGAAGTTATTGGTAGACAAAAAGATGAGTAAAGCCGATTTGAGAAAGGCTGTAGATATTGCTCCGAATACTCTTACAAAGATGCGTAAGGATGGAGAAGTGTCTATGAGTGTATTACTCAAGATTGCTACATATCTGGATTGCGATATTAGCGATATCTGTGAGTTTGTGAAAGATGAAGAATAAACCTTGTTGGAGAGTGACAAATGGCAGAGTTAGTATATAGTGCAGGACTTACATCAAAATTATTTTGGCTACATGAGTCCAGAAAGACCGCAGGATATATCCTGGCTGGATGGACGGATAAACAGTGCTTTACTAGAAGTGGTATATATTCCGGGAGCTGCTGATATAAGGAACACGATGGAGAGTGGCGAGACAGAGATAATAACAACTATGTCGAAAGAGGACAAAGTACTTGCTTATATCCGGCAAAATGGAAGCATTTCTATGCAAAAAGTAATGGAAACCTGTAACTACAGATCTAGAACTGGGGAAAGAAAACTAATAGATAAAATGATAAATGCGGATTTGATAGAAAAAACTGGAAAAGGAAACAATACAATATATAAAATTAAAGAATAGCTTAGTGGTCACTTTAAATAACAGAGTGGCCACCATTACCAATATCAAAAGTGATTTGTGCAGATTATCTGTACAAATGGATTAGAAGGTGAAATATAAATGAAATTGAAAAAAACAAGTATCACAAATTATAGATGCTTCAAAGAAGCAGAGATTGATTTTGATGATCATACAACATTGATTGTCGGAAAGAATGGAGCTGGAAAGACTGCAATATTAGATGCAGTTGCTGTTGCAATCAGTACATTTTTACTAGGAATTGATGGTGGGGTAAGTAGAAGTATTTCAAAAGATGATGCCAGGTATGAGTTCTATGATCTTGATGGTACAGTTGATCCACAGCATCAGTTTCCTGTAAGTATTGAAAGTACAGGTGATTGCCTGGATAATCATGATGTAAAATGGGTGCGTTCTCTAAATTCTGAAAGTGGAAATACAACAGTCAAAGAAGCAAGAGAATTAACCAATATATCAAAGAACACACAGAAGCGAATTATGACAGGCGATAAGTCATTAATTCTTCCGTTAATATCTTATTATGGTACCGGGCGTTTGTATGCACAGAAGAAAGAAAAGAAAAACATAAAATCACTGACTGAATTTAAACGTCAGGTCGGTTATGTGGATTGTATGGCGGCTGAGTCAAATGAAAAGCTGATGCTTAATTGGTTTCAGATTCAGACTTTAAAAAGCCTTCAGGCACAGCAAAGGACAGGTAAGGTGGAAAAGCCTTTATTGTTAAAAACAGTAGAATCTGCTATTTGCAAGTGTTTTGAAAGAATTAGTGGTTCAAAAAATGCCGATATTGTATTTGAACTAGATACACATAGATTAGTTTTAAATTTTGAGAGTGCAGATGGAAGTTTACAGAAATTCGCAATGGATGAAATGAGTGATGGTTATAAAAATACACTTAGTATGATTGGTGATATTGCATATCGTATGGCTGTATTGAATCCGATGCTGGGAGACAAGGTGTTAGAAGATACATCTGGGGTTGTTGTGATTGATGAGATAGACTTGCATTTACATCCACAGTGGCAGCAGACTATTATAAGCGACTTAAATACTATTTTCCCTAAGATACAATTTATTGTCAGTTCACATGCACCGGCAGTAATTAATTCAGTAGCCAGAGAACAGATTCGCATTTTGGATAATGGAGAAATCTATATGCCGGCGGCACAAACTTATGGAAGAGATGCAAATTCTATATTAAGAGAAGTAATGAAGGTATCTGAACGCCCCACGGATATTAAGCAGCGTATGAATTTATTCTATTCATATATGGATGAAAATAATTACAAAGAAGCAAATAATGTATTGACAGAGATTGAAGCAATTGTTGGAACAACAGATCCTGATATTGCAGCAGCGAGAACATCACTGGACTTAGAAAAGATATTGGGAGAATAGCATATGATAGTTGTGAGAAGAGAAAAAGAACCAAATAGTCTATTACAATTTCGTAAGCAGTATCCTGATGCAGATTATGAGACTGACATACCTACAAATGTGCTTAAAGATATAAGAGAGCAGATGTGGGAGGAGCAAAGGCATCTGTGTGCATATTGTATGAGAAAAATTGACAGCCCAGTTATGGAAAGAATTGAGCATTGCAGACCAAGACATCCGCAAGATGAAGTGGAGCATGATAAGAAGGCAACTTTAGATTTTAAATGGATGCTTGGTGTATGTTATGGCAATAGTCTGACCAAAGGTGTAAATCCAGAGGATACAACTTGCGATGCTCATAGAGGAAACACAGAACTTGCAATAAATCCATTTGATGAATTGTCTGTCAGAAAGATAAAGTATAAAGCAAATGGAAGTATTTATTCAGATGATGAGAGTATTAACAAGGATGTCACAGAAACTTTGAATTTAAACTGTGAAGCAGTTTCTCTTCCTGAAACACGTAAAAGAGTTTTGATGGAAGAGAAAAGTAGAATTATGAGAAAATGCAAAGGAAAATCTCAGGATGCATTCATACGTGAATTAGAGCGTACATATGAAAGTCTGGTACAGAAACGGAATTTGACGCCGTATTGTGGAATAATTATTTCATGGCTTGAGACTAAATTGAAGATATCATGATGGAATAATTACATTTTTGATTATCGAACACTTTATTGAACAAATTTTGTCTATCGGATACAAAGTGATCAATAAGCATCCGATAGTGTTCGATTAATATTCAGTAGTGACCGATAGTGTCCGATTAGTATCCATTAGCAACTACTTACCGGATACTATTATCATATTCTGGTTTGATGATAAAGGTGAATACGAGGGAGAAGTGTATATTGAAGTTTAAGACATTTGCAATGAAGATGATAATGTAATAATTCAAGCGTGGAGAAAAAGAATTCCGAAAGGGATTCTTTTTTTTCGGAAAAATTTAGAAATGTATTTTATTAACCTCTGAGGGAAATAGCCAATTGTATGATTATGACAAAAGAAGCCAGAATACATCAGATACGAAAATCACACGGACAATGTTTGACTATGAGTATTTGAAAATGTTGGCAATTCTTAAATTATTATATAATAATTTGGTACATGATGATAGGGAAAAACAGCAATGAGGACAGATAAGATAGGTATTAATATTTCAAAGTTAAGAATTGAGCGTGGAATTACGCAGGAACAGCTTGGCAGGGATATTGGGCTGACAGCCTCTGCTATTTCAAATATAGAGTGTGGCAGGAGTGTGCCATCAGTGGATACTTTGTGCAGATTTTCTGAGTTGTTTGGAGTTAAGGTGGACGCCATATTATCTGATGAATCAGATTCAGACCTGAATAAGCTTGAAATGGAAGAAAAACTTGTTACTGTTGACAGATATTTATCGGAAATAAAAGAGATGTCGGCTAATTATAGTATAGGTCATAGAAATTATGAGATTAGCAGGAAAGGAGGAGAAATAGTTTATAAAGCATCATCAAAGGAATAGATAAAATATTTAATATTAGGAGGAAAACAGAATGCACAGATTTATTGAATGGATAACAGATTTAATTGATGATTATGGGGAGGCATTTATAGAAGCCCCATTAAAGACATTATCTAAAACAGTATCATGGATATTTAGTATAGTAATAGGTGTAATGTCAGTGGTTGCATATATTAAGTTCATAGCAGGTGGCGGATATCCGCATGCAATAGCAACAATCAAGAACTCAGAAGAGGGATTTTTTGCTGGTGTTGGAGATACATTTACAAATGGAACAGTACATATAGTAGCTAATAACGGAGTGTATAAGGCACTTGGGATAATATTCATAGTCCAGATAGTACTTGCACTGATAATGCTTTTCTTTGAAGGAAAGATATGGAAATGGGTACTTGCAATAATAGATTTTATATTAATAGCTGTTTCTGGAATATGGTTCCTTATTAAATACAATCAGTATAACAAATTGTACGCTTCACTTGAGGAATTATATGATAATGAAGAAATAGATGAAGTAGGTTTTTCAAATGCTATTGATAAATGGATTAACAGTATAAGAGATAACATCAAGATTTTTGCAATAATTGCTGCAGTTGCTGTGGTGTTATTTATTGTGGTCATGATGATAAGTGAGGGTAGATGTGCAATATTTTCATTTGCAAAGAGTGCCGCAGTTACATGTGCAGCCATGCCTCTTGCAATTCTGATATTGGAAAATATTATTGGATTGGCAATTGGACTTGTGACAATTATTGTAATAGGAATAATTCTTCTCATAATATGTTCATTTGCTGACGGCGGTTCAGATTCATCAGTAGCTACTGAAGCATTTGACAGAGCGGGAAACTTTATTGGCTGGTTTCATAGAAAATAATGCATAAAACATAAGGGGATACATTGTGAAGAAGAAA
>PVML01017736.1_pt1 | contig 74799 bp, 79 predicted proteins | sample 1853371 | NCBI WGS metagenome assembly PVML01 (sample SAMN08533508, study PRJNA380276) | Human gut metagenome, whole genome shotgun sequencing project. | isolation source: participant 1, chromium library | host: Homo sapiens | collected 2017 | reverse complement strand
CTTCTCGATTATCGTTCCCAAAACAAAAAGCCGGCATACCATGCGTAAATGCACGATATACTGGCTGATTTCGTTTTAGATGTGCTTTACTGTTAAAAGACCGTTCCAACGTCAGATTCGTGTTTTTGCTGCTTTCTGCAAACTCATCCTATAGCAGGAACGCTAGATTCCTCAAGGGTCTTTTCGATACAGGTGGTCTTCCTGAACCAGAAGCAGGTTCGGATTTTCTGCGGACATCTCTACCAGCCGGTCGGTGAAGCCACTCTTGGAAAACAGAGCATATGCGATTTCATAGCCTTTGAATACGGTCGTCAGTTCTTTGGACTGGCCTTTTTCCTGCAAAGCGGAGTAAACAGCCACGTCCACAGGCTTTGCATGGTATTTGCACTCACCAAGGAAGAGCCGCTTGTGCTGGTTATCTACCGCCGCAACATCGATTTCAGTGTCTCCCTCTGTATCGTTCCGCCAGTAAGAGCCGATGCGTGACGGTGAAAAGGCGATTTTTCCTGTCCGGCACAGCTCTGCAAAAATATTCCGACAGATGCTTTCATACACGAATGCAACGAATTTCTGCTTGAAGTCCTTGTTCATCTCATCCAGAACGATCTGCTGGTTGTCCAGTTCCAGTTCGCCTTTGAATGGATACACATACCGGAACCAGAAACGGATAAAATTGTCCGAGACATAGTACAGACCTTTGCGGGAGCGCTCCGGGTTCTTCTCTGTAATCGGCACATTTTTGGTGACGAAACCAAGATCGATCAAGGTTTTCAGGTAGGGCGTGATGGCGGATGTATCCTGCTCCATCGCTATTCCGATTTTGCTCAGTTTGTGGTTGCCGTCCGAGATGGCCTTCAGGACAGAAAAATAGTTGATAGGTGTTTGGACCTCTTCATTGAGGAGGAAATCCGGCTCTTCATACAGAAATCCGTTTTTGGACAGCACAACGCTGCAGATCTGCTCCGTCAAAGGTTCATTTGTCTGGAAAAATTCCATATATTTGGGCACGCCGCCTGTGATGGCATACTGCTCTACCGCCTGCTCAAATGACAGATCCTGCGCCGCATACACATCGGTAAACTGCAGCGGCGTCAGCCGGATCTGTGCTGTTCTGCGGCCATAAAGGGGGCTGTTATACGCCAGTGCATGTTTTTTCATCATGCTGATGAGCGAGCCGCAGAGGATCAACATGACATTGTGGTCTTTCAGCGCCTCATCCCACGCGTTCTGCAAGATGGACGGAAACTCCGGGTTCGTCTTTACAAGATACGGAAATTCATCTATGACAAGTACCTTCCTCTCGTCCGGGTGATCGTCTGCGACCACTTGGAACAGGTCGAGCCAGTCTGTAAATGTCACTTTACCGAGCATGGGATTTTTTGTTGTCCGGGAAAGAACTCCGGCAAATCGCTTCATGCTCTGCGCTTCGTTCTCCGTTGTTGCCAGAAAGTAGAATGCACGCTTGTCCTTGATGAATTCTTTGATCAGCGTTGTTTTTCCGACGCGCCGTCTGCCGTAGATTACTACAAAACCGCTTCCACGGTTCAATTCGGTGTTCAGCGTCGCCAATTCAGATGTCCTGCCGATGAAATCCATACAGCCCACCTCTTTTAGCATAATCTGAATTATGATAATTTTAATTATATTGTATTCGCGGTAGGGGAATCTGTCAAGAGTCAGATGCTCTTCCAACAATAGTCCTTATGTATTTCTACCATCAAACAGCTGCCTTAACGTCAGATTTATATTCTGGGGCAACATTTGTCATTATTATATGTAGAAAGATGACGCTTCTTGCCCCAAATCTCACAATGTTTAAAACTCGACCAAGAACCAGAATAGCACATCTCTGTTTTCATTTGCTTTTCCATCTTTGACTCTTTTTTTATCGCGTCCTCGCACAGCTTGTACACCATAGATTGCGAGTTTTTTGTTCAGTGTGGTCGGTTTCATTGAACGGTTTCTATACTCTGCAAATACTTTTGATATCATAATGCCTGTATATAAATCTTTCCATTTCATTGGCTGATTGAGGTGTTCTTTTATCCAATCCACCAGTACCGGCATCCGATATGGTGAGATGCTCTGCTTCAGGGTGCGGTCCTTGATTTCAATTCCCATCCCAATCGCTTTTGTTGTGAACAGAAAACGCTTTTGGAGCATTCGGTCTTTGAGGCAATCCTCAAGGGAATCCAGCTTCTTCCCGTACCTTGCATTGTTTTCAGAGCAGTAGTACCCGGCGGCATCACCGAACAGCTCTTTCATTTTGACAAGGTCATCACCGCCGGACATAAAAATAACAGCTTTTTCATCCGCCGGGATGTCGTGCAGTATCATTTCCAGATTGTCTCGTGCGTAGAAGTACATCCGTGCAATGTGGGCATTATTCTGTGGGAGCGTATAGATACGGTCAGGCGGCGTTTCAGTGGCGGCATTCAACATCTCGTACACCTGCCCGCCGGTTGCGCTCATATAAATTACCACATGGTCTTTCTCTGCTCTTTGCAAAGCTTCCAACGATAGATAGGTGTTGATGTTATAGGTGGAGAAGTCCGTGAGGTAGTGACACTCGTCAGCTACAATGTACTTGGGACTAGATAGAGACTCTTTCAGTCTGTCGGGGGCATTTCTGCAGAGCTTTTCAATGTGCTGGTAGGTCTGAATCACCAGAGCATCTTTATAGAGATGTGTTTCATCGGCAGCTTCTTGGCCGATGTCGGCGATTTCTGCTTCCATCCTGCGGCGTATCATCTCTGCATGGAGTGAGTTCAGCGGACACAGATAGAGGATAGTATCGTTCTTTTCGCCGTTGCTCGTCCGCGATATTGAGTCGTTCCAGCTCAGCAAGTACCGCTTGCGCAGATTCACGGTGCTCTTTTTCTTCATCCTCTGTGACAGGAGCTTCCGCCAACTCCTTCTGGTAATCGTCATAAAGGTGGGTTCCCTCCCGTTCATCGGCGATTTTCAGAAAAAATCCGCCGAACGGCCATCTCGTTTCCATAGCTCCTGTTGCTCCTTTCCAATAAAAAATGCAAGGTCAAGCACTTTCACCCGGCCATGCACCATGGTTTCTGCAGCGGTTCGGCACGCTTCAATTACCAAAATTGCCATTGAAAAGTGCGTTCCCACCTGCTAAAATGGAAAGCAGGGAATCTCTGTCTGCAAACAATTTTCCCGTTTCCATGGCCGCCTTCCTGTTACCCTCAGGAAAGGCGGTTTTCTTTATGAGAAAAGATCGGACAAGTCTTCCGGCGCTTCCTGCGGACATGGCTCAGCTTCATTGTATACGTCACAAAGACTCTCGTTCGTGCAGCAGCTGATTTTGAGTTCCGGCAGTCCCTCCGCGTTCAGCGTAGGTGTGATGCGGAGGTCTGTGTCGCCGCTCAGTGTGAGGATTAGTCCTTTGCTGAGTGTGGATTCCCACATACTCGGCCAGATGCACCCTTCCTCCATCGTGGTGGTTCGCCCGGATAGAATGCTGTCCAGAAGCAATGCGGCGTCCATCTCTGCCTTTGGCTCGTCTACGTGGAATCTGGCACCTGTCATGTAAATATCGATCATTTTCTGTCTCCTTGTTTTTACTTTTGGCTGATTGCTCCGAAACGGCTGGCTAAATCTCATGATGAGCACGTTCCGTTTAGCGGGGCATCCTGCGTCTGACGAATTTTCCCCAGTACTGCATCTGGGGCCAACATCATCACAGAGTGGCTCACTTCCGCCTTTGTGCGCTGGAGCTCGGCTATGACCTGCTCCAGCGTTGTCAGTTTTTTTCTGGCCACGCCGTCACGGATGGTATACCTTATGGCAGCATTCAGCGCAGCGTCCAAGGACACATGATACGTATAGGCGTCGTATGCCGTTTTGCCCTCCCGCGTTGTATGAGCTTTATTCAGGATATAGCTGTTGTTGTCGGCGGTCAGATAATATTTTCCACAGATGGGAATCATATGGTTGCCTCCTATGCTCTCTTTTGATGTCCGATAAATTCATCCTAACATCGTTGTAATTTACCAGAAAGGTTTTTTTGACAGTCCATGGTGCATCACCTCCCTTGAGTTGGACAAGGCTGACTTTCGGAGTGAAGCTCTTAAGCCCTTAGGCCTGTTTCCTTTCCCGAACCTTGATGATACCTTCCAGAGTATCTGCAGCAGCCGCATCAGCACTCTGGATGGCCGACGCATAGTAATTCAATGTCGTGGATGTCTGTGCATGCCCAAGTCGCCCGGAAACTGTGGTAATCGGTGTGCGCGCAGCGATAAGGATACTGGCATTGGTGTGGCGGTGGCTATGAAAATGCACCTGTGGAAGGCCATGTTCTGTCAGGAATTTCGGAAACCATGTCGAGATGATATCCGGGTCCATGGGCTCCCCATCCCACTTGGTAAAGAGCATGTCATTATCTACCACTTTGCCATTTTCCAGCGTGACCTTGCGTACCCATGCTGAACCGATCTTAAAGACGCTGGACAGCATGGCATGATAGTGCAGGATACTGTTGTTGTTCAGCTTCCCGCCCTTCTGGCGATGCTCCACGAACACTTTTGAAAAAGCCAGTCCCACAGTGGCGGACACTTTTTCGGCGGTCTGTCGGCTGACTTTCCTGCCTGCGTAGACCATCCGCATGGTATCCAGTCCGATTCCGGCTTTCTTTGCTAGCACGCCACGGGGCCCGTGCGGGAGCAGCTTGAGCAGTGCTGGTGTGGCCGTGTAAGTGCTGTCCCGGCGGATGCCATTCTCTTCCAGATTATCGTAGAATGCCATGATCTGCGCCGGTTTGATCTTGGACACTTTGAGATGCCCAAGCCCTGCACTGATCCGTGGTCTCATCCTCTTATAATCGTATACCGTCTTGGGCTTCAGCCGTTTGTTGACGTATTCCTCAAACCAGCGGTCGATGAGGTCATCCAGCAGCACATCTGAGTCCAGCACGAGGCCATTCGTGACCTTCTGCTCGAACAGTATCGCCTGCTCCTGCACCCACTTTTCGGTCTTTTTCTTGCCTATCCCGGTGGGTGGCGTCACAGTTTTACATTTTGTAATGACCTTGTCATCCCGCGTTCGACCGCCATACACGCGAATCATATAAGAAAAGGTGCCATCCTTCTTCTTTCGCTCGATGATCTCAGCCATGATGGCCTTCCTTTCTTAAGAGAGAGCCACACAGCGGATTCCGTCGACTGGCTGCGGGATCTCCCTGACCGGCTCTCCCTCTGCGAAGAACTGCGCCAGCGAGTCCATGTTGACCAGCCATCTCCGGCACGAAATGGCCGTGTACCTGATCTTACCCGTTCGGCAGAGCTTGCGCACGTAGGTGGGTGTCACGTTGAATCGCACGGCTGCGTTCTTCACCGTGGCCATGGTGGGGTAGTGGATAGGATTTTGCATCTTGTTTTCCTCCGGATACTTATTTATATGATGGAGTATCGCTTCCTGACAGCGCCCTGCGTGGGCATCGATCGGGTCTCGGTATCTCGTTCACGATGATATCTTATTGCGTTTTGATAGCGTTGTCAATATCAAAAACGAAAAACTTATCTTTTGCGTGTTTGCTCTTTTATTTGGGCAAAAAATGTGATATACTACAGAATTGCCACAGTATTGGAGGTTGATTTGATGATGTACGGTGATCTTATTCGTGATGCCAGAAAGCGGAAGGGGTGGACCCAAAGCGATCTGGCTTACAAACTCGGCATTACTCCTGCTGGTATCGTTCAGTGGGAACAGAGTCGGCGTAATCCAAAATTTGAAACCCGCCAAAAAATTGCAAGAGCTCTTGATATTGACATTACAGAGTTGATGCTAAAGCCTGAAAAAGAGGAATATGAAAAGAAATATGGAGATTCCGAATCGCGAGCATCTTTCGCGGCCTACGAAATTGAAAAAATCATTGAGTCCAATACGAGGCAAGTAGAGCTTTGTAATGGAGTTGTAACAACAGAACACGAAAGAAGATGGGCGTTGGAACACTTGGAGGAAATGGCAGGTAAGCATTGCGTTTCAACAGGTGGTATAAAAAAACAGCTAAATAATGACCTTTCTCTTGGTTTGGAAGAAACTTCTGATGATGCCATCCCGGAAGAAAAAACATACTACAAAGGCAGGACAGTAAAAGGCGGGATGATAAGAGAAATCGAAACCATTGTGGCTACCATGAACGAGGATGGGCGAGAGGCTCTCCTTCGCCACGCCCGTGAACTGGCCCAAATCCCTGCTTATCAAAAGGAAACCGAGAACTTGTAAGGGTGAAAATTGTTGCTGTCAGGCAGCTGACCGCCCCTGTATGCCTTCATTTTTAATCAAACGCTCCGGTAACCCATCCGGTGCGCCCGTGTAAGCCGCCTTGGCGTTGTCGCATTTCTGTCGCACTTTTGGCTTTCTGCCGGGCCGATATAACAAAAAGAAACCCACGATCGAATCCGCATTTTCAACGGTCAATCGTGGGTTTTTCTTTGGTGCGCTCGAGGGAACTCGAATCCCTGGCCCTCTGATTAAAAGAATGGCCGCTCTAGGATTTGGCCGTTTTTCGTCATTCGTTTTTTGTATAGAATCATCGTTGTTTTTGTTCTCGGCCGTGCATCTGTGCACCCAGCCTTTCTCGGTGGATAAGGCAAAAATAAGGCACTTTCCAGAGGACACCCAACAATGAACAGAAAAAGAAGCAGCCCACAGACCCGGCGGAATTGAACCGCCCCAAGATTAGTAGACATGAATAAAAAGCGCCCTGTGTAGGGTGTGCCTTAACCGGACTGACGAAGCGAAAGCGGAGACAGTCCGGTTTTTAGTTGAATGCGTTCGTGGTTGTAGAAGTAAATGTAATCATCAATCATTTTGTTGGCTTTCTCAAAAGTTTCCGGCTTGTGTCGGTAGATGCACTCGGTTTTGAGGATTCCGAAAAAGTTTTCAGCCAACGCATTGTCATAGCAGTTTCCACGCCTTGACATAGACGGCAAAATGCCGTATTCTTTAGTCAGGTCGAAATATGCTTGTGAGGTGTATTGGAACCCTTGGTCGCTGTGGAGGTGCAACTCCCGGCGACTTTCTGTTTTCACAGACTTCATTGCAAGATGAATGGTGTCCAATACAAGATTGATTGTCTGACTGGTTCCAGTCCTGTAAGCAACAATGCTTCTATCATATAAATCACGAATCATGGATAGGTAAAGAACCCCTTCCTGAGTTTGAATGTAAGAAATATCGGTAACCCATTTCTGATTTGGATGCTCGGCATTGAATTCTCGGTTCAGCCAGTTGTCATATCTGTGCTTGTCCTCGCCTATTTTTCGCCATCTTTTTCTGCGACGGATTTCGCTCAAAAGGTCGTACTTGTGCATGATTCTTAAAATCGTCTTTGGATTCTTAGTGATTCCTTCACTGTCCAGCCAGAGTTTCATTCGGCGATAGCCGTATGTCTTTTTACAAGATTCCTGCTTTGTACGATGCCGATGGATGACTGCATATTTGAAACTCGGCTTCACTTCCTTTCCATGGATCGCATAAAATCCCGTAGCAGTTCATTCTCCATTTTCAGTCGGTTGATCTCATATGCTTGCTCTGCTACAATGTCTCTTGGCTGAGCATCTTTCCGTGGCCTGCCTTTTGGATGCAGCTTGATACCTGCCGCCAGCTTTCGCTGCTGTCTATTGAACCGAAATACCCAGTTTCTGATGCACTTCCTGTCTATTCCTAACTTCTGGGCAATTTCCCGATTTGTTTTACCTTCTCGTTTCAATTCTAAAATTTCTTTTCCGTATACATCGATCTTTACATATTTTCTGGGCATAGCAAAACCTCCTCGTGTAGTTCTATTATCCTACACGGGGAGGCCTTTTGTCTATTGTCTACTTTTTACGGACCTGTTCAATTATCCCCGCCCTCTGTGGGCTGTATTTTTGTTTCCCGGTCATGCGTGGTTCTCTTCTCGAATGCGGGTGAACACATCCGTTAGAGCGTCCGCCGCCGCTGCATCCGCCGAACGGATAAACCCTGCGTAAATGTCGGTGGTGGTGCTGGTCTTGGCGTGGCCCAGACGGCCAGAAACCGCCGTAACGGGCACATGAGCTGCTATCAGCAAGCTGGCGTTGGTATGCCGCAGGCTGTGGAAGTGCACCGGCGGCAGGTTATGCGCCGCAAGAAAGCCCGGGAACCACGTTGTTACCGTCTTGGGGTCAATGGGCGCGCCGTTCCATTTGGTAAACAGCAGGTCGTTTTCCACCATCTTCCCCTCTATTTCCACCTTGCGCATCCACTCGGAACCGATTTTGAACCGCTCCGCTTTTTGGTGCTTGCGGTATTCCTGCAAGAGCTGCACATAATCCGGCCCAATCTTGATGCACCGCCGGGAGCGTTTAGTTTTGGGCGAGGTGAACATCGTACCTTTGCCCGGAATGTATTGCAAGGTGCGTTCAATGGAAATCGTACCCGCATCTAAATCCACGTCAGACCAGCGTAGGCCGCAAATCTCGCCGCGCCGTGCGCCCGTGAACAAGGCAAGCTGTGTAATGACACTAAATTGTGTGGGTGCATCCTGCAAGGCATTCAGCAGCTTGGCAACGTCCAATTCTTCGAGGGCCTGCACGTCTATCTCTTCGGCCTTGGGTGCTTCTGCCCGCTTGCAAGGATTTTCCGGCACAAGGCCCCATTGCACCGCCTTTGTGAATACGCTGGACAACATCCGGTGATAGTGCTGCACTGTGTTTCCGTTGAGCCTGCCGCCCTCTCTGGTGTGCTCTGTGAACGCCTTGGAGAGAGGAAGCCCAGCGACCCGGGGAACCCTTTCCGCCGTGCTCTGGCTCACGTTTGCGCCCCTGTGCACGTTCCGCATGGTATCTTCCCCAATGCCTGCCGCCTTTGCGATCTCGCCCCGTTTTCCGTGCGGCAGCCGTTCCAGCAGAGCAGGCGTTGCGGTATAGGTGCTATCTTCCCGCACGCCCTGTTCCTCTAGGTTTGAGTAAAAAGCCATCAGGTGCGAGGGCTTGACTTGGCAGACCTTGAGTTGACCCAGTCCGGCGGAGATACGCGGTACAAGTCGCTGGTAGTTGTAAACCGTTTTAGGCTTGAGCTTCTTTTCTGCGTACTCGGTGAACCACCGCTCTATCAAATCATCCATCTTCATAGATGCTTCAAGAGAAATGCCGTTGCGCACTTCCTGCTCAAATGCGTCCGCCTGCCATTTCAATTCCCGTTCCAACTTCTTCCCGGTCATTCCCGGCGGAGGTGTATAGGTGCGGTTTACCAGCACTTGACGGCCTGCCCGATCATAGCCATTGGAAACCCGGATGCAGTAGGAACAGGAGCCGTCTTTCTTCATCCGCTTTGTTATCTTTGCCATGTGTCCACCCCGTTTTCTGCCGTTCCACCGGGCTTCATTCGTCCTTCATGTAGGCGGTCACACGGTCGAACAAGGGCAGATACTGGCCCTCTATCCGTGCAAAGATAGCCGCCGCTGTTGCTTCATCGTAGACATGAGAAGTCAAATTGCGGTCGTTCAGCAGCTCTACCCATGCCTTTTGATCGTCTATCATACCAAAGGCGAATGCCTGCTTGATGACCTCTTTCGGGCTGTTGATGTTGGTATAGCCTTGGTCAAGCAGGTATTCCCGCATGGTTTTCCATGCCAGTTCCGTACAGAACTCAAACCGCTGAATGGTTCCATCCCGCACAGAGTCCAGCGGATATTTCTTGTAGTCGTCCAGTGCTTCCCGCAGCCGGGTCACGGCAGCGGTAAAGCGGTCGTATTTTTCGTGCAGCTTGTCCATCAGTTCAACACCATCCCTTTCGATGTTCGCAAGAAATACAGGCTCCATGCCATCCGTAATATGCACGATGTCAAATTTCAGCAGCGTGGGCAGCTCTTCGCAGCACATCCAAAACTCGGCCCGGTTGTCCTCTGGCATCCCGTACACGGCCAAATCTATGTCACTGTTGGGCCGGTTATCGCCCCGGGCACGGGAGCCGAACAGCACAAGCCGCTTTGCGCCAAACCGCCGGGCCAGTGCCGCAAGCTGATTATAAAGTTCTTCCATCTTCTCACCTGTCACAATCTTTGTGCATTCTGTCCCGTAGCCGTCCCCGATCGGGCCGCGATCGGTGCAAGAGAGGGGGGCAACTTGCACAAATCGCAGCGGCACCGGCACGCTCTGGCAGCGGTCAGGCATCCCGCCGGGGATTATTCTTTCGGGTCGTCCGTGGCTGCATCATCCGCAGCAGACCCGGCGGCATTCTGCGCATCCTCTAACACATCCGCTGCCCACTCCACTTCATCGTGAAGATTGTACGAATATCTAGAAAGACGTGTTAACTCTTGAATACGCTTCACAGCTTCTTCTCTACCGACATTATTCAATTTGTCAAAAGCCGACTCTAGCTCTTCTCTCTGACTCTGTATATCTATGTTTTGCGTAGCCGCACCGGCGATCTTATAAAGATCTTCTTTCGCATTAGGATCTGCAGCCTTTAGAACTTCATCTAGCGAACATAATCCATATAATTTTCCGATTTCTACACCTAACGCATCTGCCAATTTCTGTAGATTTTCAGGCGATACTCTACTGCTATCCCTTTTTACCATGTTGTAAATTGTTGTGTAAGGTATTCCCGCACGGCGACTTAGCTCTTTTAATGAAATTTTTCTTTCTTGCGCAATCTTTTGCACATTCGCTCCAATCCCCAAATTGTTCACCTGCCCTTTATTTATTATAAGAATACCACTAAAATACCCACTTGTAAACATTTTATTGACAAATTCTCACAAGGGTATTATACTGTATATAGTTCCCCACTTGAGAACAAAAAGGAGGGCCTTCTATTTGAAAGTCAGTAAAAACCGTCTACTGCTCTTGGAATGCAAGACCGGTCTAACCGGAAAGCAGGTAGCACAAAGAGCAGGAATAAAAGAACAGAGCTATTCAATGATCAAGCATCGCTGTTCCTGCAGCGCACCGACTGTTGCTGCCTTGGCTCATGCTTTTGGCGTTGAAGTGGAAGAAATATTAAACGATGTGCGAAAGGAGAGTTGATGTATGGGTGATGCTATCCGGTATCCCAACATGGGAACAGTCAAAAAAGCCGCTGAAATTTACGGTCTGTCCCCAGTTTACATCCGCCGACTGTGCAAAGAGGGCAAAATCCGTTATGTGAATGCTGGACACATGTGGCTCGTGAATTTGGACAGTTTAGCTCGCTATTTTGAGCAAGGCGACCCCGGCCCGGCGGAACTCGGTTCGACTATCCACGGCATCCGCCGGGCAGTGAGGTGATCCCTTTGAGTTCTATTTCAGAAGCTGTAAAGAATCATGATGATACAAAGATCTTTCGCCCGGCGGATTATGACGACTTTATGCGCTGGCTAGATTATGCCGACACGGAAGAAAAGCTTTTCTCACGCCTTGGCTATTGGATGGTCATGCAGGGCCTGCCCGATGATCGAAACCAAAAATATGACATGGTAAGAGAACGTGCACAGGAGCTAAAGCTCTGGAATGGTCTTGAACTCAAACTCCGGCGTTGGATGGACAACTCTGCGGAAGAATTCAAAAGACTCGGCGAGAAAGCGTACACCGCTCTGATCGGGCAGGACTATGCCAGTTACAAAAACAATGCACCATCTGAGCCAGTCAAAGCACTTGCACCACTTTGTCTAAAAGACATCCATGGAGAAGATACAAAGTGGCTCGTGCCGGGTGTTATCCCCCTCGGAGAGATTTCTTTGCTTGGCGCAGACGGTGGCACAGGCAAGGGCATCTGGCAAGCGCAGCTTATAGCCTATGTCACTACTGGGCAAACTTCCAGCTTCTTCCCCGACTCGCCCCAACAGACTGGAAAAGTGCTTATTTTGTCCGGCGAAGATGATCCTCGTAAGGTGTTGAAAGGACGTATCACAGCAGCTGGAGCCGATATGAGCAGAGTTCTTGTTGTGACCGCTGATGAATATTACATCCAGACCGGCAAGCAGCTCTGCATCAAAGATAAGGCCCTCGCCGATTTTGTAGATACCAGTGAACCTATCCTGTTGATTCTCGATCCCTTGCAGAGCTTTCTTCCTGCCGATGTTGATATGGCAAAACGTAACCAGATGCGTGGCGCAACGCTCCCCCTAAAAGGGATTAGCAGTAAACACAATCTCTCAACCCTTATTTCTATGCATACCAACAAAAAGCAGGGTGTTTCCGATCGTGCTCGTCTTGCCGACAGCTCTGATTTGTGGGACATTGCACGCAGCGTGCTGATGATGGGACGAGATAGGAACACCAAACAAATCTATATCAGCCATGAGAAAAGCAGCTATTCCAAGCCTGCACAAACCATTTTGATGCATATCGAAGATGTAACTGTGGATGGACTTCGGACCGCCAAAGCCGTATTTGACGGGTATAGCACAAAAAAAGACGCTGATTTTGTTGAAGAACGCCGCTTCAAAGTTGTCCAGACTAAGGATGATACCGCTCAAGTCATCTTGAACATACTGGCGAAAAGCAACACGGCCAGCATGGCAAATCCCCAGCTTAAAAGTGCCGTTATGTTGGAGACAGAATGTAGCGAACGCACTTATAAACAGGCATACGCTGAACTTGTTAAATCTGGCGAGATTGCCAAATACCAGCTAAATCAAAAAGGCGGCAAGCGTGGCTGGTTCACTCGCCTTGCCTACCGTGGTGAAACAGATTGCACACTGACAGATATTTAGTTCTTTATCGTTCTTTTTTGTCTCTGTGCAAGGTTTGCACACTGACCCCACTTTGCACACTGACCCCACTTTGCACACTGACTCACTGTGCAAGCTCTTTGGCTGTGTGCAGCGTTTGCACACTGACTTTTCCGGCGAACTCACGTCAATAAATGGTCAGTGTGCAATATTGCACCCCCACAGTAGTATTATTGAAATCGAAAGGAGTCCATATGAGACACACTCGACCGCCCTAGAACTGCCCCGGCGTATACCGACACGGCCAGCCGGGCCTTAATGGACAAGATAATTTTACCCGAATCTTCATTCAAGTAAACAAAAACCGCTCACACTGTTGGCGCAGTGTGGGCGGCAGAATGAGCGGTAGAGTTTGGACGACTATACTACTTCTAGTGTAACAAAACACGGAGGCTTTTTCAATGACGACGTATCAATTTCAATGCGTAGTTCCTCTGGCACTGTATTTTCTTGTGGGTGCTGCTGCATATTGGCGCAGCGGCTTGATGTGAGGGGAAATGAGCATGGAGATCAACGCAATGAACGACCCCGAGACTCGTGATAACGTGAGAAAATTTATCCACTATTTGAGTGCCTACCAACGAGCCTTTAATCTTCCTGGATACATATTTGAGGACCTGAACCATATGTGCGCTGACGCAGTTTTTTCGGCTATGTGCTTTGGCTACAGAATGGGCAGTGCAGCGCATCAAGACAATGTTATCGTTACCGACTTCCGTGAAATCGAACAGAAACTGGAAGCCATAAAGGCCAAAGAAAGGATGATGAATCTTGCTGTTTCCGAATATCGAAGCCGAGAGAATGAAGGCTGACATGACTAAAACCCGTTTAGCGCAGGAAATCGGCGTGCACCCCAGCACTTTGAGAGACTGGCAAACAGGCCGCGCCGAGATCCCGGCCAGCAAAATTGTAGCACTTTCCAAAGTGCTCGGTGTGACGGCAGACTATCTTCTAGGGCGAATTGCTGCTCCAAAAGCCTGAATGAAAGGATGTGTCAGATAACAATGGCAAACAAACTCAAAGCTGTGCCAACAGATAGTACAACGCCTGTACTTGATACCTCAAAGATTCCAAAAGGGGAACGCCTTAATATCGGTCAGGTAATTTTTGATGCAGTCCAACACGAGTTCCAGAATTCCACTGTTCAGGCTGACTATGAGCGTTGGAGAGCAGAGCAAGCCATGCGGAGAGGATGATAAAACAGATGAGGTGTGTAAAAATTATCGGTGCCACTATGGTTTTATCCATCATTGGTGTGGTCAAAGTAGTGCAGGATGCTTGTGCCTTGGTTGTCTATGCGCTTGTATCATATGGCAAGTGGGAAGCTGTGGAAGCCGCACACGCCGCCCCGGCGGTCGTGTTTGCATTGACCACAGGGCTGCTAATATCCTTCTGGATCTCTTGCCCTGCAAATGAATAGTATTAAATGCAACGGCACTTCCACGGATATAGCGTAGGTACTGCCCAGCGAAAAGAAAGGCGCGGGGCGAGGAAGGCGCGGAGTTTTTCCCGACGGATGCAAGAATTTTTTTCGCGTTTCGTTACGCAAAATTTCATCTTGGCATTTTCACCCCCGCCGGGAAATCAGACAAGAAAGGAATTTTAACGATGGATGATAAAGCTTTATATAATCAGCAAGTTGAACGACTTCGTCAAAAGGAAGCCGAGTGCTTTTTGACCTTTCTCGACAGGTACTCCACCCTCTTAAAGCTGGCGCGCGAGAATAATTTTAGTGGAGAGGACTGCTACCGAGTCGTCGAAGCATTTCTGCGGATGGATTCCACCGAGTAACCCCCTAAAACGCCGCCTGGTGCTGTTCAATGTGGACGGTAGCATGATCACAAGCTGTGGGCCATTACCTGAACGCAGCCGTCCCGCCCACGCTGGAAGCTGATGCATCCACGCACATGCCCAGACCGCAACGCCCACAGTCCAGATCAGGACGCAGCACAGCCACCAGCACGACCTCTGTCCCCCATGCAGCACGAAAGCCTGCCCGGCATCCTACGTTGGGACAGGCTTTTCATTTTCCATCATGCTGAAATGTTTGCATATCCACCTGCAATTATTCACAAATCAGCTATATCGTCATTGTCTTTCTTGAGGACGTTCTTAAAGGTGTTTACAATTTCATTCATCTGCATTGTGATATAATTTCGTGCAGATGCTTTTCTGGTAGAATGCTGCTCTATCTGTCCATATTCCGCCGGGAACTCCTGACGCAAACTACGGCGCTGTATTACACTGGACGGCTTTCCATGACACCACATGCAAAAAGATTCCACGCGGTTCCGAATGGCCGGAGTGATTCCCGTTCATCAATGCTGCATCCAGCAGCACCGCCGCCCACATTCGGCCCTCTTGCAAAATGGCCCGTCCCATGGTTTAATGCAGGCACACAGAGAACGACACAAACTGACAGCAGGAAAAGAGGTGCATTGCTTGAACAATACAATCCGCTATCCCAACATGGGCACCGTCAAAAGGGCCGCTGAAATCTATGGACTGTCACCATCCTATATCCGGCGGCTTTGCAAAACGGGCAAAATCAGGTATGTAAACGCCGGGCATATGTGGCTTGTGAATCTGGATAGCCTAGCCCGGTACTTTGAACAGGGCGACCCGGCTCCGGCAGAGCAAAGCCAGACCGCCCACGGCATCCGACAAATTGGATGATGGACACACCCGGGAGCACACCGAGAACGTATGCCCCGCCCGGCGGCGAGGTGTAACACACTAGACTTTCACGGAAAGTCGTGTGCTCTTGCAGAGGGCCTAGCGCTTGCAAGCAGTGCAGCCGTTTATACAAACGCTGCTCTTGCAAGCAATGGCCCTGTACATACACGGCCCCTTGCGTTGCAAGGACTTGTTGGGAAGAATCCCAAACCCACATAACAGCCGCCTTGCTCTGGCAGCACCGCAGCACTCGCACGGCCCGCACTCTGATGCACGCAGCCAACGCACCCCGCCGGGGAGATCATGCGCAGATCAGCAGCACCACACACCGCAGCAGCGTCGGCAGGAGAACGCCCAGCGGCATCCCCGGACACACGCAGCACATACCCATACGGCCCAGATCAGACACCCAGCCGCCCATGCTGGAAGCTGTGCAGCACCCGCAGCCCCGCACGATCAGGCCCACAGACAACAGCCCCGCACGGAACACACGCCCGAGCCATTCTATCAGCCGTCCAACATGGAAGCCCTGCGCAGGAGCATTGACGAGATGCAGCAGGGTAAGACCGTCACAAAGACGCTGGAAGAACTCACCGCACTGGAAGATGATTGACATCCAAACAGCACGAAAGCCCGCCCGACCATCAGTCCGGACAGGCTTTTTCTTTTTCCCGCAGCGCATCAGCCCCGCCGAATGCCCACTGAAACCAGATGCACACTCGCTTTCCCTATGGGCAAAGCGGGGTCAAGCTCTTTAGACACGGCCACCGGATCAACATCCGCCAGATCAGACAGCACGGGGATTGCATCCCCATCCCGCTGTGCAGCGCGCAAATAGCCCGCAAGGCATTCCGCAGCCATTTGCATAGCGTCCCCGAAGTTGTCACCTTGCGTTGCAAGGTAATTCAAATCCGGGAAGATTACCGAATAACCGTCATTCTCTTTGTAGAAACAAGCCGGATATGCCGTTGCTCCCCGGCGGTACGCTTCAAAGTCCACCTCAACCCGCCGCACAATCTGCCCGCCCACTGCTATGGGCATCGTGTCGGACGCTTCCAGGATTATCCGGCCTGCATCCTGTTCCGTAATGCCCCAAATGCTGATAGCGTCCCGGGCCATGTCCAGCGCTTCCGCGAGGGTGCCGCCCTCTGTGTTGATGTTCAAATTAGGGACAAAGACCACATACCCACGCCCGGCGGGTGTCAGAATCACAGGATAGCTTGCTTTCATGGTATCACCTCAGTTCACATTGCACCGCGTCCAACATGGCAGCACAAGCAGCAGCCCCACCCCGGCGGCATCCATGCCCAGCAGCACACAGCCAGACCGCCGCCCGCATTGCCCGCTGCATCCATATTCCACCGAGGAGATCAGCCACAGATCAGGCAAGGAGAAAACCACCAGCACGACCACAGCCCCGCACCCAACAAGAGCGGGCCCGCACTGGAAGCCGACCACAGGCCCCGCCGGGAGCAGCAACCACCACGCCCACGATCAGAACGTCTACGCACCAGCAGCCAGACCGGTACATGCTGCACCCGTCCTTGTGATGGGAAAGCTCCCCGGCGGACACTGCCCAACACACAGCAAGCCGCACCCAGACCGTCCGCAAATCTCGCAGCCTGAACCGCCCCGCCCACGCCGCCGGGCATCAGAAGCAAGGCACAGCATAAGGCACACGGCAAGGCATTTTTTCAAGAACAAGGCACAAATAAGGCACATTCTGGCTGTTTCGCACCCCTTGTAAAACAGAAAAACCCACGATTCACACCGCGTTTTCAACGGCCAATCGTGGGTTTTTCTTTGGTGCGCTCGAGGGAACTCGAATCCCTGGCCCTCTGATTAAAAGTCAGATGCTCTACCGGCTGAGCTACGAGCGCATATTTTCAGATTTACAGATACTGCCGAATTATATTACCACACCCGCGCCAAAAAAGCAAGAGGAAAGCGCAAAAAAGTGCCTCTCCGCAGCACACAGACCCCCGCCGGGAGAGCACCCGTTCCTTTTATAAAAGCCAGTTTTACTGTCACCTCTCTGGGACGCGGATATTCTGGCGGCAACTTCCTCTTTACAAATGGGGCGCGAACCAGTACAATCAAAGCAGAACGAACTGTCCCGGCCCGTATGCGGCAGGGCTTTTTGATAGGAGGCTGTTTTATCATGAAAATCTCTCGTCGGTCTGTCCTTCATATTTCCGGGCTGGCAGCGGCAGCGCTGGCTCTGACCGGCTGCTCTGCGGCTGGAAGCGCCGCGCTGGGCGGCAAGCTGCCCGGCCTGCTCAAGAGCCTGACCAAAAAAGGGGAGACCGCTGCTTCGTCGGAAGCTGCCAGCGACATGGCCGTCACCCCGCCGCCCGAGGGCGAACCGCTTGACCCGGCCTTCGGCGTCATGCCCGAGTACGACGCCGACATCCTCACCGGCGCCGCGCGCAGCACCAACAGCCGCCCGGTGGCTGTGATGGTCAACAACATCGCCAACTCCCAGCGCCAGAATGCCCGCCCCCAGCGGGGCATCGGCAGCGCCGACCTGCTCATCGAGGCCAAGGTCGAGGGCGGCATCACCCGCCTGTGCGCCGTGTTCAGCGACGCCGACAGCATCCCCGAGGTCGGCCCCCTCCGCTCGGGCCGCGACCAGTTCCTGCAGCTGCTCATGCCCTGGAACATCCTCTACTACCACGACGGCGAGAGCATCTTCTGCACCCAGTTCGTCAGCGTGTACGGCTACTCCGGGCTGAACATCGGCGGCAAGAATTATTTCAAGACCCCCATCCACCCCATCGTCTCTCACCGCAATAACCGCGGCCGCGATGTGGCCTACGAGCACACCGAGTTCACCTCCGGCAAGGAGATCTGCAAGGCCGCTTCCGATGCCGGCATCAGCCTCTACGCTCCCAGCGAGGGGACGTTCTTCCACTTCGCCGACTACCGCACCGACGAGGTCAACAAGCTCAAGGGTGAGCCCTCGGCCAAAAAAATCGCCATCGTACATTCGGAGAGCTACCGCACCTCGTTCAGCTACTCCGCACTCAGCCACACCTACGCGATGCAGATGTACAACTCCTCCAAGAAGGCCACTGAGAACACCGTCGATGAGCTGACCGGTGAGCAGCTCACCTTCGAGAACGTCGTGGTCTGCTTCGCCGACATGGACGCCTACGCAGGTGACTCCCATGACGTGCAGGAGGTGCAGTACATCAAGGGCGGCGACGCCTACCTCTTCACCCGCGGCGGCGTACAGGTGGGCCGCTGGGAAAAGACCTATCCCACCAACCCCCTCAAGCTTTACACCAAGTCCGGCGAGGAGATGACCCTCAACCGGGGCAAGACCTACCTTGCACTGGTGGACAACGACGAGCTGAGCAATTTCAGTTACCAGTAAGCCCATGAGGAACATGACGATGAAGCGTATTCGAACTGCGCTCTGCCTCATTTTGGCCGCCGCGCTGCTGGCAGGCTGCGCCTTTCTGCCCAGCGACAGCGAGCCGGAAACGCCCGTCCCCACCGACCCGCTCACCGGCCTTGCCCTCCAGTGGCAGGGCCAGCGTCCGGTGGCCGTGGCCATTGAGAACAGCACTGCCTCCACCACTCAGTGGGGCCTTTCCTCGGCGTCGGTGGTGCTGGAAGCCCTCACCAAGGTGGGTACGTCCACTGAGCTCTGCCTCGTCTATCCGGCGCTGGCCGCGACCCCGAAGGTCGGGCCGGTGGCCGCCGGTCAGGACATCTACTGGCGGCTTCTGGTGGGCCAGCAGCCCATTCCGGTACAGCGGGGCGGGGGACAGTTCGACCAGAACTTCCTCGATTACTATTCCATCCGGGCCGTGGATGCTCTGGAGGCCGGGCGCACCGCCTTCGACTGCGGCAGTGAGTGGAGCAACGCACCGCTGTGGTACACCAGCGGCAAGGCCATCTCTAAGGTGCTGGACGAGCTGAGCATCTCCTCTGCTCTGACGGAATCCCGGGTGACGAGCGTCGTATCCGCTGCGGCGGACAGTGCTTCCTCCGGGGCCGACGCAGTGCTGTCCCTCCCTGCACTTCTCCCGCAGGAAGCAGACGGAAAACTGCCGGACGCCACCGCGCCGGACGCGGTGAATGTCCGGGTCTGCTTTGACGACGACAACGCCACCGGCTTTTCCTACGACGCCGACAGCGGGCTTTACCGGATGCTCCACGCCGACGGCACGCCCCAGCTGGACGCCAACAACGGCCAGCAGGCCGGGTTCGATAATCTGCTGGTGCTGTTCAGCGCCTCCGAGCTGCGGGACGACGGCAAGACCTACGACTACGATTTGAGCATGGGCGGCGGCGTCTGGCTCAACGGCGGGCATCTGTGGACCATCACCTGGACACAGGGCCGGGACAACACGCTGCTGCTCTACGACGCCGATGGCCGCACCATGAACATCGAAGCCGGGACGAGCTATATCGCCCTCGTCACCAGTCTGACCGGACAGGAGCTGACGGTCACAAATTCCAGCGGAGAAGAGATTCTTGGATAAGCAAAAAGACTTCTGCATTTCACCGTGCAGAAGTCTTTTTTATTTCCAGGCTGCGGCGCGCGCCTATGCGGGGCAGGTTTTTTCTTTTGGTCAAATGGCTATGCGCTCCGCGCGGGCCAGAGCGCAGGGCTGGTTTTTTCTTTGAGCAGGTTCGCGCGCTGGTGGCGCGGGGCAGGTTTTCTTTTTCGGTCAAATGGCTATGCGCTCCGCGCGGGCCAGAGCGCTCTTTCATTAAGGCTGATTGTTCTCTTTTGATGTCAAAAGAGAACCAGAAAACCACCAGCGATTTCGACGCGCTGGACCCACGAGAAAGGGGCTGCTCGCCCCTTTCAGACCCCGAAGGGGAAGTCGAAGTGGAAAAATGCTAGCCGCTTCGCTAAACGCATTTTTCTCACTTCTCCGATTTGCTGCTCCGCAGCTGGTGTTACCTCTCTGCTGACGGTAAAGTTCTGCGAAAGCCTGAAATCTTCGGCGAAGCCGTAAAACGGCGGAGGCTCAAAATGCGGTTAAGAGATCTTCACGCCGAATGGCGTGAATCTCCAGCATTTTGAGTTGGAGCCCACCTCTCCGGGGTTACTAGGGGCGAGCAGCCCCTAGTTCGTGCCTCCCGCGCCTCGAAAGTAGCGGGCACTTTTCTGGTTCTCTTTTGGTGCGCAAAAGAGAACTTAGCCCAGCGTAAAAGCGCTCTAACCCCGCGCCACCGGCGCGCGAAGCCGTTTATAAATCCACTACGCTTCCGACTTCCGCCGGCGTCGCCGGCACCGGTCCGAGGCGGACGGCGTCGGCATCCCGGCGCACCACGAACTCCACCGGCTGTCCGGCGGCAAAGGCGGGGCGATAACTCAGCTCCAGCGTCTCCCAATCCTCCGGGACAGCGCAGAAGCAGTGGAGCATCGCGCCCCGCCCGGCGGCGAGGTTGAGCGTAAAGGCCGAAGCATCGGCGGCATTCTCCGCGTAGAGCGGTGCCGCAAAGCTGCCGCAGGGGACGCTCTCGCCCCCGCAGCGGGCGGTCACGCCGCTGTCCAGACCGTAAAGCTCCTTCAGAGTCGAGACATTCCGGCTGTGGAGGTAGCTTGCGCCCACCGGCAGGGTGCGGGCCGAGAGGTTCTCCACCGAGAGGTAGACCAACACGCCGCCCAGCCCGGGTGCAGGCGCATAGCCCAGCAGCTCCACCGCCGCTTTGCCGTCCAGCAGGGCAGGCTGGCCCATCACACGGGGCTGTGCCGCAGCCGCCGAAACGCCTGTGAGCAGGGCAGCAGCCAGACTGACCGCGCCCGAACCGGCGCATTTCAGGAACGACCGGCGGGAAAGAGACTGAGACATCGGGGACTCCTCCTTGCAGCGAGAAAAATCATTCACTTTATAGAGTATCGGTTTCTCCGCCCCCTGTCAAGGGTTTGAACGCGTTCTGCCGCAGGTTTTGCGTTTTCTTTGCCGATTTTGTACCAAAAGAGCACAAAAATGCCGCCCGGCGGCAAAAATCGCAGGGCGGCAGAGCGTTCTTTCTTATTCGAACGCTTCGTTCTCCTCGGCTTCCGCCTGACCCCGCAGGGTGTCGGCATAACCGAAGGGTACGATGTCGATGGCCTCCACCAGACGGTCGCGCATCCAGAGCTGAACATCGGTCTGGACGGTGTAGCCGCAGCCGGGGTCGGCCATCCACTGCTCGGGGTGGCGGGAGGGGAGGGCGCGCTGGCTCAGCATGCTCATGATGACGCCGCCGTGGGTCACGCAGGCGGCCTCGGTGACGTCCATCCGGATCATATACTCGAACAGCTTGAGCAGCGTCTCCGAGCAGCGGGCGTGGAACTGCTCCGTGGGCTCTGCGCCCTCCGGCACGAAGCCGGAGCCCGGGGTGATCCACTTCTTGAAGTCCTCGTTCTTCACCAGCTCCTTGACGGGATGGTTCTCAAAGACGCCGAAACCGGCCTCCCGCAGGTCATGCACCGAGAACTGGTGGGTCGCATTGGGGAACAGGATGTTGGCCGTCTCCACGGCGCGCATGAGTGGGGAAGAGAAGACGGTATCCACCTGCGGATACTCGAACCGCTCTTTCAGCTCAGCCAACTGGGCGCGGCCCTCGTCACACAGGGGGATGTCCGTGCCGCTGCCGATGTAAAGGCCCTGTAAGTTGCCGGAAGTCAGGCCGTGGCGGATGAGATGGAGCTTAAAGGTTTTCATGCAAAAACACCTCGTATGAGCTATCTATTCCTGTGCTGATTCGCACAAATCTTGCTTTTCTGCTGATTTTTCCGGCACCATCAGACACTAAATATATGCCGGTAAGGTTTATTTTAACATAGATATGGTAGAAAGAGCAACCCCTTTGACAAAAACACCGAAATTCCGGCGGAAAAACCGTCACTTTTTCGCTTTACAAGTCGTTTTCCATTGTGTATAATTAACGTGCTGTAAACCAAAAATCAAGGAAGTCTTATTTTTATCTGAGGAGCCAAACATCATGGAGTTCAATCGTATCATCAAACTGCTGCGCAAGGAGCGCGGCATCACCCAGAAACAGGCGGCAGAGGATCTGGGCGTTTCGCAGGCCCTGCTTTCCCACTACGAAAAAGGAATCCGGGAGTGCGGCCTGGATTTTGTGGTACGGGTGGCAGACTATTACAATGTCTCCTGCGACTATCTGCTGGGCCGTTCGGCGGAGCGCAACGGCATGATGCTCTCGGCAGAGGACATCCCCAACCCCGACAAGATGAAGGACAACATCTACCACGGCAGCGTCCTGCCCACGATGAACAAAAAGCTCATCTCCAACAGCCTGAACGTGCTCTACGCCAAGATCGGCGATTGCCACAGCAAGGCCCTGACCACCGAGGTGAGCGCCTACCTGATGACCGCCGTGGCCAAGATGTTCCGTCTGCTCTACTCCGCCGAGTCCCACAATGCCTCCAGCATGTTCAGCGTGGACGCCCGGCGCTGGCCCGGATACTCCGACGCTGTGATGCACTCGGCTCAGGCCAATGTGGAGGCCCTGCTGGCCGGCGAAGCGCTGCCCGGCGGCGAGGGCGTGGCCGACCCGTCCTGCCTCGCCATGACCACCGAGAGCCTGACCCGGGAATACCCGCTGTATACTCCCAGCCTGCTCAATCTGGTCAAGACCAGCGAGACCCGCGCCCGGGAGCTGACCGGAGAGGACCGCACTTAAGTCTCTGTGAAACTAGTGTAAATTCTGCCGTTTTTTGCTTGCATCTGCGTGCAAAAGATGTTATAAACAAAGCAGAGCATTTTCATCGTACTTCATCATAAAGCGAATTCAAGGAGGGACACATCCATGTCCAATAAAATTTCCCGCCGCACCTTCCTCAAGTGTACCGGTGCCTCCGCAGCGGCTCTGGGCGCTGCTGCCATGCTGGGCGGCTGCGGCTCCAGCACCAGCAACGCCATCGAAGTCAAGGTCGGCGACAAGGTCAGCAACTGGAACAATCTGGGCGTCCAGCTCACCAGCGTCTTTACCATGGCCAACACCCCCGACCTGCCTGATCACGAGTATGTCGCTGTGCTCGTCACCGCTGTGAACCGCTCCGGCGCGACTACCTTCAACATCGGCGCACAGAACCTCGCCGAACTGGATGCCGCCTATCCGCTGAACGATGAGGCTACCAAGCTCGATGTCGCCCGTCAGTACTTCCACGCTCTGGCTGCCTCCACCACCGATTTCACCGCTGTCTGCGACGGCGCTGAGGCCGAGGTCGGCGCTTACATCCAGCTCTATGATGCCGCCGCTCAGAGCTTCTCCGAGTCCACCAATCTGCCCCCGCAGGGCGCAGGCTACATCCAGCTGATCTGCTGCGTCCCCACCGGCTGGCAGAAGCTGAGCGTCACCTTCACCCCGACCTTCGCGGCAAACAAGAGCCTCACCTTCTCTCTGAGCTCTTCTGACCTGACGAAGGCCTGAGGCATTTTTCCGAGACGAAATTCCGTCATAAAGGGCAGAGCTTCCCCACAAAATTTTTGTGAAAAGCATTGACATCTGCTGATTTTTCGCCTATTGTATAGGCAAGACGCCCTTCGGGGCAGTACAATGATTTCTGTGTTTCTACATAAAGGAGGAACGATCATGTCCTTAGAATTCAACCGCCGCTCTTTCCTGAAGTACAGCGCCGCCGCTGCCGTGGCTGTGGCTGGTTCCAGCCTGCTCGTTGGCTGTGGTGAGGACGAGTACCAGAAGACCGGCAAAATCGGCAGCACCCTGAAGCTGATGGGTACCTTCAAGCTGTATGATGGTACCGGCAGCGCCCCCGCTGCTCCTGTGTACACCGCTCCTTCCACCGGTGCTCCCGCCACTTACGGCAGCGCTGTGTTCAACCTGAGCATCAAGTGTACCACCAAAAAGGTTCCCCTCTGCGTGAATGACGGCTGCTTTGAGCTTACCGTCACCCACAATGACAAGAAAACGAATTATGCCGGCTCGTCCCACATCAAGGTCAACCCCACCATTCTTGATTTGTCCGAGAGTGATGGCGCACAGGATTTCATCATCACCGTCAATGGTACTGCAGGCAATAAGCTTACCATTGAGGCTGGCGATAAGGTCGAGTTCAAGTACTGGCCCCGCATTCAGGCCAGCAGCGGCAACAGCGGCTACACCCGTGCTTTCTGCACCTGGAAGATGGCTGCCAAGACGGGTACTAATAATAAAATTGTTCTCGAGTGATCTCTTTTCTGCACTCCGCGCCCAAGGCTCACGCCTTGGGCGTTTTTATTTGCACCTCTCCGTCATTCTGCCAAAACGCAAGCAAGGATTTTTAGTGGTTTTGTGTCTTGTGCATAAGGTGCTTTTCCTGCTACAATAAGAGCATCCCAACCGGGGGAGCGCAGCGGCCGGACAGATGTGCCGCCGCGCGGTTTTGTTTTTCGGGATGGGCGTCCTGCCTGATTTCACAAGAACAGGAGTGTGCAGTTATGATCAATATGGTAAAGCTTCCCACCAACAAGAGCAGTCTGTTCCTGCGCGTGGCAAAGGGCCACTTCGCCACCAGCCACAGCCACATCAACTACTACATCGACGTCACCACCCAGAAAGCCCGCCTCTCGGAGGCGAAGGCTGTCGCCAAGGAGCTGGTGGCCGCCTATCAGCACAGCACCATCGTGGACACCGTGCTCTGTCTGGACGGCACACAGGTCATCGGCACCTGTCTGGCCAACGAGCTGACCAAAGACGGCTTTGCCAACATGAATGCCCACCAGACCATCTACATCATCACCCCCGAGTACACCAGCGGCAGCCAGATCATCCTCCGCGACAATCTCGCCCCGATGGTCAGGGGCAAGCACGTCCTCATCCTGTCGGCCTCCATCACCACCGGCTACACCGTGCAGGCGGCCATCGAGGCGGTCAACTACTACGGCGGCACCGTGGCGGGCCTGTCGGCCATCTTCGCCACCACCCACGAGTGTCTGGGCATCCCGGTCACCTCCATCTTCGACCCCTCTAGCCTGCCCGACTACGCCAGCTTCGACAGCCGCGACTGCCCCATGTGCAAGGCCGGCCAGCCCATCGACGCGCTGGTGAACAGCTTCGGCTATTCGGCCCTCTGAATCTGAAATTATCCTCCCTCTTTCTCCCCGCCGCGCAGCTGCATGGCGGGGAGTTCTATTTTATATCGCAGTAAATCCACTGATATTTTTCTTGACATTTTCGCTGTCTTTGCATATACTAAAGATGAAAAAGATTGGAGGCATGTATTATGGCAGACATTTCGAGCGCGCTGCGCAGCACCATCCCCATCTCTCTGTTCAACCGCGGCATGGCCGGAAAGGTCTTTGAAGATGTCCGCCGTCAGGGCGCGAAGGTCGTCATGAAGAACAATTCCCCTGAGTGCGTCCTTCTCTCGCCGGAAGAATATCTCCGCCTCATCGACGAAGTAAACGACGCAAAGCTTGCTGCCCTTGCCGCCCAGCGGATGCAGGGCTTCGACCCCGCAGATGCCATTCCCGCCGAGGAGGTCTATCGGCAGAACGGCATTACCAAAGCTGCGCTTGACAGCATGGACGAGGTCGAATTTGAATGAATTGGACTCTGAAATTCCTGCCGGAGGCCCAAAAGGACTTCGAACAGCTCGCCGGAAATCAGAAGCTTCTGGTCGCAAAAGCTCTGGACAAGGTCGTGCAAAATCCCGTTTCCATCTACGAGGGCGGTTACGGCAAACCGCTTGGCAGCAAAAGCGGCACCGACCTCTCCGGCCTGCTGAAGATCAAGCTTCGTGATGCCGGGCTGCGCATCGTCTACAAGCTCGTCCGTACCGAAACGTCCATGCTGGTCATCGTGATCGGCGCCCGGGCCGACGATGCCGTTTACAAAATCGCCGAAAAGCGTGCTCACAAGCACGAACTATAAAAGGCTCTGCCCCTTTTTCGGGCAGAGCCTTTTGCTTATCTTCACTTTTTCTTCGGGAACACGAAGGGATCATGCCGGTATGCGATCAGCAGCTCTATGGTCATGAAGCACCAGATGACCGGCTCGCAGAGGATGACCGCGTTATACTCAAAGCGGGGGATGAAGAGCAGGACAAAGACGATCTTGCCCAGAAACTCGATGACGCTGGACAGCAGGGGCAGCACCTTCTCACCCATGCTCTGCAGAGCGTAGCGGGTGGAGAGCAGCACTCCCAGCACGGCGTAGAAGGGTGCGTTCCAGACCAGATACCGTGCGCCGTTTTCCAGCACCACCGGCTCCGAAGAGCCGGACACCAGCTTTACCATCCACTCCGCACCTACCGCCATGAGCAGGACAGCAGCCGCAGCCACCACGACACTGTAGAGATAGATGTCCCGCATCCCGCGGCGGACGCGGTCGGGATGGTTCGCGCCGTAGTTCTGGGAGACGTAGGTCGAGCAGGCAGAGGCCATCGCCGACAGGGGCATATCCGTGAACGCGAAGAGCTTTCGGGCCGCGGTGTGGCCCGCGATGACCAGCGTACCGAGGCCGTTGATGCCGTACTGCAAAACGACAGAGCCCGCCGAGACGATGCTGCTCATGAGGCCCATGGAGATGCTCTGGCTGAACAGCTCCCAATAGAGGCGGCTCTCCACATGGAAGTGCTTTTTCCCGGGCAGGAGCAGCCGGGCGCTGCGGAAGACATACAGGATGCAGAGCGCCACCGACACGCCCTGAGAGATGACCGTCGCCACACCGGCACCGGCCACGCCCATGCCCAGCACGGCGATGAACCAGAGGTCGAGGATGACGTTGAGCACCGACGAGAGGATGAGGAAGACCAGCGGCATAAAGCTGTTGCCGATGGCCCGCAGCAGGCCGGCGCAGAGGTTATAGGCAAACATGACGATGACGCCGAGGTCGATGATGATGATATAGCCGTAGGCGTCCTCTAAAATTTCCGCCGGGGTGTCCAGCAGCTCCAGCAGCGGATGCAGGCCCGCCGCACCCGCCAGCGTGATGACCGCCGACGCGATGATGCCGATGACGATGGAACCCGCCACGGTCTGTTTGAGCTGGTCCTCGTCTCCGGCCCCGTAGGCGCGCGCTGCGACGATGGCGAGGCCGTTGCCGATACCGATGCCAAATCCGACCAGAAGCTCGTAGATGGCCCCGCAGGCGCCAATGGCGGCAAGAGCGGTATCGCCCAGCACATTGCCGACGATCATGGTGTCCACGGTATTATAGAGCTGCTGGAAGAGGCACGACACCAGAATGGGCAGCATAAAGACGAGCAGGCTCTTGAAGATGGGGCCGTTCATCAAATCGACGTTCCGGTTGAAGAATGATTTTTTCGCGGGGGACTGGGTCATAGGCTTCTCCTTTTTGCCCACAAAAGGGAGCTGTTGCACACAACAGCTCCCTTTAAGCATTTTATCTGATTTTACAGCTCCTGCGTCTCGAAGCCGTTGATGGTCAGCACTTCCACGCTCTTGAAGCCTGCGGCCTTGACGGCGGCGGCAGCCTCGTCGAAGCCGAAGGTCAGGCTGTCCACATCGTGGGCGTCGGAGGTAATGATGACCTTGCCGCCCATCTTCTGCCACTCGCCCAGCAGCCACGGGCCGGGGTAGAAGTCCTTGCGGTAGCCGCGGTAGACGCCGCCGGTGTTCACTTCCAGCAGGCAGCCGTGCTCTTTGGCCGCATTCAGCGCCTTGAGGGCTGCGGCCTTATAGCGGGGCGACTCCTCGTCGAAGAACTCACCGGCAGCGTTCAGCTTCTTGATGAGGTCGATGTGGGCGAGGATGTCGGGGCCCATGGCCGCCACCTTCTCCACCTCGGCGAAGTATGCCTCCACAGCGGCCAGAGGGTCGCCGTCGAAGTCGTCGTAGATGCAGTCGTGGAGGTCCTGAGGACGGAAGTCGATCTCGTAGTATTTGCCGGTGTTCTTGCCGTAGAGGTGGTGCGCAGAGCCGATCCAGTAGTCGTAGCCGGTGCGCTTGTCCTCGCTCAGCAGGTCCCACTCGATGCCGCAGAGGATGTCCACCTTGCCCTTGTACTCGGTCTTGAGCTTGGCGATGGTGGCCTTGTACTGGGCCGTGCGGCTGGGGCTCATGCAGTATTCACGGTCGCGCTGGGTATAGCTATGGCCCGTGAAGCCCAGTGTGGTCAGCCCCTTCGCACACGCAGCGGAGGCCATCTCCTGCAAGGTGTTTTTGCCGTCGCACATCGTCGAGTGACAATGGACACTGGACTTCTTATAATCTGCCATAGTGAATCACTGCATCCTTTCCTGTTTGACCTTGTGGTCGATAACGTGTCGTTTTTCCAGCTCGCGGGTGATGTCCTCCACCGTGATGCCGGCCTGCACCATCAGCACCAGCACATGGTATGCCAGATCGCTGATCTCGTAGACCGTCTCGGCCTTGTCTTCCTTTTCGCCCGCGATGATGACCTCAGTACACTCCTCGCCCACCTTCTTGAGGATCTTTTCTTTGCCCTTCTCGAAGAGATAGGTGGTGTAGCTGCCTTCTTTGGGGCTGGTCTTGCGGCCCTTGATGAGGTCATACAGCCCCTGCCAGCTGAACTGCTTCAGCTCCGGGGAAACATACACTTCGTTGAAAAAGCAACTCTCGGCACCGGTGTGGCAGGCGGGGCCGCTCTTGACGACCTCCACCACCAGCGCGTCGGCGTCGCAGTCGGCGGTGATGGACACCACACGCTAGACGTTGCCGCTGGTCTCGCCCTTGCGCCAGATCTCCTGACGGCTGCGGCTCCAGAACACCGTCCGGCCCTCCGCGATGGTCAGCGCCAGCGTCTCGGCGTTCATGTAGGCGAGGGTCAGCACCTCTTTGGTGTAGTGGTCCTGCACGATGGCAGGGATGAGGCCCTTTTCGTCAAATTTCAGGTCCATAATGTTTCTCCTCCCCCGCAGGGGGACAGCTATAGTTTAGCGTATTCGGCGGGCAAACGCAAGGGCTCAGAGCCGCATTTCCACGCCATTTTCGTTTAAGTATTCCTTTAGCTCCCGGATGGTGAGCAGCTTCTGGTGGAAGATGCCCGCCGCAAGGCCCGCGTCGATGCCTTTATGATGGAACAGCTCGAGGAAGTCTTCCTCACGAAAGCCCGCTTTGAGATGATGGGAGCGCAAAAAAGGAGCCGCCGCACAGCGTTTTCCGTGCAGCGGCTCCTCGCCGTTTTATTCTCAGCCCAGCAATTCCAGCACGCCGCTCTTGGGACGTGCGCCGACGGCCTGACGAACCAGCTTACCGTTCTCGAACAGCAGCAGGGCGGGGATGCTCATGACGCCGAACTCGGCAGCCAGCTCGGGCTGCTCGTCCACATTGACCTTGCCCACCTTGACGTCGGTGCGCTCCTCGGCCACCTCGTCCACGACGGGGCTCAGCATCCGGCAGGGGCCGCACCAGGCGGCCCAGAAATCGAGCAGGACAGGCTGAGCGCTCTTCAGCACCTCGGTCTCAAAGTTTTCTTTCGTGATGGTGATGACTGCCATATCGTTTCCCTCCATAAAGAGCGTTTTTTCATCTGACAGGGACAGTATACCCCAAACTCCGGCGTTTTTCCGTGAGCAAGTCACATAAAAAGCCCGGGGCAGGCATTTTCTGCTCCGGGCTCTGGAAATTATTTTGCGATTTCAGGCTCAGATGTCCTTCAGGGCGTTCTTGCCGGCGACGTAGCCGTAGTACATGGCCATGGAGTGGCTGACGCCCTTCAGGCCGATGGGGTACTCGGTGGCAAAGCGGTTGCCCTGGATGTTGCCGGCGACGTACAGGCCGGGGATGCCCTATTCCACACCGGTCTGGCGGATGGTGGAAAACTACGAATCGGTCTACGCCGAGCTACTGGCCGGGCGGGGGATGTTCCTCTGCCCGATGATATACCCGGCCTTCCCTGCCGGGTGGCACATCCCGCTGCATCTGTCCCTCCCGGACACCCGCCTGCTGACCCTGCGGGATGACCCCCGCCCCGAGATATGCACCCTGCGCAAAGTCTTCGCCGAGGTGTACGCCGAGAGGGAAAAGCTGATAAAAGCTCTGTGAGATGCAAAAACGCCGCCGTGCAATATCCGGGTGGTCATAAAACAGTAAATCCTCCGTATGGTTCAGATCATACGGAGGATTTGTTTATGTCTAATCTTCAAACTTGCTGGCGGTAAACGGTTTGCCAAAACCGTTTACGGACGACAAGTCCACAGAGGATAGCCGCTTTAGCGGCGCAAGGGGGTGTAGCCACCTTGACGGAACGAAGTAACGCAACCATTCTCGGTCAAGCAGTTTTCTCCTGCTGACGGAGAATGAAGCTCCGCAGGACGCACTTCTATACTCTCGATTGAGAGTATAGAAGTGCGTCCTTTCGTTCCTAAAGGGATTTTTCGTTTGCTTCTCTCTTCGACAAATCATAAGTTGTCAATCAGATTTGAATTTGAAATTCTCCGAACTCAAACAGTCCGTTTCCTTGTTTGAGTTGTCCGTTTCTCTCCAATTGCGCAAATCCAGCTTCGATTGTGTTTATCAATGAAACAGGAATATTCAGCTCGTGATGACCAGGCATAATCCTTTCTATTTTGAATTTCTGCACCTGCTTTACAGACTGATAGAAAAGCTGCGGGTCGGTGGTTGGATAAAAGGCATAAAGGCATCCCTTGTAGACCAAATCGCCGGAATACAGGTATTTTCGTCCCTGCTCGTAAAAACAACAGTGTCCGGGAGAGTGGCCCGGCGTGTGAATTACCTGAATAACTCGTCCACCTAAATCCAATAAATCGCCATCGTGCAGAATTTTTTGCGGCTCTCCCTGAAAAACCTGATAAGCGTTAATATCAAACTCTGGCGGAAAATTACAAGGAATTTTTGCCAGATTATCCTTAACAACCTGCATCGGTATGGGAAACCTGACGGATAGCCAATTCTTTTCCTTTTCATGTACGGCGATATTATCAAAATATTTATGCCCGCCGATGTGATCCCAGTGAATATGGGTTGTAACCACCATAATAGGCAACTTCGTTAAGCTGTCTACGATTTCTCTAATATTTGAAACACCCAACCCGGTATCAATGAGAACTGCACTTTCCTCACCACATAACAGATAGCAGTGTGTTTCTTCCCAGTGCTTATACTCACTAATCGCAAATGTTTGGGAATCAATTTTTTCGACGGTAAACCATTCACTCATATACTATGCTCGCTTCTGTAAATTCCGATTTGTCTCGTGCTTTTTCAATAAATTATACTAGAAAATTATGAAGAAATCTACCGTTAGGATAAGACCGCCCGAATATGTTTGGCTCGGGCGGTCTCGGTATCAATCATAAATCAATTCAAACTTCACGATAGCTTCTGCCTGCGCCGTGCAAGCGTTCGTCTGCCGTACCCATTCCATTTGGTTTTCGGCTTTCAGCTGTTCGGTCACGCCGTTTCGCTTCGCCAGCTCCGGCACGATCAGCTCCATGCGGTTTCGTGCCGCTTTGTTGATTTCAGCACAATACTGTCTTACGCACACCTGCCAATGCACAGCGGCGTTCGTTATTTCAGAGAAAGAGCTTACTTGCCCAGCATTTCCTTTGCGGTCTTGCAGATGGTGGCAGCGTCCAGACCATACTCCTTCAGCAGGTCCCATGCGGGGCCGGAGCAGCCGAACTTGTCCTGCACGCCGACGCGGCGGACAGGGGTAGGCAGCTTCTCGCTGAGCAGGGAGCAGACAGCCTCGCCCAGACCGCCGATGACGTTATGCTCCTCGGCGGTGACGATCTTACCGCACTCCCTGGCAGCCTTGAGGATGATGTCCTCATCCAGAGGCTTGATGGTGTGGATGTTGATGACGCGGGCGTGGATGCCCTCGGCGGCCAGGGTCTCAGCGGTCTTGCGGGCCTCGTTGACCATCAGGCCGGTGGCCACGATGGCAATATCACTGCCCTCGGTGAGCTGCTCGCCCTTGCCGATCTCGAAATGATAGTTGGCCTCATCGTGGAACACGGGAACAGCCAGACGGCCAAAGCGGAGGTAGACAGGACCCTGCATCTCGTAGGCGGCGCGGACAGCAGCGCGTGCTTCCACGTCGTCGGCGGGGCAGATGATGGTCATGCCGGGCAGGCTGCGCATGAGGGCGAAGTCCTCGCAGCACTGGTGGGAAGCGCCGTCCTCACCGACGGAGATGCCGCCGTGGGTAGCGCCGATCTTCACGTTCAGGTGGGGGTAGGCCACGGAGTTGCGGATCTGCTCAAAGGCACGGCCCGCAGCGAACATCGCAAAGCTGGACACGAAGGGGACATAGCCCATGGTGGACAGGCCGGCGGCGACGCCCATCATGTTGGCCTCGGCGATGCCGCAGTCGAAGTGGCGGTCCGGGTAAGCCTTGCGGAACACACCGGTCTTGGTAGCGGCAGCGAGGTCGGCGTCCAGTACCACCAGATTGTCGTGGCCCTCAGCGGCCAGTGCTTTCAGAGTATTGCCGTAGCTCTCGCGGGTAGCGATCATTTTCACATCTGCCATCTTACTTCTCCTCCTGTTCCAGCGCGGCGTAGGCTGCGTTCAGCTCCTGCATGGCCGCAGCGTACTCCTCGTCGTTGGGGCCTTTGCCGTGCCAATCCACAGAGTTGGTCATAAAGGAGACGCCGGCACCCTTGACGGTGTCCAGAATGATGCAGGTGGGCTTGTCGTTCTCGGCGTGGAACGCCTTGATGGCGGACTCGATCTGGTCGTAGTCGTGGCCGTTGATGGTCAGGACGTTGAAGTTGAACGCCTTGAGCTTTTCTTCCAGCGGGGCGCTGTTCATGACCGTCTCGGTGGTGCCGTCGATCTGGAGGTGGTTGCGGTCCAGCATGACGCAGAGGTTGGAGAGCTTATAGTGGGCGGCGAACATGAAAGCCTCCCAGCACTCGCCCTCTTCCACCTCACCGTCACCGAGGATGGTGTAGACATTGATGGGCTTGCCGCTGTGCTTTGCGCCCAGAGCCATGCCGCAGGCGGCAGACACGCCCTGACCCAGACTGCCGGTGGACATATCCACGCCCGGAGTCTCATTCATGTTGGGGTGGCCCTGCAGGTAGCTGCCGATCTTGCGCAGGGTCTTGAGGTCTTCCACCGGGAAGAACCCGCGCTCGGCCAGCGTGGCGTAAAGTGCCGGAGCCGCATGGCCCTTGGAGAGCACGAAGCGGTCGCGGTCCGGCTTTTTCGGCTCCTTGGGGTCGATGTTCATATCCACGAAGTAGAGGTAAGACAGCACCTCGGCGATGTCCAGACTGCCGCCCGGATGGCCGCACTTGGCGCTGTGAGTTCCCTCGATCACGCCCATGCGGATGTGACAGGCGTGCTTGGCAAGGGTAAGCTTTTCTGCATTTGTCATGATGGTCCTCCCGTATGAACCTCAGAAGTTGCAAGTATACAGCCGCGCAAGGCACAGCTCCCGCCGCCCCATTGCGCTATAATTCAAGTTTATATTATCTATTCTGTGCAAAAAGGTCAAGCTTCTTACAGCAAAATGTACACAGGCGGTCAAAAACCGCTCCAAACGCTTTCTTTTTTGGTCAATTTGCAGCCTGTCCGGGAGCGGTCTTGACAAATCCTGCGGCACTCTGCTATAATTTTCACGATTTCCGGCAGGAAGCCGGGCCTGCGGGCCGAAGCCCGCCTTACACTATTTTCAGCCGCCGCATTTTTGAAACAGACGCCATGAAGGGGTCTGCCGTTGGCTTGCAAGCCGACTGGCAGGCCCCTTTTTTCTGTTTTTCTGCGGCGCAGTCACAGGAGGAAACAGATGAAAACCAAAAACGCTTCTCCGGCCCGCAATGTCGTGCTGGCCGCACTCTTTCTGGCGCTGGCCTTCGTGCTGCCCATGGTGACGGGCCATCTGCCGCAGGTAGGCAATATGCTCTGCCCGATGCATTTCCCCATCCTGCTCTGCGGCTTCGTGCTGGGCGGGCCGTGGGGTCTGGCTGTGGGCTTCGCGGCCCCGCTGCTCCGCTCGGTGCTCTTCGGGATGCCCCCGATGTTCCCCATCGCCATTTCGATGGCTTTTGAGCTGGCAGCTTACGGCGCCGTGTCCGGCTGGCTCTACCGCCGGGTGAAGCACACCCTGCCCATGACCTACGCCACCCTCGCGGCAGCCATGGTGGCTGGCCGCCTTGTCTGGGGCGCGGTCCGCTTCGTGCTGGCGGGTCTGTCCGGCTCGGGCTTCCCGTTCTCGGCCTTCCTGTCCGGTGCGCTCTTCACCGCTGTGCCGGGCATCATCGCACAGCTGGTGCTCATCCCCCTCATCGTCACCGCTCTGCAGAAAGCCAAGGTGCTGGAGTAACAGGTTCTCGCTGCCTTTATCGCAAGTCAAGAAATTGGTGCAGCATCCAAACAACATCTTTTCGATATGCAATTCAACGCTGTTGCTGTTGCATTAAAAAGTTGAATTGCTGTCATCAAGCCTCTCAGTCGAGCTTACGCTCGCCAGTTCCCCTGATAGGGGGAGCCTCTGGCAAAAAGAGAAAGTTTTTCTCTCTGTCAAAGCCTCTCCTCCGTAGGAGAGGTGGCATTGCGAAGCCATGACGGAGAGGTTTTTCGTTTGCTTTCTCCCTGACGTATTTCGGCGTTTCTTCCAAAAAAATCCTAAAAAGTTTATTTCAAACGCCGAAATTGCCCGCGATCTTCAATTAAATCTTGTAAAGTTGCAGGAATCATGTAAACTAGAATACAACATTGTGTCGCAACCGCAACGGGGAGATTGCGCTTTCCGGCAGGGCGGCAGGAAAAGGAGAGTTTCTATGAGAAACGCAAAGCAAAGCATCCGGCGCACCGTGGCCGGACTGCTGGCAGGCGCGATGCTTCTGGGCATGACACCGCTGGCCGCGTTTGCGGAGGGGTCTTCCTCCGCATCGGGCGACTGGCAGTTCAAAGCCTTCGGCACCTCCACTGCAGCAGGAGTCAACACCATCGCAGATGGCGCGGACATCAACGGCAAGGTCACCCTCAACTCCTGCACCATCAAAGATGATGGCACCATCGACAAGAAGGGCGGCAAGTTCGTCGCGGACTCCCCGGCAGACGGCCTGTCCTTCTACTACACCACCATCGACCCGACCACCCAGAACTTCTATCTGCAGGCCGATGTCACCATCGATTATGTGAACCCGGCTCCGGACGGTCAGGAGGGATTTGCCCTCATGGTGCGCGACAGCATCAGCGGCTCCGGCAGCTATTTCTCGAATCAAATTTCTGTCGTCGGCACCAAGCTCCCTCTGGACGGTGTTGAGATCAAAGACGCTGTGGGCGTCCGCAGCTACACCGGCATCATCTCCAACGAGACGGCTGCTTCCAACGACGTCAAGTCGAATCGTGCGGCGTTCAGCTCGCAGGCCATCAAGCAGGGCGACACCTACCGTGTGAGCCTTGCCAAGACCAGCAACAGCTACGTCGCCACCCAGTACGCCATCAACGCCGACGGCTCGACCGGCGACGTCGTCGGCTCTTCGACCTTGTACATCTCGGCGAAGGACAGCACCGCTTCCAGCGTCTCCAAGTACGCAGAGCTGGACGACCCCATGACCGTGCAGGAAGCCAACAAAGCTTATCTGGGCTTTGCGGCGGCGCGCGGCATGAACGTGACCTTCTCCAACATCACCTACACCACGAGCACGTGGAACGCTTCCGAGTGGACGCTCCAGCCTACCAGCTATGTTGCCCCCGTTTACCAGATCACCAGCCCTGCCACCTGCACCGGTGACAGCTATGAACTGGTGTTCAAGGCCAACGCCGACGGCAAAGCGACCGTCTCCGCAAACGGTGTGGTCGTGGACAAAAATGTGGACATCAAGGCAGGTGAGCCCTTCTCCAAGAGCTACGCCGTGACCGGCGATACCACCTTTAAGGTCAAGTTCACCCCGGACAAAAACTACGCCATCAGCGCGTACGAAAAGCTGAGCAGCTACGATTCCGCTGCTATCGAGAAGAAGGTTTCGCTCCGTACTCTGGGCGCGAACGGCATCATCGTCGTCACCCCGGACGGCAGCGCAGCTAACAATGGCACCCGTGCGGAAGACGCAGTTGACATTCAGACCGCGCTGAACTACGCCGCAGCAGGCCAGACCATCCAGCTGGAAAGCGGCACCTACCATCTGACCGGTGAGCTGAAAGTCGAGCGCGGCCGCGACGGCACCGCAGAAGCTCCCATCACCATGACGACTGCTGACGGCAAGTACGCAACGCTGGACTTCGGCGGCGTCGGCACTGGTTTCAGTGTCTGGGGCAATTACTGGAACATCAGCAAGATCAACATCACCAACACCGCAGACGGCGCGAAGGGTATGCAGCTGGCCGGCAGCTACTGCGTCCTCGAGCAGATGAATTTCTACAACAACGGCAACACCGGCCTGCAGGTCTCCGGCCTGTCCACTGATAACAAGGCTCTGTGGCCCAGCCACAACACCATCAAGAACTGCACCTCCATGAACAACGCAGACCGCGCGATGGAAGACGCCGACGGCTTTGCTGCCAAACTGACCACCGGCGAGGGCAACGTCTTCGACGGCTGCATCGCTGCTTACAACGCCGATGACGGCTGGGATCTCTTCGCAAAGGCTGCAACCGGTTCCATCGGCGCGGTCACCATCCAGAACTGCGTCGCCTACAAGAACGGTTATCTGATGCTGGCTGCAGAGCCGGTCAAGAAGCAGTCGCTCCAGTTCCCGACCGTCACCTGTGACGACGACGGCAACCTGAGCTTCAGCAATGTTGCTGTCACCATCGCGGCAGGCAACGGCAACGGCTTCAAGATGGGCGGCACCAATCTGCCCGGCAACCACAAGCTCCTCAACTCCATCTCCTACGACAACGCCGCCAAGGGCATCGACTCCAACTCCTGCCCGGACGTCAAGGTCTACAGCTCCACTTCCTACAACAACGAGGGCTATAACGTCGCGCTCTACACCGGCAACAAGTCCGCTGTGACCGACTATGCCGCCGACGGTGTCATCTCCTTCCGCAAGGGTACCGACGGCAAGGAGCAGCTGGCCCTCCAGAGCCAGAGCAGCACCGCTGTCTACGGCCCGAACAACTTCTACTGGGATTCCGAAACCCAGACCAGCCACAACAAATCCACCAACACCGTCACGGTGAAGGAGAGCTGGTTTGAGAGCCTCGACACCTCCGTTGCTCCGACCCGGAACGCAGACGACAGCATCAATATGCACGGCCTGCTCCTGCTGACCGCTGAGGGTCTGGCCGCCACCGATGCAGGCGCACGCGGTTCCGCATGGGGTCAGCCCGAGGCGGCCAAGGCGACCATCTGGGTCGTCGGCGACTCCACCGTTTCCGCTTTCGACGACAGCTATTATCTGCCGCGTGAAGGCTACGGTGAGGAGATTGCGAACTACTTCAACGCAGATGTCTACAATCTGGCTGTCTCCGGTGCGTCCAGCAAGGACTTTACCGGCATGAGCAGCTACAATACCCTGATGAACGGTTCCGATACCGTTCCGGCTCTGGGCGACGCTTCCGGCGACAAGTTCCTCATCATCGGCTTCGGCCACAATGACGAGAAGACCGAGCCTGCCCGTTACACCAACCCCAACGGCGACTACAAAACCGAAGGCTCCTTTGCCAACAGCCTCTATGTCAACTACATCCAGCCTGCTCTGGAGCGCGGTGTCATCCCGGTCGTCTGCACGCCTATTGCGCGCCTGACGAACGAGAACACCAAGGCCAGCTACGACAGTGCTTCCGGCCACAAGACCCAGACCGTCACCATTGGCGACACCGTCTATGAGGGCGGCTATTACGCACAGGCCATCCGTGATATGTGCAGCGAGCTGCACCTCATCTGCGTGGATCTGACCGATGCCACCATCAACGAGAACATCACGATGGGCAAAAAGGCTCAGTACACCCACAGCTTTACCGGCGCAAAAGAAGGCAAAAAGGGCAATCTGGTTCCCACCGGTCTTGACTTGACCCACACCAACAGCTATGGTGCAAAGCTGAACGCATGGCTCATCGACCAGCTCACCATCGACACGCCGCTGGGCGCGTACAGCAAACACAAGGAAAAGCCCACCTACAAGCAGTTCTACGGCGATGCCGCAAACCCGGATTACGTTCCTTCCAGCTATGTCTCTCCCACCGAGAACAGCACGCTCTGGCCGGCCTTTACCGACGCCAACGGCACCGTCTGGAATGGTTCCGTCTTCGGCAATGTCGGCGGCAATGATAAAATCTCCGGCGGCGATTTCACCGCAACAGTTGACGGCCAGAACATCACCCTCGGCGTCACCAACAACCGCGGTAAGATCGCGTCCACGGTGGACGGCCTGATGATGTACTACGTCAAGCTGCCTGCAGGCACCAACTTCACTCTGACCGCAAAGGCCACCGTCAACTCACTGGCAAAAAACAATCAGGTCTCCTTCGGCCTGATGGCCCGTGATGAGATGTATGTTGATACCAGCATCTCCGACCCCATCGGCGATTATGTCGCCGTCGGCACCCGGAATCAGGGTGCGATCAACTGCTTCGGCCGCAAGAGCGGTGAGTTGTACGACGGCCCGGCTGCGACTGTCAAGTACGGTGCAGGCGACACCGTTGACCTGAAGCTCATCGGCACGGCAGACGGTTTCACTCTGATCTACGGCGACAACGAGACGGCTTCCACAGGCTTCGACTACGCACTGACCGCCATTGATTCCGATTACATCTATGTCGGCTTCTATGTGGCACGCAATGCAAATGTCACCTTCAGCGATATCCAGCTGACGACCAACGGCGTTTTCTCCGCTTCCGGCTCCGGCCTGAAAGCGGTATGGAACAAGGTCAAGGACCTTTTCCCGTTCTAAGCTTCGCCTGATTTTCGGGTTCTTCTTCTGATCCCTTACACACGCAAAAAAGACCAGCGTTGCGGATGCAATGCTGGTCTTTTTTCAGGGCTTTCGCTCTGCGTTATGAACATACACGAAGAAAGAAGGAAGGCAATTACTTCAGGAAGTCCGGCAGGGGCTTGCCCTGCTTGAGCCACTGATGATACTCGGCGGTCGCGGCGAACTCCACGTCGCCGGCGGAGTTCAGCGCAGTCTCCACAGAGTCCTGGATCACGCCGATGATGAAGCCGACACCGACCATCTGCATGGCCACATCGTTGGAGATGCCAAACAGGGAGCAGGCCATGGGGATGAGCAGCAGAGAGCCGCCGGCCACGCCGGAAGCGCCGCAGGCACCCAGAGCGGACATGGCGCTCAGGACGACGGCAGCAGGCAGGGTCACGGGGATGCCCAGCGTGTTGGCTGCGGCCAGCGTCATGATGGTGATGGTGATAGCCGCGCCATCCATATTGATGGTAGCGCCCAGAGGGATGGAGACGGAATACATTTCCTTATCGAGGCCCAGCTTCTCGCACAGGGCCATGTTGACGGGGATGTTGGCCGCAGAGCTGCGGGTGAAGAAAGCGGTCAGGCCGGACTCCTTCAGGCAGCGAAACACCAGCGGATACGGGTTGCAGCGCAGATAGAGGAAGATGATAAAGGGCGAAACGATGAGCGCCATGAAGAGCATGGTACCCACCAGCAGGGCCAGCAGCTTGCCGTACTGGGTAAAGATGGCCAGACCGTTGCCGGCCACGTTGGTATACACCAGACCCATGATGCCGAAGGGAGCCAGATTGATGATCCAGCGCACCACCTGCGACACAGCGTCGGCAGTGTCGGCGAGGAACTTCTTGGTGGTGTCAGAGCCGATGTTCTTCATGGCAAGGCCGAACATGCAGGCCCAGAACAGGATGCCGATGTAGTTGCCGCTCATCAGAGAGCTGACAGGATTGGCGACGAAGTTGGTGAGCAGGGTGCCCAGCACCTCGCCCAGACCCTGCGGCACCACGTCCGACTGGGCAGCGTCTGCCAGAACGACCGACACAGGGAACATGAAGCTGGTGATCGAAGCGATCGCAGCCGCAAGGAAGGTGGTGAGCATGTACAGCCAGATGACCGTACCGAAGCGGCGGTCCAGCTTGGAGCTGCCCTGTGCCAGCGCGCTCGCCACGATGACGAACACCAGCACCGGAGCGGTGCCCTTCAGTGCGCCGACGAACAGGCTGCCCAGTTCGCCGACCCAGCCCGCACCCGGCACCGCAAGCGCCAGCACCGCGCCGATGACCAGACCGACGACGATGCGAAGGATAAGGCTGACCTCATTGTACTTCTTCACAATGGCTTTTGCACCATTCATCATATAGAACACTCCTCCGTATTTGTGCGCCCTCGACGCACACTTTTCCTGTCTCTTACCCAAAGGCAGCTGTTATTATAGCACACACGAAAGAAAAGTCAAAGGTTTTCAGTGAATTTTTCGGGCTGCTTCGGCAGATTTTTTCGTTTTCGGACTTCCTCCGCGCCGCCTTATGTGTTCGCCACAGAAATACACGGCTAAAATATTTCACCGCTCAGGGCAGAAAAATCCCCCGGCAGAGTTTGTCTGCCGGGGGGAGTCATTCTTATTTATTTTTTCTGATCTTTCAGCCGTCCAGATAGGTCACTTTGCCGGGGACGAAACCCTGGATGCCCATGCCGGGTGCATCCGAGACGGTGATATTCTTCTCGTCGAAGACCGCGCCGCCGAGGATGTGGTCCTCGCTGCAGAGCACCGGGCCGTCCAGGTCCACTTTGGTGATGATCTTCTTGGCGCAGGCCAGCTCCACGGCTGCGTTGACCGAGATCTTGGCTTCCAGCATACAGCCGATCATGCACTCCACGCCGTAGACCTCTGCCGCCGAGGCGATGCGGAGGGCGTTGGTGATGCCGCCGCACTTCATCAGCTTGATGTTCACAAAGTCGGCTGCGCCGGTCTGCATGATGCGCAGGGCATCTGCCGGGCTGAACACGCTCTCATCGGCCAGCACCGGCACACTGGCGTGGCGGGTGACATACTGCATCCCCTCGAGGTCAGCCGCAGGGACAGGCTGCTCGACGAACTCGATGTCCAGACCCTTCTCCTGCATCTGGTCGAGGATGCGGACAGCCTGCTTTGCATTCCACGCCTGATTGGCGTCGATGCGGAGCTTGACGTCCTTGCCCACGGCCTCGCGGACGGCGGCCAGACGGGCCACGTCCAGCTCCGGGTCGATGCCCACCTTGACCTTCAGGCAGTCATAACCGCGCTGGATGGCGGTGCGGGCGTCCCGGGCCATCTCCTCGGGCGGGTTGACGCTGATGGTGATGTCCGTCACGATATTGCTGCGCGCGCCGCCCAGCATCCGGTAGACCGGGGCGCTGTACTTCTGGCCCAGCAGGTCCCACAGAGCCATATCCACGGCAGCCTTGGCGCTGGTGTTGTGGACGAGGGCCTTCTGCACGGCGGAGGTCAGATCCTCGAACTCGTCGAGGCCGCGGCCCAGGATGGCCGGGGCGATGTGGTCGCGGATGGCGCCGATGATGGCACTGGTGGTGTCGCCGGTGATGACGCCGGTGGGAGGTGCCTCACCGTAGCCCACCGCGCCGGTGTCGGTGTGCAGCTCAACGATGACGTCCTCCACGCTGCTCACGGTGCGCAGCGCTGTCTTGAAGGGGACGCGGAGCGGGGTCGAGATGCGGCCCAGCTTTACCTGTGTGATCTTCATGCCAGTCCCTCCTTATTCTTCCTACATGTGTACGGTGGCCGACAGCTTCTGATAGGCGACGCGGGGCGTGCCGTCTTCCACATGGATGATGCCGCAGCGGGCAAAACCGTTCTTCTCGAGAAGATGCTGCATGATCTTGTTGTCGGCGTGGGTGTCGGCCCGCAGGCTCTCGCAGTGCTCGAGGCACCATGCGATGACCTCAGACGCCACGCCTCTGCGGCCGCCCGTCGAGGCCAGCCGGTGGATGGTGCCGTAAGGCACCTCATCGTTGAGCCACTGGCCGTCTTCGATCTTCGCGTAGGTGGGGTCCGGCCCGAGGATGAAGGCAAACACCGCCTCGAGACGGCCGTTCACCGTATAGACGAACAGCCGGTTGGAGTCGATGTCCTCTTCCAGCATCTCCTGCGGCGGATAGCTGTCACCCCACTGGGTCGGGTTGCCCGAATCCGCCATTGCTTTCCGGGCATGGGCATAGATCTCTAAAATTTGCTCCAGATCAGAGCGCCGTGCTCCACGAAACATTCCATTCCCACCTTCTCTTTCTATGCGCCGCAGCGCACTCCCGCATTTTTTCAGGTCCGGCTTTTATTGTAACACACTCTGCATCGTTTTTCCATCTTAAGACATCAAAAGACGTCCCGCTGACACGGGACGTCTTTTTTCGCGGTGTGCTCAAAGGTCAGGCCGGTGTGCGGGTGCGGGCCGCGCGGCTCTGGCGGTACTCACGGGGGCTCTGGCCGTACCGCTCGTGGAACAGGCGGTAGAAATAGCTGGTGTTCTCGTAGCCGACGTAGGTGATGATCTGCTGGATGTTCCAGTCGCTGCGGCGCAGCAGGCGGGCGGCAGTCTCCATCCGGTGCTTCTGGAGCAATTCCTTGTAAGTACGGCCTGTCTGCGCCCGGACGCACTCGCTGACATAGGCCAGAGAGACGCCGTAGCTGCGGGCCACATTGGAGAGGCTGGCCTCGCGGTAATTCTTGGTGATCTCATCCAAAGCCGCCTGCACCAGCTCTTCGCGGCTGACGGCCGCGCCGTAGGCTTCCAGCGGGAATTTCTTGATGCTCATAGGTATCCTCCGTTGCGGCGCAGCCGGGGACATGGGGGATGTCGGAGCCGGGCCGCGCTCAGGTCTCATAAGCGTCCCTCTGTTGGGAGGCTTCTGCTTATAATACGGCGCATCCGGGCCGGAAATTGCATAAGACAAGAAAAAACCCCAAAATTTTTCAGACGGGGTTTCGACAAAGCAAAAGCTGCCGCCCATGTGGGGCAGCAGCTTTTCAGGAAAAGAAGAAGAGGAAAACAGAACTCAGAACATCTTCTCGTGGTGATACCGGCCCGTGCGCAGGAACTCCACCCACTCGGCGATGTTCACGGCGTGGTCGCCGATGCGCTCGAGGTACTTGATGACCATCAGCACATCCAGCGCGGCGTCCACCTTGCCGGGGTCGGCGGCGATCTCCGCCGCCAGCATCCGCTTGATGGTGTTGAAGTCGTAGTCCACGGCGTCGTCGGCGTCGATGACGGCTTTTGCCGCCGCCTCATCTTCCGCCGCAAAGGCGCTCATGGCGTCCTGCAGCATCTTGTGGGCTTTGCGGCCCATCTCAATGCTCCTGCTCACGGCGGGGTCGCCCGCCTTGCGGACGCCGGCCAGATGGGGGACGATCTCCGCGATGTCGGCGGCGTGGTCACCGATGCGCTCCACGTCTGTCACCACCTTCATGGCAGCAGAGATAAAGCGCAGATCACCTGCCACCGGCTGCTGACGCAGCAGCAGGGTCATGCAGCGGTGCTCGATGTCCCGCTCCATCCGGTTGACCTCGGTGTCGCCCTTGATGATGCCCTTCGCTTCCTCGGCGTCCGCCGTGCAGAGGGCTTCCAGCGCATCTTCCACCGCGTCGGCAGAGAGCTGGCCCATCCTGGCCAGCGAACCCTTTAGGGCCGCGAGGTCGGCCTCGTACTGTGTGCGTGTGCTCATATCGCAAACCCTCCTTTTTAACCGAAGCGGCCCGAGATGTAGTCCTCGGTGCGCTTATCCTTCGGGGTGCTGAAAATCTCGCCCGTGGGGCCGCACTCCACCAGCTCACCCAGCAGGAAGAAGGCCGTGCGGTCGCTGATACGGGCCGCCTGCTGCATGTTGTGGGTGACGATGACCACGGTGTAGTTCTTTTTCAGCTCGCTCATCAGCTCTTCCACCTTCATGGTGGAGCCGGGGTCGAGGGCGCTGGTGGGCTCGTCCATCAGCAGGACTTCGGGCTTGACAGCCAGAGCCCGGGCGATGCACAGGCGCTGCTGCTGGCCGCCGGAGAGGCCCAGCGCGCTCTTTTTCAGGCGGTCTTTCACCTCGTCCCAGAGGGCAGCGCCCCGCAGGGAGCTTTCCACCAGCTCATCCAGCTCCGCCTTATTGCGGACGCCGTGGAGCCTGGGGCCGTAAGTAATATTGTCGTAGATGCTCATGGGGAAGGGGTTCGCCTTCTGGAAGACCATGCCCACGCGGCGGCGCAGGTCGGTCAGCTGCATCTCCTTTGAGAAAATATCCTCACCCCGGAGCCGGACGTCGCCCTCGATGCGGACGTTCGGCACAAGGTCGTTCATCCGGTTCAGGGTCTTGAGGAAGGTGGATTTGCCGCAGCCCGAGGGGCCGATGAGGGCAGTGATCTCCCGTTCGCCCACGTCCAGCGAGATGCCCTTGAGGGCCTTGAAGTCGCCGTACCAGAGGTTCAGATCTTTTGCCGAGATGACCGGCATATTATTATCCATAAAATACCCCTTACTGTTTCTGTTTGAGCTTTGTTTTTGCCAGACGGGCTGCGAGGTCGATGAGAAGCACCAGAACCAGCAGCACTGCGCCGATGCCCCAGGCGGAGGCGAAGTCGCCGTCCTCGAAGGCCCGCAGATAGAGCAGGACGGAGAGGGTCGCGCCGTTGGATGTGTAAGCCTTGGCGATGCTGCCCGCAATGACTTCCGCCGCGCCGGCGGTGAAGAGCAGGGCCGCGCTCTCACCCACGATACGGCCCACGGCCAGGATGCAGCCGGTGACGATGCCGTCGATGCTGCAGGGCAGCACGATGGTGCGGATGATGTGCCACTTGCCCGCGCCGAGGCCCAGAGCGCCCTCCCGGTAGCCCTGCGGCACCGTTTTGAGGGACTCCTGCGTGGTACGGATGATGGTGGGCAGGTTCATGACCACCAGCGTCAGGCTGCCGGAGAGCAGGCAGGTCTTGAAGCCCATGGTCTGGGCGAAGACCAGCATGCCCACGAGGCCGTAGATGATGCTGGGGATGCCAGCCAGCGTCTCATTCGTGAACTCGATGACCTCAATGAGCTTCCGGTTGGAGGCGTACTCCGTGAGGTAAACTGCCGCGCCCACGCCCAGCGGAAGGACGATGAGCAGGGTGAGCAGGATGACATATAACGTGTTGAGGATAGCGGGCAGGATGCCGTCGGTGCCTTTGAGGACGCTGGCGGTGGTGGAAAGGAATTCCCAGCTGATGTTGGGGATGCCCCGCACCAGCACCAGCCCGATGACGCCCACCGTGAGGGCGATGACCAGCACTGCCGCCGCCCAGACCAGCGCGGTCATGATGACGTTCCATGTGCGGCGGGAGGGGGAGAAGTCACTTTTCATCCCTGTTTCCTCCCTTCAGCACAGCGTTGAGCAGCACATTGATGACCATGATGAAGACGAACAGCACCAGCGCGATGCTGAACAGCGCCTGCTTCTGCAGGCCGCTGGCGTAGCTCATCTCCTTGGCGATGGCCGTGGTCAGGAAGGTGACGCTGCGGAAGAGGCTGTCCGGCATATTGGGGCTGTTGCCGGCCACCATCATGACGGCCATTGCCTCGCCGATGGCGCGGCCGATGCCCAGAACGATACCGGCTGCAATGCCGCTCTTGGCCGCCGGGATGCTGATCTTGAACCACGTTTCCGTATCGGTCGCGCCCAGCGCCAGACTGCCCTGCTCATACTCGGGCGGCACGGCGTTGAGGGCCGTCACCGACACCGACACGATGCTGGGCAGTATCATGATGGACAGCACCACGATGGCCGACAGCAGGCAGGCGCCCGACGCCTTGCCAAACACCTTCGCCACCGCAGGCACCAGCACCTGCATGCCCAGCAGGCCGAACACCACGCTGGGGATGCCGCTCAGCAGCTCCACCGCCGTGACGACCATATTGCGCACGCCGGGAGCTGCCGCTTTCGAGAGGAAGACTGCCGTCAGCAGGCCCACCGGCACGCCGATGAGGGACGCGCCCAGGGTGCCATAAATACTCGAAAGCACGAAGGGCAGGATGCCGTACTTCGGCTCGGACGCCGTGGAAGCCCACTCGGTGCCGAAGAGGAAGTTCAGCGGGCCGATCTTTCCGATGGCGGGCAGGCCCGACAGGAACATATAGATGGTAATGACAGCCACGCAGCCCACGGCGAGGATGCCGCAGAGGAAGAAGATGGCGTTCATGACAGCTTCCAGCCATTGGGCCGGGGTGCGGGGCAGCTCGAATCTTTTCATAAAAACACCTGAGGGATCCCCTCACAAAGTTACTCGTTCACCGGCACAGCGCCTGCGGTGCGGATGAGGTCGGCAGCGTCGGTGCTGGTAGCAAAGTCGAAGAACGCCTGAGCCTGAGCGGAGAGGGTGACGGAGTCGTTGGTGACGAACACGAAGGGACGCTGCACCTCATAGCTGCCGTCCTTGACGGTCTCCTCGCTGCACTCCACGCCGCCGACGGTCACAGCCTTGACGGTGTCGCCGATGGCAGACAGGGAAGCGTAGCCAATGGCCAGAGGATTGGCCTCCACAGCGCTGATGACAGCGCCGGTAGCCGTCAGCTCCTGCGCGTACTTGCAGGAATCCTTGACGTCCACGATGCTCTCGAAGCCATCGCGGGTGCCGGAGCCAGCCTCGCGGCCCACCAGAACGATCTCGCCGTCGTCGCCGCCGACCTCGGACCAGTTGGTGATCTCGCCGGTGAACATCTGCTTGAGCTGGTCAACGGTCAAGTCCTCGACCTTGCTGTCCTTGTTGACGATGATGGCGATGCCGTCCAGAGCTACGATGGTGCCGGTGACGCCGGTCTCGTCAGCCTTCAGGGCGCGGGAAGAAAGGCCGATGTCCAGAGTCTTATCGGTAGCGCCGGTGATGCCTGCGCCGGAACCGGTGGGGTCATAGCTGATGGTGACATCCGGCTCGAGCTCAGCGAAGCCCTCGGTCAGGGCGGCGATGACGTTCTTCATAGAGGTGGAACCGCCGGTGGCGACATTGCCGGACAGCGCAGCCGTAGAAGAAGCGGAAGCTGCGGTGCTGGATGCGGCGGCAGAAGAGGCAGCAGTGGAAGAAGCTGCACCGCCGCAGGCGGTCAGGGCAGCAGCAGCGGCAGCAGCGCCGCAGATGGACAGGAACGAACGACGAGTGATCTTTTTCATAATAATATCTCCTTCAATTGGGCCGGTCCTTTTGTTCTGGCCGGGCTGTTTTCCTTTTCCTCATTGTATCTCTCTTGGGACGCCTTTATTGTAGCGCACCGCCCATCCAGCTGCGACCATGGCGGCGCAAAATGCAGGTAAAGCTTTGTGCAGTGTTTTTGCGCTGCTGTCATCCTCTGGTAAAGTCGGTGTGGAAAACAGGACACTCGATTTTACATTTCCGGTCAAACTGTCAAAAATCCGCACATTCGTTTGTGCATCCCGCCCGCTGATGGGTGCAAAAAAGGCTGCTTCACAGAACGTAAAGCAGCCTTTCAGAGCCTATGATCGAATCAGAATTTCTCTTCCGTGCCGTCCGGGCGGTAGAGCTGGACATATCTGCGCCACTTGTCCGCGCCCATCACCCGGCTGTAGCAGTCGGCCAGCTCTTTGTTGGCCGTCTCCGCATCCAGTGTCTCCCCCTCGGCAGGCAGGACCAGCACCCGGAACCATGCGTCGAAAAGACGCTCCGTCCAGCCGGTGTCAACGGCCCCGCAGCGGGCATAAAAGCCCAGACGCCGGACGGCCATGGCCTCGTCGTCGGCCTTCTCGGGACACTCGGCCTCGATGAGGATGGCCTTTGCGCCCTCCTCGTGGGCGGGCAGAGCGGCCAGCAGACGTGCGCCAATGCCGGTGCTGCGGTAGGCGGGCAGGACGGAGAAATAGTCCAGCTGGCTCACTTCACAGCCCATAGGCCGCACCATCAGCAGATAGGACACCAGCGTCTCCCCCTCGAACACGCCCCATGTGTGGGCCATGTCGGCGGCTTCGCTGTTGAGAATCATGCTCAGGGGTTTCAGCTCGCTGGGCGGGAAATCGCGGTGCATCTCGTCCAGATACACCCGCGTCAGCTCGTCGGCGGCGAGTTTCTTCCACGTAAAGGTCTGGGGCTTCATATCAAAACTCCTTTCCGATAAAAATACCGCCGGGCCGGGCGCGGCGGCCCGTTCCCGGCGATGTTCGAGAAGCTGTTTGCGTAAGAAAACAGCTTCTTCGTTACAGCTGCTTGCGCAGGGCATCGTACACAGCCTGCACATCGCCCTTGATGACCACCTGGCAGGCGTTCTTGGCCGGGCGGATGACGCCCTCTGCGCCTGCGGCCTTGGCAGCGGCCTCGTCCACGGAGGCGTAGCTGTGTACCTCAAAGCGGAGGCGGGTGGCGCAGTAGTCCACCTTGACGATATTGTCCTTGCCGCCGAGGGCTTTCAGGATGCCGGAGGCCAGTGCCTCGCTCTCGGCAGAGCTCATGCTGGGCGTCTCGGCCCCGCCGTTCTTATGGTTGTGATAATACTTGCGTCCAAAGTAGAAGCAGGCCATGGCCACCATGGCGAGAACGATCTTGAACGGCAGCGTGATCGGAAGGAATGTGACGATGAGCGCGATGACGATGGCAGCGATCCAGCTGTAAATATCCATTCCCAAAAACATACGATAATTCCTCCTTTGGGGAACGATGCGGCGGGCGCTTCCGGCAGGAAGCCGCCCGGACCCAGTCCGGGTACAACACCATATTAACATACTGCCGGGAAAAAAGAAAGCCCTTTCGGGTATCTTTCGGCCCGAGAGCTTGCATCCCGGGCCGGAATCGGGTACTATAAAGGCAGTATATCCCCAATACACGGAAGGAGCATCCTTATGGAATGGACTGATATTCGCCTGACCGTATCCAAAGCCGACGCCGAGGCCGCCGAGGCCGTGGCCACCATGATCGCGGAGGGCGGCATTTATATCGAAGACTACAGCGACATCGAGGAACAGGTGGAGCAGATCGCCCATGTGGACCTCATCGAGCAGGAGCTGCTGGACAAGCCCCGGGACACCGTCATCATCCACATGTACCTCGAGCCGGGCGCTTCGCCGGTGGAGACGCTGGCCCTCATCGCGGCCCGGATGGAGGCCGCAGGCATCCCCTACACCTCCGAGACCGAGGGGGTGGAGCAGGAGGACTGGCAGAACGGCTGGCGCAAGTACTACCACCCGATGGACGTGGGCCAGCGCCTCGCCATCGTGCCGTCCTGGCAGGACTATGATACCGACCGCGTCAAGCTCATCCTCGACCCGGGCCTTGCTTTCGGCACCGGCGGCCATGAGACCACCAGCCTCTGCCTCGAAGTGCTGGACGAGCGGGTCAAGGGCGGCGAGCGGGTGCTGGACATCGGCACCGGCAGCGGCATCCTCGCCATCGCAGCCCTCAAGCTGGGCGCAGCCGTGGCTGAGGGCGTGGACATCGACCCCGTGGCCGTCCGCACCGCCGGCGAGAACGCCGCCCTCAACGGCGTGGCCGATAAGCTGACCGTCCTCGTGGGCGATCTGTCCGACAAGGCCAGCGGCAAGTACGACATCATCACGGCCAACATCGTGGCCAACGCCATCATGTCCCTGGCCCCCGCCGTCCCCGGCCTGATGGCCGACGGCGCCGTCTTCATCGCCAGCGGCATCATCGACAGCCGGAAGGATGAGGTCATCGCCGCGCTGGAAGCCGCCGGCCTCGCCGTGCTGGAGGCGAAGGAGAAGCGCGGCTGGGAGTGCATCGTCTGCAAGAAAGCATAAGCTAACCTCTCAGTCAGCGCTTCGCGCTGCCAGCTCCCCTATCGAGGGGAGCCTAAGATGTAAAGGATCAAAAATATGCCGCACCGTTATTTTACCACTGAAATTTCCGACGGCACCGCCGTGCTGCGGGGGGCCGACGCCCACCATCTCTCCCGCGTGATGCGGGGCAGACTGGGGGACACCGTCATCCTCTGCGACGGCAGCGCCGTCGAGTATACTGCCACCATCACCGGTTTCGGCGACGAGACGGTGGAGTTCAGCGTGGAGCCGGGCTGCCCCAGCGCCGCAGAGCCCACCGTGGACGTCACCCTGCTGGTGGGCTACCCCAAGCAGGATAAGTTGGAGCAGGTCATCCGCCACGGCGTCGAGCTGGGCTGTGACCACTTCATCCCGTTTTTCAGCCGCTACTGCGTGGCCGCGCCCAAGAAGGAAGAGCAGAAAAACGAGCGCTACAACCGCATCGCCTTTGAAGCCGCCAAGCAGTGCGGCCGGGGCATCCTGCCGGATGTGGCCCTTCCGCTGCCCAACTTCGGGGCTGTCTGCCGCAGCCTCGACCAGTATGACCTCGTGCTCTTCTGCTACGAGTGCGGCGGCGCACCCCTGCGCCGGCTGCTGGCTGAGGCCAAACCCGCCGATGGCGAAAAGCTGAAGATCGCCATCATCACCGGCGCAGAGGGCGGCTTCGCCGCCGAGGAAGCTGAGATGGCCGCAAAAGCCGGCGCAAAGACCGTCGGCCTCGGCCCCCGCATCCTCCGCTGTGAGACGGCCCCGCTGGCCGTTGTCTCTGCCGTCATGACCCTGACGGGGAACCTCGAATAAGTTCTGACATCAGAAACGGCGTCCCGCCGAGGCGGGACGCCGTTTTGCTGTATTCAGTTCTGATACACTTCACGCCGATGGCCTACTGTCAGAGCCAGGATCACCAGCTCTTCATCCTCAATGAGGCAGAGCAGACGGTAATCTCCAATGCGATACCTCCACTGTCCGCTCCGGTTGGCCGTCAGGCCCTTGCCGTGGGCGCGTGGGTCAGCGCAGTCCACGAGGTTTTTGTCTATCCACGCTTTCAGCATCCGCTGGGTATAGCGGTCTAATTTTCGAAATTCCTTTTCAAATCGCGGCGTCGTTTCCACCCGGTATTTCATAAGTCGAGTTCCTTCCAGAACTCACCCACCGGGCGGCTCTTCTTTCCGCTGCGCTGATACTCGCCGTAGGCTTCCTCCGCGGCGGTAATGTCATAATCCTCTTCGATTTTGTCGAACAGCGCCCGCTTGAATGCTTCGCCCATCGACATGGAATGGAGCTTTGCATAGCTGTCGGCCAGCTGCCGTTCTTCTTCCGATAACCGAATCGAGAATGCCATACCATCATCTCCTTTTCATAGTACATTGTACTACATCAACTTCAAACTGTCAATGGCACGGTTTATTTCGCATCTGCATCCCGCAGGGCCTTTTTGATGGTCAGCAGGTTCTGCGGGCTCATGGAGAAGCTGCGCAGTCCGAGGTGGAGATACTGGGTCGCGTTGACGGCATTGCCGACGGCGAGGCCGCAGATGGTGACGGGGATGTCCGCTTTCCCGGCGGCGTCCACCACCATGGCGATGAGCTTTTTCATGGCCGGGCTGGCGGGACGGTAGTAGTGCTCGGCAATGGCCAGTTCCCGGCTCACCGCGTGGGTGTACTGGGTCAGATCGTTGGTGCCGATGACGAAGAACCGGCAGCCGTGAGCCGTGAAGTCCTCTGCCGTCAGGCAGGCGGCGGGTACGCTGAGCATGACGCCGAAGGGGACATCCGGCTCGAACTCCACGCCACGCTCGGTGAGCTTGCGGCGGCAGTAGTCCACCACCTGCATGGCGGAATCCCAGTCCTCGATGTCCGTCACCATGGGGAACATGACCCGCAGCGGGCCTTTTGCGGCGGCACGCATGAGGGCGCAGATCTGAACCGCCATCTGGGGCAGATTGCGCAGGCTGCTGCGGATGCCCCGCAGGCCCAGCTTGGAGGACTGGACGCCCTGATAGGCGTCGGCCATGGTGCGGTCGGCACCGAAGTCGAAGGTGCGCACCGTCACCGTCCTGCCCCTGGCGACGGCGAGGCAGGAGGTGTAGAACAGATACTGCTCCTGCTCGTCCATGGCGTGGCCGGGCATCATCATGTAGCTGCTGCGCAGCAGGCCCACGCCGGACGCGCCGGACTCCATCGCGGTCCCCACGTCCTCGGGGCCGAAGCAGTTGGCCAGAAGCTCGAACTCCTCGCCGTCCCGGGTGCGGTTGGGCAGCTCGAGCTGGGCGTTCAGCTCCTCGTTCTGGCGCTGCATCTCGCAGATGCAGGTGATGGCGCTCTGCCGGGCGGCGACATCCGGGTCAAGGATGCACTCACCCTCGGTGGCGTTCAGGATGACCTCGCGGCCGTCGCAGTCTTTCAGGAACTCTTCGCCCACCTGGGTGATGCCCGGGATGTTCAGCGAGCGGGCGATGATGGCCGCGTGGCTCTGGCCGCTGCCCTCGGCGGTGATGAGGCCGAGGATGCGGCCCGCCGGGACGCTGAACAGATCGGTTGGCATGAGCAGGTCAGACGCAAGGATGACCGGGTGGTCGAGGGCCAGCCAGCTGCGGAGCCGGTGGCAGAGGATGTTGGTGACGCGCTGGGTCACGTCGAGGATGTCCACGCTCCGCAGCTGCATGTAGGCGTTGTCCTTCATGGCGGCCAGCTGGGCGGCGTAGCGGCGGCCCACACGGTCCATCGCCTCGGCGGCACCGACGCCGGCTTTTATCTGGAAAGCCACCTCATTCATGAAGCCCTCGTCTTCCAGCATCATGCTCTGGAACAGGAAGATGGCCTGCTCCGAGGGCGCGGCGCGGCCGGCCATCTCGTCCAGCTCCTGCTGAGCGACCTTGATGGCCTCTTCCAGCGCCTGCTTTTCTTGTTCGGGGTGGAAAGGCCCCTCGTCGAACACCAGCGGCGGGCGGTCCAGCCGGCTGACCTGGCCCAGCACGAGACCGGGCGATGCGGTAAAGCCCTTATATACCTTCATGTTTCCATCTCCTCCGGCGGCACTCTGCCGGTCAGCGCCCGGCAGACCAGTGCCTGCAAAAAGGTGTTGGGCAGCAGAGCGGCCCGCGCGGCCTGCGCCGGGCCTGCTTCACCCTCGAACAGCGGCTCGAAGCTCCTGAGGCGCTCGAAGTCGCATTTTGCAAGGAAGGCTTCTCCCAAAGTACGGGTGGTGTAGTAGGGGGCGGGGTCTACGCCCACGTCCTCGGCCGCGGCTTCCAGCGGGGCAAGCTCTGCATCCGAGAGTTTTGCCAGCAGGAGAGCAGCGTCTGCCGTCAGGGTGGAGGGGTGCTTTTCCCGCACGTCCTTCTGGACGGCCTCGAAGGCCGCATGGAATGCGGCGGCATCCGCGCTGCTCTCAGCCCCGCTGTCCACAGCGTAGGCGCAGCCCCGCAGCCGCCCGAAGGCCCGCAATGTATCGTGGTAGCCCAGCTCGATGTTCCGCCGGGCGGTGGCAGGCTCGAAGTGGAGGATGTCGCCCAGCTCCCAGTAGCTTCGGATGAGGGTGGTGGGCAGGCCGGTGCGGTTGGGGCGGGTGATGCCCACCCCCTCCAGGTCCACACAGACCAGCTCTTCTGCGCCCATCTTCTGGGCCAGCGCGGTGGGCATATTGTCCCGGTAGCCGCCGTCGAGGTAGGACACCCCGTCGATGGTGTGGGCCCGCAGGGCGGGGAAGCAGGCCGCAGAGGCCAGCAGGTAGTCTTTCACCTTCCCCTCGGGGATGTCTTCCAGCGGAAGCTCCCGGGCCTTGAGGGTCTTCTGCTCCACGGTCACGAGGCCCAGCCGGATGGGGCTTTTGCGGAGTCTATCTTCGTCCAGCACCCGCTCGACGATCGCTTCCAGCGGCGTGACGTCCATGCCGCCCTGCGTCACAGCGTCTTTGAGGAATGCGTGCAGCTCGGAAAGCGGCGCATCCTCGGCGGGCAGTTCCATCACATCCTGGCTGCGGATGGTCAGCCACATGTCCCGGGCCGTCTCGTAGAGGTCGAGGGCGAACATGGCGCCGTTCAGGCTGCCGACGCTGGTACCCGTAATGATCCGGGGCCGCCAGCCCAGCTCGGTCAGCGCCCGCCAGACGCCCACCTGATAGCTGCCGCGGGCACCCCCGCCCGCCAGCACCAGCGCCCTTACAGGGGTGTTGTTCTGCACCATGTTTTCTGCCTCCTTTGATGTGTTCCGGTTTTGCCTAGATTATAGCATATTTCCCGGGAGATTTCTCTCTGTTTTTGTAACAAAAAATGTGCTATAATAAATTCACCTTGCCAGAACGATTCAGGAGGACGACAGATGCACCGCAAGCAATGGATTTTCGACATGGACGGCACCCTCACCGACAGCATGACCGTGGTGTGGCAGGGCGCACCGCTGGAGCTGCTGCGCCGCTATGGCCGCACCGCAAGACCCGGCATCCACGATGTTCTGCTGAGCATGGGGATGGTGGAGGGCGCGGAATATCTCATCCGCACCTACGATCTGCCCCTGACCCTCCGGGACTACGAGCCTGCCATGCGGCAGGTCATCCGGGACCTGTACAAAAAAGTTGAGCTGAAGCCCGGCGTCCGGGAGATGCTGGCCCGGCTGAAAGCCGAGGGCGTGCGGATGTGCATCTGCTCCAACACCTGGGCAGAGCAGTGCGAAGAGGTGCTCACCCGGCTGGGCGTCGCAGACTATTTCGAGTTCTTCTACACCGCACAGGGCGCAAAGAGCAAGGCTCACCCCGAGGTGTTCCACGAAGTCCTCGAGGGGCTGGGCGGCAGCGAACCCGCCGACGCCGTCGTCTGCGAGGACGCCGTCTACGCCACCCGTACGGCCAGGCAGTGCGGCTTTTACCTCATCGACATCGAGGACGAGACCAGCGCTGCCGATAAGCCCGAATTGCAGCGCCTCGCCGACCAGTACATAACGGATTGGACGCAGCTGGACTGGACAAAATTATAAAGCAATGGGGAGACCCTTCCGGGCCTCCCCATTGCTTTATCGGAACTGCTTTTCCAGATAATCTTTCAGCGCCGTGCGGGCCGCAGGCTCCCGCCCGCGGGGGACAGGGACCCGTGCGCCGCTCTGCATCCAGAACTCGCCCGCCGCCAGCTGGGACACCGCCGCCAGATTGACCACATAGGAGCGGTGGAGCTGGACGAAGCGCTCATCCGCCAAAAGCGGCTGTGCCACCTGCACGAACGGCACCCGGACGGACAGGGACGGCACATCCTCGCCGCTGGCGAGATGGAAATGCACCACATGGTGGGTACACTCGAGGTATTCGATGTCCGCGAAGGGCAGCACCCGCAGACCCGGCGCCGTGGCTACCGGGATGGCCGGGCCGTACTCCGGCTCGGCGGCCCGGGCCAGCAGAGCGTCCAGCTGTTCCGGCGGGACAGGCAGCAATAAATACTGCATGGCGTCCACCCGGTAGGCGCTGTAGGCGTGGGCGGGCGTGTGGGCCAGAAAAGCCAGCGGGCTGCGCCGCCCCCGGCTGCGGAGAGCCGCCGCCGCCCGCAGCGACCCGGCGGCGGCCGTGGACGGCAGCTCGATGAGATACAGCTCGTACCGCTCCCCGGCGTCGTCCCGGGCCAGCAGGGCCTCCGGGCTGTCCAGCTGCTCGATGATGCAGGCGTCGTCCCGCCGGGCATAATAGTCGAGACACTGCCGCTCCACCCGGCTGCGGAGGACGCTGTCCGGGCTGCACACCGCGATATGAAATATCATTCCGAAGCCCCCTTTCGGGCCTGCCGCCGGCGCTTGCTTTTTCGGCCCGGCGGGAGTATCATTGCTCTAATAAGCCGTTTTCATAAGCATTGCGCACCCCGCTCACGAAAACAGCTTCTGAAAAACAGAAGGAGAAACTGCTATGGAAATGCCTCTCGTCAGCATCATCGTCCCTGTGTACAATGCCCAGAGCCACCTGAGCCGCTGCCTCGAAAGCATCTGCGGGCAGGAGTACAGGAACCTCGAGCTCATCGTCATCAACGACGGCTCCAAAGATAAGAGCCTGCCCGTCTGCGAGGAGTTCCGCAAAAAGGACAGCCGCATCCTGCTGGTGGACAAGGCAAACTCCGGCGTGTCCGACACCCGGAACCTCGGCCTGAAGCTTGCCGGCGGCAAGTACGTCCAGTTCGTGGACAGCGATGACTACATCGCCCCGGACTACACGGCCCGGCTGGTGGAGGCGGCAGAGAAGACCGGTGCCGACCTCGTCATCTCGCCCTACACCATGGTCATCCCCGCCGGGGCGTCGAAGCCGGAACAGGTGCTGGAAAAGCTCCAGGACGACCTCGGCGTCATGCACGTTGCACGCCCGCCGGAGAACCGGGAATACGGCTTCCTGCCCGAGGGCGTCTACGACAAGGACACCTTCGCCCGCCGCCTGATGGATAAGCCCGCCTCTTACTTTTACAGCGTGCTCTGGAACAAGCTCTACCGCCGCGACATCCTCACCCGGCACGACATCCGCTTTACCAGCGAGATGCGCTGGGCCGAAGACCTCGTGTTCAACATGCAGTATATCCAGTACGCCGAGGTCTTTGCGTCCATCCCGCAGCCCGGCTACTACTACGTCCAGAACCCTCAGAGCATCTGCCACACCCAGATAAAGCCCGCTGCTCTGGTGCAGAACAAGCTCCAGGTGTTCCACTACTACAAGGACCTCTACACCCGGCTTGGGATGTATGAGCAGGTGCGGCCCCAGCTCTACAAATTCCTCATCGACATCGCCGAGAGCACTTACCCCTCCGGCCCCTTCAAGAAGGTCATCGACGAGGCGAAAGCCTACTGGAAAGAGCACAAGGCAGAGCTGGAACAGAAATTATAACGAGAAACAAAAACGGGCTGTTGCACATCCCAACCTCTCAGTCTCGCTGTCGCTCGACAGCTCCCCTACCGAGGGGAGCCTCTGGCGAAGAGATAAAGCTTTACGAAATGCCAAAGCCTCTCCTCGATAGGAGAGGTGGCATTGCGAAGCAATGACGGAGAGGTTGTCGATATGCCGCAGCCCTTGTTTTATTTGTTACGCCCCGATGGCGGCACACTTCTTAGCCAGCCAGTCGCGCTCGTCCTCGGTCAGGCGGGGAGCCAGCTTCTCGAAGGCCTCGCGGTGGTAGGCGTTCAGCCAATCCAGCTCGTCGCGGCTCAGAACGCCCGGGACGATGGGGGAGGTGGCGATCGGCACGAACATGATGGGGCGGAATGCCAGGAACTCGCCGTACTGGTTGGATGCCTTGTGGTAGCACTCCAGCTCATTCTCGATGCGGATGCCCACGACGCCGCCCTCATAGACGCCCGGCTCGTCGGTGACGATCATGCCCGGCTTAAAGACGGTGGTATTGCGGCCGTTCAGGGCGTGGGGGCCTTCGTGGACGTTGCCCACATGGCTGACGCTGTGGCCGGTGCCGCAGCGGTAGTTGATGAGGTGGCGCCACAGCGGCTCACGGGCGATGGTGTCCAGCATATGGCCGTCGCAGTAGTCCAGCCAGACAGCCCGGGCGATGTCGATGTGGCACTGTAAAGTCCAGGTGTAGAACAGGCGCTCGTCCTCGGTCAGCTCACCCAGTGGATAGGTGCGGGTGATGTCGGTGGTGCCGTCCATATAGGTCGCGCCGCTGTCCACCAGCAAGAAGCCCTTCTTCTCGAGCTTTGCGTGGTCTTCCTCGGTGGCATGGTAGTGCATCATGGCGGCGTTGGGGCCGTAAGCTGCAATGGTGCCGAAGCTCTCGGTCAGGAACTTGTCCTGTGCGCTGCGGTACTTGTGGAGGATCTCGTCGATGGTCAGCTCGGTCAGCTCTTCGCCGGCGGCCAGACGGTTCTCCAGCTCGATCTGGAAGCGCACCATAGCCACGCCGTCCCGGATGTGAGCTTCGCGGGTGTGAGCCAGCTCGACTTCGTTCTTGACGCCCTTCATGGGCAGCAGGGGGTCGGCCTCGTCCTTGACGGTCAGAGCCGGGTTGGCCTGCAGGGTCTGGTAAACAGCGTAGTTGACGGAAACGGGGTCGGCCAGAACGGTCTGCTCTTCGGTCTGGGCGGCGAGGACGGTAAGCACATCGTCGTACTCGGCCAGCTCCACGCCGTTTGCCTTCAGCTCCGCGGCAGCCTCGGCGCTGACGCGGGCGGTGTTGATGAAGAGGGTCGCCTTATCGGGGGTCACATAGCAGTAAGCCATTGCATAAGGGGTGCATTGAATGTCCATCGCACGCAGATTGAGCAGCCATGCCAGATTGTCCAGCTTGCCCACCAGCTGTGCGGTGCAGCCCAGCTCAGAGAGCTTCGCACGCAGCTGGCCCAGCTTCTCGGCAGGGGAGAAGCCTGCGTACTCTTTCGGCAGGAGCCATGCCGGGGTGGCGGGCAGGGCGGGACGGCCCTCCGTCCACAGCTCGTCCTCGAGGTTCAGCAGCTTGATGGTGCCTTTCTTGGCGTCCAGCTCTTTCTGCAGGCTGCGCACCAGACCGCAGGAGGCAGTCAGGCCGCAGAGGCCCAGCTTGCCGCCCTCGGGCAGGACTTTGCCGCAGTACTGCTCGGCGGTCGGCACGCCCGGCTCGCCCATCCGCATCAGCTGGATCTCCGTGCCGGCGATCTCCTTCTCGGCCTGCACGAAGTAACGGCCATCGGCCCAGACAGCGCTCTCGGTCATGGTGACGACGAAGTTGGAGTTCTCGCCGTGGAAGCCGGAGAAGTAGGTCAGGGCAGTGTAGTGGTCGGGCATATACTCGCTGGCGTGCGGGTCGCCCACCGGGATGAGGTAGACGTCCACGCCGTTTGCCTTCATGGCCTCGCGCAGGGCGGCCAGACGCTCGGGAACGGTATTCATGCTCATGTCAAAAAGCCTTCTTTCTTTATTCTGCCGGAAAAACGTCCGGCGGCGATGGTTTGCTGGACCTTATTGTATCATTCCGGGGCGCAGAATGCAATTCTGCAGGGTTCATTTTGGTCCTGCCGCCCGAAAATGCAAGCAAATTGCAAAAAATGTTACAAATTTCTCATCAAAAAGGCCGGTTTGCCATTGACAGCCTTGTTATAATAGGAGTGTAGGAATTTTACGGGTCAGCACTCAGCGGCCCGGACTGCTTGTAAGGCCCGACGGGCCTGCTGGGCAGCGCCTTTGCGGCGTCTGCATAAAAGAAAGAGGCATTTCAGACTATGACCAAGATCGATATTTTCTCCGGCTTCCTTGGCGCCGGTAAGACCACCCTTATCAAGAAGCTCATCAAAGAGTCCTTTGCAGGCCAGAAGGTCGTGCTCATCGAGAACGAGTTCGGCGAGATCGGCATCGACGGCGGCTTTTTGAAGGAGTCCGGCATCCAGATCAATGAGCTGAACGCCGGCTGCATCTGCTGCTCTCTGGTGGGTGATTTCCGCACCGCCCTGCAGCAGGTGGTGGAGCAGTACCACCCCGACCGCATCGTCATCGAGCCCTCCGGCGTGGGCAAGCTGAGCGACGTGACCCGCGCCGTGGAAGGCGTGGCCGAGCACCTGGATGTGCAGCTGAACAGCTTTGTCACCGTGGCCGATGTGAACAAGGTCAAGATGTATATGAAGAACTTCGGTGAGTTCTACGACGACCAGATCAGCCACGCAAGCTGCATCATCCTGAGCCGCACCCAGAACGCCACCGAGGAGAAGATCGCCGCCGCTGTGGCCATGCTGCGCGAGAAGAACCCCACCGCTACCATCGTCACCACCGCCTGGGACGCCCTGACCGGCGAGCAGATCCTGAAGGCCATGTCCACCAAGGACGACTTCAAGGCTGAGCTGATCGCTATGGCTGCCAAGGCCAACGAGGAGCACGCCCACGAGGACGAGGAAGAAGAGCACGAACACCATCATCACCACGACCACGATGATGAGCATGATGAGCATTGCTGCTGCGGCCATCATCATGATGACGACGACGATGAGGAGGATGAGCACGAGCACCATCATCACCATGACCACGACGATGACCACGACGAGCATTGCTGCTGCGGCCATCACCATGACCACGATGATGATGATGACGATGATGAAGACGAGCATGAGCATCATCACCACCACGATCATGATGACGATGACCACGACGAGCATTGCTGCTGCGGCCATCATCACCATCATCATGGCCACGACGCCGATGAGGTCTTCACCAGCTGGGGCGTCGAGACGGCCAGGAAGTTCTCCAAGGCTGACATTGAGCACGCCCTCACCGAGCTGGACACCGGCAATTACGGCATGATCCTCCGCTCCAAGGGCATCGTGGACGGCGGCGCAGACGGCTGGCTGGAGTTCGACTACGTTCCCGGCGAGTGGGAAGTCCGCGCACGCGGCGCAGACGTCGGCGGCAAGCTGGTGGTCATCGGCTCCAAGCTGGATGAAAAGGCCATCGCTGCACTGTTCGGCTGCTGATCGCCCCTGAAAGGATAAAAGATTATGGCAAATGAGATCCCGGTTTACCTGTTTGTGGGCTTCCTCGAGAGCGGCAAGACCAAGTTCATTCAGGAGACCTTTGAAGACCCCAACTTCGACTCCGGCGACAAGACCCTTCTGCTGGTCTGCGAGGAGGGCGAAGAAGAGTACAATGAGAAGAAGTTCGCCTTCCCCGGCGTGACGCTCTACAACCTCGAGGACAAGGCCGAGCTGAACCCCCAGAACCTCGCAAAGCTGGCCAGAGAGTCCGACGCAGGCCGCGTGGTCATCGAGTACAACGGTATGTGGATGCTGCAGGACCTGGCAAACAATCTGCCTGAGAACTGGATCGTCTACCAGTGCATCGCCACCGCCGACGGCACCACTGCGCTGACCTACGCCCGCGACAATTCCATGCGTGCGCTGATGCTGGACAAGATCGCCCGCAGTGAGCTCATCGTCTTCAACCGCGCCGAGGCCGTCAATAACGACGCCGCCCGTCAGGAGCTGCACAAGCTGGTGCGTCAGGCATCCCGCAAGTGCGACATCGCCTACGAGTTCAAGGACGGCAGCGTGGCTTACGACGACATCCCCGACCCCCTGCCCTTCGACATCAACGCCCCGGTCATCGACATCCCGGACGACGATTACGGCATCTGGTATATGGACTGTCAGGACGAGCCCCAGAAGTACGCGGGCAAGACCGTCAAGTTCCTCGCACAGGTCTGCCAGACCAACCGCGCCGGCAAGAACAGTTTCGTGCCGGGCCGGTTCGCCATGACCTGCTGCGTACAGGACATCCAGTTCGTGGGCTTCCCCTGCAGCTACGACGGCTACAAGGCCCTCGAGCAGCGGGCATGGGTCAAAGTGACCGCAAAGGTCGGCTATAAGTTCCATAACATCTACCGCGGCAAAGGCCCGGTGCTCACCGCACTGTCGGTGGAGCCTGCCGAGAAGCCGCTGAACGATGTTGTCACCTTCTCCTAACTGCAACATAACCAAGGAGGTCATGGCATGAAAGCAATCTTCCGCATTCTGGGTACTGCCGCCGCTGTGGCGGCCACCGGTGCCGCCATCGTCATCATGGACAAGCTCCTGAACGAAAAGGCCGCACCCATCATCGAATCCATCGAGTTCCCCGAGGAAGCCGAAAAGGACGACGCAGAGGCCGCCAAGACCGCCGAGGCATACGCCGAGGGTGAGGCCAAGGCAGAGGCCGAAGCCGCCGCACCGGCAGAAGAGACCGCTCCCGCTGAGGAGCCCGCCGCCCCTGAGACGGAGGCAGCGCCCGCTGAGGCCGCAGAGCCGGTGACCCCGCCCGACCTGAGCGAAGAGCGCCCGGTCTGTGACCCCGAGGCTCCGAACCCGAACCCCGTGGAGGCCGGCCCCGCCGTCGCCCCCAAGGACGAAAACGGCAAGTTCGACCCGACTAAAATCGCCGACGTCTCCGACTTCGGCGACTGGGAAGAGCAGGGGTGCAAGGGGTAATTCCACACGAGAAAAGGGACGCTGTGTATATGCGCAGCGTCCCTTTTCTTATGTCTTTGATTTTTCACCAAGCCACATCTTTTTCTGATATGCAGTCCTTCAGCGGCTGATTCAATCCTTCTATCAGTTTTTCTTTTATGCTTAAAATGTCATCCGGGAGTCCTTCTCCTGACTCTTGGCCGTTTAACTCAGCTCTTTTCAAATCTTCCATTTCTATTCCCCGTAAGCGATTTTCAGCAGCCTATCCTTATCTATCACGGTCACCCCGCCGCGGTAGAGCTTCACGATGCCCTCACCGGCGAAGTATTTCAGCAGGCGGCTCACCACCTCGCGGGCGGAACCCATGTACTTTGCCATCTGGTCCTGGGTCAGGCGGACATCGTCGCCGCCGGTCTTGGTAAGCTCGTCCGCAAGGAAGATGGCCAGCCGCCGGTCGGCGCTCATGAAGAGGATCTGCTGCATCGTCCACATGGTGTCGGAGAAGCGCTCGGCGGTCATCTGGTAGGCGAAGCACCGCACCTCCACGTTCTGCTGCATGAGGCTGCGGAAGACGCCCGCGCTGATGCAGTAGGCCTCGGTGTCCTCCTCGGCGTCGATGTAGAGGTCAAAGTTCACCGAGTCCATGACGCAGGAGGCGGAGAGGATGCAGATCTCGCCGCCAAAAAGGCGGTAGAGGGTCACGTCCCGGCCATCGTCGGAGAGAAGATACGCCCGGAGCTGGCCGGTGCGCAGCAGCAGGATGCCCACGCAGTTCTCCACCGGGCTGTGGACCCGCTCGCCCTTGCGATAGCGCACCGGGCGGGTGGTTCGGCAGAGCATCTCCTGCTGCTCGGCGGTCAGCTTGTCCCAGAAGGGGAAGGCACAGGCGAGACACTGGCGGTGCTCGCCGCATTTGGGGATGGGCAGGATCTCCGGCATCTTAAATCACCCCTTCCGCAGCGCTTTGGCGGCTTCGGTGCCTGCCAGAGCGCCCTCATAGACGGCCTTCGCCACCTGCAAAAGCCCGCCGGTGCAGTCTCCGGCGGCGTAGAGGCCGGGGACGGTGGTCTGCATTTTTTCATCTGTCACGATGCGGCCGTTCTCCACAGCGGCACCGATTTTCCGGGCCAGCGCCGTACTGCCCGCAACGCCCAGAGCCACAAACACACCCGCCAGCTCCACCACATCGCCGCCGGACAGCTGGACGCCGGTGACTTTCTGCTCGCCGAGGATGGCGTCGATTTTTTCAGGCCGGACAGCCACCTCCGGCGGAAACTCTGCCGCCGGAGGCGCACCATTCAGCAGGAGGGTGACGCTGGCCGCCACCGGCAAAAGCGCCTGCACCTCATGCAGGGCGTATTCGCCGCTGCCTACCACGGCCACATCTTTGCCGCGATAGAAAAAGGCATCGCAGGTGGCGCAGTAGCTGACGCCGTGGCCCTCGAGGCCCGCCAGCCCCGGGATGCGGGGCGTCGCCCGCGAAGCACCTGTGGCGAGGACAACAGCGTCCGCCGGGTAATCTCCATCGAGGGTTTCTACAGTGAGTTTATCGGTATAGGTCAGACCCACGGCCTCGGTGGTCACAAATTTGACGCCCACAGCCTTGGCCCCCTCGATGCCCTGACGCTCCAATTCCGCACCCGAGATGGGGGCGGCGAAGCCGTAGTAGTTCTGGATAAGCTCTGCGCGGTCAAGCGCACCCGGCCCCCGGGTGAGGACGGTGGTGTCCACCCCCGCACGGGCAGTGTACAGCGCGGCGGACACCCCCGCCGGGCCGGAGCCGATGATGACGATGTTGGACATAGTGGGTCTCCTTATACTTTTTGTATTATCGTAAAATCTGTTACGTTCTTTGCGCGCCGGTGGCGCGGGGCAGTTTTCTCTTTCGGTCAAATGGCTTTGCGCTCCGCGCGGGCCAGAGCGCAGGGCTGGTTTTTTCTTTGAGCTGGTTCTCGCGCTGGTGGCGCGGGGCGGTTTTTTTCTTTCGGTCAAATGGCTTTGCGCTCCGCGCGGGCCAGAGGTAGGGAGGGGTGTTTCGACTCCCCCCTCCCTACCTCTGGACTCCACTCTCCCCGCAACGAGTTAAGGGCTGCTCGCCCTTAACAATTCCGAAGAAGTGGGCTCCAAGCAAAAATGCTGGAGATTCGTGCATTCGCACGAAGATCTCTTAACCGCATTTTTGCTCTCCGCCGTTTTACGGCTTCGCCGAAGATTTCAGGCTTTAGCAGAACTTTACCGTCAGCAGAGAGGTAACACCAGCTGCGAAGCAGCAAATCGGAGAAGTGAGAAAAATGCGTTAAGCGAAGCGACTAGCATTTTTCCACTTCGACTTCCCCTTCGGGGTCTGAAAGGGGCGAGTAGCCCCTTTCTCGTGCCTCCCGCGCTTCGAAAGTAGCGGGTGCTTTTCTGGTTCTCTTTTGGTGCGCAAAAGAGAACTTGACCCCGCGTAACAGCGCTCTACTCTATTATACACCAAATCCCCCTGATTTCTATGACCAAATCCCAAAAGCCTCCATTTTCCGCCCGAGCGCCACTTTGCAAGGGCGGGCGAGTGTGTTATACTTTCTATGAATGCGATTCAATCTTCCTGATGGAGGCTTTTTTATGTCCACAAAGCAGCGTCTGCTTTTTATCACCACCGGCGGCACCATCGCCAGCGTCCGCACCCAGCAGGGTCTCAAGCCCGTGCTCACCAGCGAAGAGCTTCTGGCTCATCTGCCTGAGCTGAACGAGCTCTGCTGCCCCGACACGCTGGCCCTGTGCAGCATCGACAGCACCGACCTCGGCCCGGAGCACTGGCTGATGATGGCGAAGGCCGTGCAGGAGAATTATGCCCTCTACGACGGCTTCATCATCTGCCACGGCACCGACACGCTGGCCTACTCTGCGGCGGCTCTGTCTTATCTCATCCAGAACGCCGACAAACCCGTCATCCTCACCGGCGCACAGCAGCCCATCTCCAACGAGATCACCGACGCCAAGAAAAACCTTCGCGACAGCGTCATCTGCGCCCTCGACCCCGGCAGCCGGGGCGTCATGGTGGTGTTTGGCGGCCATGTCATCGCAGGCACCCGCGCCAAGAAGAACAAGACCATCAGCTACGACGCCTTTGCCTCGGTGAATTTCCCGGCGCTGGCACTGGTACAGGGCGACCGTCTGGTGCGGTATGTGCCTTCGCCCTGGCCCACCGGCCCTGTGGAGTTTGGCCGCTCGCTCAGCCCCCGCGTCTTCCTGCTCAAGCTGACGCCCGGCCTCAGCCCCGATTTGATCCCCGACATTTTCCGCCTCTACGACTGCGTTATCGTGGAAAGCTTCGGCGTAGGCGGCATCCCCCAGCGGCTGATGGACGCCTTCGCCGAGGGCCTCGGCGACTACGACAAGACCCACAAAGTACTCATCCTCACCACCCAGGTCACTTACGAGGGCAGCGATGTGGGCATCTACGAGGTGGGCAAGCGGGTCAAGAACCGCTTCCGCTTCCTCGAGGCCCACGACATGACCATTGAGGCCGTCGTGACGAAGATCATGTGGCTGCTGGCGCAGGACTGCGACAGCTTTGACCAGCTGCAGCAGCGGTTCTACCGGCAGGTCAATTTTGATACGTTCTATCACTGAGCACGAACATGGCCGTCATGACGAAATCGACGCCCTCGGTGCTGAAGGGCAGGACAGAGCCGAGGGCCGCGCCCATAGCCGCGCTGTCGGCCCAATAGATCTGGTCCAGCAGGGTGATGAAGAACATGAACCAGCCCTTATCCACGCCCTCGGGCGGCTCTGCCGAATTTGTTTCGTTTTGCTCCTGCATTCATTTCAACCCTCCAATACAGCAATATAACAGGTTTATCTGCATTTGCAAGAGCTATTTATAAAGCAAAGAGGGTCCTGTGCGGACGCACAGGACCCTCTTTGCCTTCTATCTTTTATTTTTTGGTGAGGTCTTTCGTGTAGAGGGCGCGGGTGGCATTCAGGACAGCGAGGACCATGACGCCGACATCGGCGAAGATGGCCACCCACATATTGGCGATACCCAGAGCACCCAGCAGCAGGCAGGCCGCCTTGACGGCCAGAGCAAAGACGATGTTCTGGTAGACGATGCTCTTGGTGCGGCGGGCAATGCGCATGGCGAGGGCGATCTTGGCCGGGTCGTCATCCATCAGGACGACGTCGGCGGCCTCAATGGCGGCGTCAGAGCCCAGAGCACCCATGGCGATGCCCACATCCACACGGGAGAGGACAGGGGCGTCGTTGATGCCGTCGCCCACGAAGGCCAGCATCTCTTTAGGGTTCTTGGCGGCCAGGAGCTTCTCGATCTGGTCCACCTTATCGCCGGGCAGCAGGCCGGCGTGGTACTCGTCGATGCCCAGCTCTGCCGAGACAGCCTTTGCCACCGGCTCTGCGTCGCCGGTAAGCATGACGGTCTTGCGGACGCCGGCCTGCTTAAGGCCCTTGATGGCCTGTGCGCTGTGGGGCTTCACCACGTCGGAGATGAGCAGATAGCCTGCATACTTGCCGTCGATGGCCACATGGACGATGGTGCCGGTCTGGGGGACATCGGGGACGGTGAGGCCCAGCTTTGCCATCAGGCGGGCATTACCGGCAGCGACCGGCTTGCCGTCCACCTCGGCGGTGACGCCGTGGCCGCCCAGCTCCTCCACGTCGGTGACGCGGGCAGCGTCGATGTCCTTGCCGTAAGCAGCCTTGATGCTCAGGGAGATGGGGTGCTTCGACCAGCTCTCGGCCAGCGCAGCGGCTTCCACAAGGCTGTCTTCGGTACCGCCCTCCACGGGGCAGACCTTGACGACCTTGAAGGTACCCTGGGTCAGGGTGCCGGTCTTATCGAAGACGACGACGCGGGTATCGGCCAGCTCTTCCAGATAGGTCGAGCCCTTGACGAGGATGCCGCAGGCGGAAGCGCCGCCAATGCCGCCGAAGAAGCTCAGCGGGATAGAGATGACCAGTGCGCAGGGGCAGCTGATGACGAGGAAGGTGAGGGCGCGGTAGACCCAGTCGCCGAAGCGGGCGGGCTGGCCCATCAGCAGCAGAACGATGGGGGGAATGAAGGCCAGCGCCAGTGCGCCGTAGCAGACCGCCGGGGTGTAAACGCGGGCAAAGCGGGTGATAAAGTTCTCGGCGCGGGCCTTCTTCATGCTGGAATTTTCCACGAGGTCGAGAATTTTAGAGACGGTGGATTCGCCGAACTCCTTGGTGGTCCTGACCTTGAGCAGGCCGCTCATGTTGACACAGCCGCTGATGACCTCGTCGCCGGACCGGACATCCCGGGGCAGGCTCTCGCCGGTGAGGGCGGCGGTGTTGAGGGTGGAAGCGCCCTCGACGATGACGCCGTCGATAGGCACGCGCTCGCCGGGCTGGACCACGATGACGGTGCCGATCTCGACCTCATCGGGGTCCACCTGCTCCAGCCTGCCGTCCTCGCCCTCGATGTTGGCGTAGTCGGGCCGGATGTCCATCAGGGCCGAGATGCTGCGGCGGCTCTTGCCGACGGCAACGCCCTGGAACAGCTCGCCGATCTGGTAGAAGATGATAACGGCACAGCCCTCGACGTAATCGCCCAGCGCAAAGGCACCCACGGTGGCGACGGCCATCAGGAAGCATTCATCAAAGGGCTGACGGTTCTTGATGCCCAGAAGGGCCTTGTGGAGCACGTCCCAGCCCACCACGAGGTAGGGGATGCAGTAGAGCAGCAGCTCCACCGACGCGGGCAGAGGCGGCAGCAGCTTGAGCACCAGCACCAGCGCCAGAGCGGCGATGATGCGGTACAGCATTTTCTTTTGTTTTTTCGTCACGGGTACCAGCCTCCTTTTGGGGCAGTTTTCTCAGATTCAACAGGTTTTCCCCACAAGGGGCTCGCTTTCCACGCTTCCCCCGGCTTTTCCACGAGGTTTTCCCGCAAAAAGCCGCAAATGCGCGTTCATTTTTCTTTTTTTGCACCCAGGATGTTGAAAACGCCGTGGAAATTGTTGAAAACTGATTTATTTTTCCACATTTTCCACGCGCATCCCGGCAGTATAAGTCGAAACTCAGATGCCGAAGATCTCGCAGTCGTCCTCGACCTTCTTGCAGGCGGAGAGGACGTTCTGCATGGTAGCCTTGACGTCCGCGCCCTCATCGAACTCGACGTTCATCTTCTGGGTCATGAAGCTGACGGTGGCCTTTGCGACGCCGGCGACCGTGTTGGCGGCATCCTCCATCTTCTGGGCGCAGTTTGCGCAGTCAACTTCGATCTTGTAGCTCTTTTTCATAATAAATACCAGCCTTTCTTTCTATCTACCCGCTCCGCCGCAGGGTGCGGCAGAGCTTGCAGCGTTTTGGGGGCATCACTCTTCGATGTGGTCCATGCCCATGGAGAGGATGCTGCGCACATGGTCATCGTCCAGCGCATAGTAAATGGTCTTGCCGTCGCGGCGGAAGCGGACGAGCTTTGAGTCCTTGAGCACCCGCAGCTGATGGCTCACCGCCGACTGGCTGAGCTGGACGGCATTTGCAATGTCCTGCACGCACAGCTCATCGTCGTGGAGGGCGTAGAGGATCTTGATGCGGGTGGAATCGCCGAACACCCGGAACAAATCGGCCAGCTCGTAGAGCACCTCATCGTCCGGCAGCACCGGCGGGGCCTTGGGCAGCTTCTGTTCTGGGGCAAGAGCATTCTCAGCCATCGTTGTCATCCTTTCGCTTCAATATATGAACATCTGTTCATGTGTTCATGATAGCACGCCGTATGGCTCCTGTCAAGGAGTTTTGTATAAAAAATCAGCATTCTCTTAAAATTGATAAAACAGACCTCAAAATGCAAGAAATTTGCAGATTTATTTTGCAGGAGGGGTGCAATTTAGTGCAAAAGAAAAAGGCATTCCTGACCGAACTGCCTTTTTCTTTTGCACTGCATTCATGCCCGCTTCTTCTTTTTATCGTCCGCCGCCCACGGCAGATACATGAGGAACAGCGCCAGCGCGGTGGCAGGCAGGAAGCCCAGGATATAATATTTTTCGCCCAGCAGGGCCGTGAAGGTGCTGGTGATGATGTTCCCGTAGGGATCATTGAGGAAATAGAAGTTGGTGTCAAGGGACTGATTCAGAAAGTAGATGGGCAGGGCAGAGCCGAACAGGAACGCCAGCACCTGCGGCACCCGCCGGGGACTGGGACGGTAGCCGCCCGCCACCAGCAGGACTGGATAGAGTACCAGCAGGGCATGGATACTGACGGAGTGCAGATTGATGAGCGTCCACCAAGAGGGGACATCCAGCCAGCTGGGGCAGAGCAGTGCCAGCATTGCGCCCGGGATACAGAGGGCATACAGCTCCTCTTTGCACCAGTTTCTGTCCGTGATCGTGTTGTACAGACAGACGAAGACATTGATATTGCACAGGTGCAGGGGCAGATAGCCCCAATTCCACTGGCCGGTCAGGGCCATCCCCAGCAGAAGGACAGCTTGGTCCAGCAGGAGCAAAGCGGTGACTCCGACTAAAATGCGCCGCCGGGTGCGGGCAGAACTGCGGCGATACCACAGGGCCGCCCCCACGATAAAGGCAAGCGAAATGGCCAGCTCCATGAGGTGGACCGTGCCATACAGCGGGTAGCATCGGTAATCGGCCCCGTATTCGGCGTGGGTGATGTCGTAGGATTTCCAGAAATCGTTCATCTTCTTTTCCTCCTTGTCCAGCTTATGATACCGCGTTTGGCCTCAGACGGAAAGAGTTTTGAAGGAAAATCCCGAAAACAGGTGCAATAGGGTGAGTTTTGTGGTATCCTTACAAATGTGAAATTATCTGCCGCAAACCGCGGCATCACGACAAATTAAGAAAGAGGGAATTTTTATATGTTAGAAACCGGAATCCGCGGCAAGCAGAGCGTCGCCGTGACCCCCGAGAACACCGCCAAGACCATGGGCAGCGGCACGCTGAATGTCTTCGCCACTCCCGCACTGGTGGCGCTGGCCGAAAAGACCTGCTGGATGAGCGTCGCCGACGCTCTGGATGAGGGCTGCGGCTCTGTGGGCACCAAGCTGGAGCTGGAGCACACCGCCCCCACCCCCGTGGGCATGACCGTCACCTGCGAGAGCGAGCTGACCGCTGTGGAGGGCCGCAAGCTGGTGTTCAAAGTCTCCCTGTACGACGAGAAAGGCCCCGTGGGCGGCGGCGTCCACGAGCGCTTTGTGGTCAACGACGCAAAGTTTGCCGCCAAGGCCGAGAGCAAGAAGGGCTAAGACTCTTTTTTCTCGGCGAGCTCGATGGGCGGCGGGTCGGCAGCCAGCAGCTGCTGCTCGGCCCGGGCCTGAGCTTCCTGCAAAAGCCGTGCCGCCTGTTCGCTGGCACGGAACAGCTCTAAATACATCGCTTTATAGTCCGGCGCAGCCAACACCCCCTTCCGTGTCCCATCACCTTAGAAGCTGTTTTTGTAAGCAGGGTGCATCGAACGACGAGAATTTTTGCTCGCAGACAAGGCAATTTTCCGCAGCAATCCTGAGCGGATTGCAAGGGAAAGCAACGCAGTATGCGGGCAAAAAGGCCGTTCGGGCGGTGTGCAATGCTTATGAAAACGGCTTCTAAAGGGTTAGTCTGCCCGGCAGGCTGCAAAAAAATCATCTGAGGATTTTATCATGAAAAAAACCAATCTCCCGTGGGTGGGTGCGTTGTTAGTGTTTGCCCTGCTGCTGTGGTGTACCGCCGCAACGCCCGGCAAAATCGACGACCCTTCCACCTACACCTGCGCCGTGTACAGCTCGGCGCTGTCCCTGCTGCCCCCTGTGGTGGCCATCGTGCTGGCCCTGAACACCAAAGAGGTCTACACCTCGCTGCTGGTGGGCATCGCCACCGGCGCACTGCTCTACGCCAACGGCAACCTTGAGCTGGCGCTGACCACCCTCTTCTTCAACGAAGACGGCGGCATGGTGTCCAAGCTGTCCGATTCCAGCAACGTCGGCATCCTCGTCTTTCTGGTGATGCTGGGCATTCTGGTGGCCCTGATGAACAAGGCCGGCGGCAGCGCCGCCTTTGGCCGCTGGGCCTCCACCCACATCCACACCCGGGCGGGCGCGCAGTTCGCCACCCTGCTGCTGGGCATCCTCATCTTTGTGGACGACTACTTCAACTGCCTGACCGTCGGCTCCGTCATGCGCCCGGTCACTGACCGGCAGAAGGTCTCCCGCGCAAAGCTGGCCTACCTCATCGACGCCACCGCAGCACCCGTCTGCATCATCGCGCCGGTGTCCAGCTGGGCCGCCGCCGTCACGTCCTCTGTGCCGGATGGCTCGGGCATCAACGGCTTTACCATGTTCCTGCGCACCATCCCTTATAACTACTACGCCATCCTCACCATGGTGATGAGCCTCTTCCTCATCTTCAGCGGCCTCGACTACGGCCCTATGAAGAAGCACGAGGATAACGCCCTTCTGGGCGACCTCTTCACCACCGACGACCGCCCCTACGGCGACGACGCGGACGACGACAGCGACACCCGCGGCCATGTGGTGGACCTCATCGCGCCGGTGCTGGTGCTCATCGCGGCCTGCATCTTCGGCATGGTGTACACCGGCGGCTTCTTTGAGGGCGTGGACTTCGTCACCGCTTTTGCCAACTGCAGCGCCTCCATGGGCCTCGTGCTGGGCAGCGCCATTGCCCTGATGTTCACCTTCGTGTTTTACCGGGTGCGGGGCATCATGACCTTTCAGGACTTCGCCGCCTGCATCCCCGAGGGCTTCAAGGCCATGGTCAGCCCCATGCTCATCCTGACGCTGGCATGGACGCTTTCCGGCATGACCGGCCTGCTGGGCGCAAAATACTACGTCGCAAGCCTGCTCAGCGGCTCTGCGACGGCTCTGCAGTACCTGCTGCCCATCATCATCTTTGTGGTGGCGGTCTTCCTCGCCTTTGCCACCGGCACGTCCTGGGGTACCTTCTCGATTCTGGTCCCCATCGTCTGCCACGCCTTCCCGGAGGGTGAGATGCTGGTGGTCTCCATCGCCGCCTGCCTGTCCGGCGCGGTCTGCGGCGACCACTGCTCGCCCATCTCCGACACCACCATCATGGCCTCTGCCGGCGCGCACTGCAGCCACGTGAACCATGTCTCCACCCAGCTGCCCTACGCCATGACCGCCGCCGCCATCTCGGCGGGCTGCTATCTGCTCTGCGGCGCAGCACAGGCTGTCCTCGGCGATGCCGCCAACACCCTGATCTCCTTCGTGCTGCTGGCCTGTGCCATCGCCATCGAACTCGTCGTGCTCAGCATCGTCAGGGCGCGGATGGGCCATACTGGGAAGGAAGAGGTCACAAAATCTTAACGGAATCGTAGATTTTTGTCTTCCCCTCCGGCGCAAATCATGGTATACTTATCAAAAGAGTAAATTTTTTGAGCTATTTGCTCACTGGAGGAAAACCCCATGCTGGAAGAAGTCTTTCAGGACGTCTATACAAAATTCAAGCTGCATTTTTATCAGAATGTATTTCAGCGCTTTGCCACCCGCGAAGCCACGCTGACTACGGTGGAGTCCTTCTGCATGGAGGGCATCATGGCGATGGGGGAGCCCACCATTGCGGAGTTTTCCCGCATGATGGGCATCTCCACCCCCAACGCGGCCTATAAAATCGGCAGCCTCGTCAAAAAGGGCTATGTGGAGAAGATCCAGTCCACCACCGACCGCCGCGAATACTTCCTGCGCCCCACCCAGAAATACATCGATTACTACAGCATCAGCTATTCTTATCTGCACACGGTCATCGAGCGTGTGCGCAAGCGCTTCCCGGCGGAGGACTGCGACAAGATGGAGCAGATGCTCTCGGTCATCAGCACCGAGCTGATGCCGGAGCTGGATATGCTGGCCAAGTGCCGCCACCCCGAAGCTCCTGAATCGGAAGAGTAAAATGCAGCACAACGAAAGCCCCCGGCAGCGCCGGGGGCTTTCTCCTTATCCTATAAAAGCGAGGCGCGGCCGCCCCGCCGGAACGGGACAGCCGCAGCTTCATGGGAATGTAAAAGACAGAGCTTGTCTGGATGTTGGGGGTTATGCGTTCTCCTTCGCGGCGTTTGCAGCAGCACGCTTGTTGATCTTGCTCTGGTTGTAGACAGAGTAGAGGATGACCAGAATAGCCACGCCTGCAAAGACCATTGCGATGGGAGAAGTGGTGATGGCGAAGAAGTTGCCGCGCTGGATGTTCATGCAGCGCACGAAGTTCTTCTCGCACATGGGTCCCAGAATGAGGGCCAGCAGGCCGGTCTGCGGGCTGTTTTTATTTCCTGTGAAATCATACCTTCCCGGCGCCCTTGTCCAGTATCTTGTCGAAGCGGGAGAAGAAGGTGATGGCTGTAATGGTCGCTGCCAGAATATCACTGACCGGCTCGGCGAGAAAGACGCCGAAGCACTTATCTGCCGTGAAGCAGGGCAGGATAAAAATCAGCGGGATAAGCAGGATGATCTTCCGCAGACAGGCCAGCAGGAGGCTGACTTTGGCCTGACCCAGCGCCATAAAGCTCTGCTGGCAGGCGATCTGAACGCCCATGGCGAGGATACCCGCCATGTAGATGCGCATGGCCCATGTGGTGTATTCGATGAGGGCAGCGTCCGAGGTAAAGATGCCCGCCACCACGCCGGGGGCCAGCATCATGAGCAGCCAGAACAGGGTGGTATAGCCGAAGCAGAGGGTGAGCTGGAAGCGGAACGCCTCCTTGACGCGGGGCTTTTTGCCTGCGCCGAAGTTGAAGCTCATGACCGGCTGGCCGCCCTGACAGATGCCCTGAATGGGCAGGGTGCAGAGCTGGGAGGCGCTGGTGATCACCGTCATGGCACCCACCGCCACATCACCGCCGTAGCGGGCCAGACTGGAGCTGAAGCTGATGGAGAGCAGGCTCTCGGTGGAGAGCATCACAAAGGTGGAGATGCCCAGCCCCATCACCGGCAGGATGATGTTCCGCTCCACTTTGAGGTTTTCTTTCCGCAGCTTGAGGATGGTCTTGGGGCCGGTGAGGAACTTCAATATCCAGCAGGCACCCACGGCCTGACTGAGCACCGTCGCCACTGCCGCACCCCGGACGCCCCAGCCAAGACCAAAAATCAGGATGGGGTCGAGGATGATGTTGATGACTGCGCCGATGACCGTCGTGAGCATACTGATCTTCGCAAAGCCCTGGGTCGTGATGAAGGGGTTCATGCCCATGACCAGCAGCACGAACACCGAGCCGAGGATGTAGATGCGGCCATAGGCCACCGCATAGGGGAGAGTGGCGTCGCTGGCACCGAAGAGCCGCAGCAGGGCGGGCGCACCGGCATAGAAGCCCGCCGTCAGCACCACAGCGAAAAACAGCAGCATGGTAAAGCTGTTGCCGATGATTTTTTCGGCCTCGTCTTTATTGCCCTGTCCCAGCGCGATGGCCGTGCGGGGCGCACCGCCCGCGCCGATGAGCATGGCGAAGGCGTTCAGGAGCATAAGGATCGGCGCAAACAGGCCCACGCCCGTCAGCGCCGCCGCGCCGATGCCCTCGATGTGGCCGATGTAAATGCGGTCTACGATGTTATAGAGCAGATTGACCACCTGCGCCACCACGGCGGGTATCATCAGCTGCAAAAGCAGGGGCTTGACCGGCCCGCTGCCCATATTCTGTCGATTCTGTGCCATAGGTTCTCCTTTGAGTGCATACTTCAAATTTGAAATAAATATAGCACGCCCCGCTCTGCCTGTCAAGCACAAGGGGAAGGGCTTTTTGTATTTCCAGTTGACGGAAAGGCGGGATTTTGCTATAATAATTAAGCTGTATTGTGAATATGGAGCATTACTCAAGTGGTCGTAAGAGGTCGCACTCGAAATCCAAGTGGATGCTTCGCTGGATGTCTCCATATCACACGATGGAACGTCAATTTTGATGTCCTGACAGGCTTCAAAGCCTGTCTGAACGATGCGTTTTCTAACAATATTCTAACAGCAACTGTTCCAAGTTTCAAGGCCAATTTGCAATATACAAATCGTAAATTTGCCATGAAAATATACTTGGAGATGTATCGAAGCGGTCGTAACGAGAACGACTCGAAATCTAAC
>PVML01017444.1_pt1 | contig 76418 bp, 64 predicted proteins | sample 1853371 | NCBI WGS metagenome assembly PVML01 (sample SAMN08533508, study PRJNA380276) | Human gut metagenome, whole genome shotgun sequencing project. | isolation source: participant 1, chromium library | host: Homo sapiens | collected 2017 | reverse complement strand
TGGTTTTAGATTCTTTCTAAGATATAAAACAGGACTGGTTCCTCAAAGGACCAGTCCTGTTTTCATCCCCATTTACAGCCCCAAACCGATCGGTATACTTGCGGAAACAGGCTGATTGCCTGCTGCATCTTGACTGGAACTGCTCCGCCATCTTAGCATAAAAATTTTAGTTTTGGGGGCTAATTGTAATAATTGGGTCGGTTTCGTGTCAAAATTGGACGGTTTTGTATTTTTAATTTCATTATCCTATGATAAAAATTTCCTGTTTATAGAAAAAGGACTTCTAGACATTATGTCCAAAAGTCCTCATTCTCCATCCATTCTATACATAAAGTTTTCTTACCCAATTTGTAATGAAACTTTCTCCATCTCTTTCTTAAACTGCGTCACTGTCATACCTGCCTTTGCTGCTGCTTTATCAAGCGTCAGAGTGCCATCTTCCACTAAGTCAATGAGTGTAAGGATCTTACCTTCAAAAATACTTTCATTTCTTAAATCTTCCATCTGCTTACACACTTCACTCACTCCTTTCGGGTTTTCTTTCAAATAACGAGTTTTCTCTGCCATTAATGGAAATATCATATCATCAGCCTGCGTACAATTGAAATCGTGCATTAATTTACCAATCTCTGAATCACCACGATACTCTCCATTGACATACAAAATATGAGTTCCATCATCAAAAGGTTTTCCAGTTGTAGTAATTATATTCTGCACAGAATATAGCGGTTGTTTTTCTCCATAGTAATCATTTTCTGTGATAAAAATCACATAGGTGTCTGGTAATTTCCTAAAATCTTGTCCTGCATCAAGATTTTCAATATCCATCATACTCGAATGATAAACCGCCCGATGAGGATCTGCCCCCAATATCTGCTCTCTGAACTTCTATATCATATTTCTTTCCTGTTGAATCAGTACCATAAGCATCTAAAAGGATCGACCTGGCACCTGTCACACGTTTTAAATCTGCCTGTGTCTCACATGAAACCAGTTGTAAATCATTCTTTCCTGTTATAATACGCAACACCATCTCCGCTAATGGTACATCATTTCTAAAAAGACATCTCATAAATGTATCATCAATCGGTCGGAAGCTTTGCAAACGCTGGAGATCTTCCTGGTGGTGTCTCTTTTTTTGTTTTTCTTGCATCTCTACCATCAGTCTCACCTCCTTGAAATGTATTAACAAACGTATAAACATTTCTATGTATTTTTATATTACCATAAAGCCTATGTTTTATCAAGCAATCCGCCAAGGCTTCGACCCTCCTGTTTGTCCGTAACAGGACTGATCCCCTCAAAGGACCAGTCCTGTTTTCATCCCCATTTACAGCCCCAAACCGATCGGTATACTTGCGGAAACAGGCTGATTGCCTGCTGCATCTTGACTGGAACTGCTCCGCCATCTTAGCATAAAAATTTTAGTTTTGGGGGCTGATTGTAATAATTGGGTCGGTTTCGTGTCAAAATTGGACTTTCAATAGACATTCATATGTTTTTTATAAAATCACACTATGGTTAAGTTTCTGTTAAATTCCCGTTGCATTGCCTGCAAAATTACTGTCAGATACAGCATTTGTATGAAGTATTTGACATCTATCTATTATTGTATGATAATTTATATATCAATAACCGTGTCAAATCATCGGGTTCCCCCTGTGCCTGCACAGCCGTGGGAACAGGAAAAGCAGTGGAAAGGGGTTGAATCATTATGAGAAGAAAAAATATCATATCCGGAGTTTCCACGGTACTCTGTACCGCACTGGTTTTGGGGCTCAGTGCATGTGGTGGAAAAGCTAACACTCCACAGACGATACCGGCAGTTAACGATACTGTTAAGGATACTGCCAAGGATGGTGCTTCTGATGCTTCCAGGGAACTGGATGCTGTTTCCGAGAAGGATGCATCCACAAAACAAATTTATGATGATCGTCTGATCACCGATGCCGCTTCCTTAGAAGACCATTTTAAAGGAGCAGACGGTGTCGAATATAAAGTCTCGATCCATATTCCGAAAATTTTGTCCGAGGATGCACAGGCACAGGAGCTCAACCAGCGGATCATGGATATCTGGGGAAATCTTCCTAAAAAGACAAAGGACGAATATCCCTACAGCTTTGAGCAGGGTATCACCGTCTCATGGGAGACACACTGGTACGGAGATCTCCTCAGCCTCGTGGTGATTGAAGATCGCCCAGATGTTGGAAGTGCCTATGAGGTATTTTATTACGATTTTGCAGATCAGAAAAAGCTGGAATCTCCGGATGTGCTGAAAGCGCTCTCTATTCAGCCGGAAGTATTAGAAAAAGCCCTGCTCCGCTCGGTAGCCCAGAGCTTTGATGACTATTTCAAGGACAGTATGGTAGGTGCTCCGGAGGAAGTGATGCTGTGGCGCGCGAAAACACTTGCCTCTGCCAAAGATTCCCTGCAATGGCTCCGCTTCTATCCAGTCAGCGCTGATGAACTCGTTGTATTTGCCAGCCATTGTCTCTCCTCTGACGAGCAATGGACCGAAGAAAAAGTGGATGTCCTTCTCAATCAAAAAATAACTCCGCTTCATGCGGAATCTCATTATGTCACTGCTGATGCTTCAGCGGACGGTGTAACCGTCTGTTTTCACAGAACTGAATACAGTGATGCTTTTCAGGAGCAGTACGGATTTGAATATGAAAAAGCTTACCCGGTGAGGGGCTGCTATGGAGATTATAAAGACATGGTGATCGAACTGGTCGGACCGGATTCTTCTCCAGTTCTCTTTCTTTTGACTGAACAAAACACCGTAGAATTTGTCCGTATCCTGGATTCGGCCGCCTATGGCACCATGGTGAGCAGCGGACCGGCTTACGGAATCGGAGCCGCAGGTGATCTGGATCCAGATCCACCAGAGCTTGTGGGCTTTGAAGCAGGAATGAATGAGACAGGCGGAACGGTCTATATCCTCTGTGACAATGGTGAACGCTTTGATCTGTCTATTGAGCTTGGCAGCTCACGGGAGCGTTTTCCGGCGGATCTATGCGCTGCATGGGAAGCTTCCCTTTTTGAATCCGAAAAACAGACGACCTACAATCTGGCGATCCTTTCCTATGATACGATCGGAGAGCTTGTATTTTGTGATACTGCTGCTGACTATTACGTGGAATATCAGGGAATGCTGGATTGCCTTGGCATGGATGAGACAGGTCTGCTCTACGGATATACCCTGACAGGACCTGACGGAAATGACTTGTATGGTACCTTCTCTCTGCTTCCCAGATATGGCACACTGCGCGCAGGGATCGTCGGTGGAGAGAATCTATTTGAAAAAACCGGATACCTCGAATTCGAAGAGGTATCCGGCTGATCCGTCAATACTTTTTCGGTCAATGCTTCTTCAGCCACTGCACTGCGCAGTGAACCAGTCCTGCCACACCAATCGGGCAGACAGCTTCATCAAAGACAACTTTAGGATTATGTGCCCCGTAATTGCCCCGCTCATCCAGGTATCCAGATCCCAGATAGAAAAAGGCAGACGGCACACGCTCTGCGATCAACGCAAAATCCTCTGATGCATTGGCAGAAGCACCTGGATATAAGCTGAGTCCCGGAACCGGAAGTTCTCTGATATAGCCCACCATCTCGTCCGTCAGTGCCGGATCACAGATCAGTGGGCAGACCTCTGAGAGCATCTCGATTTCTACACTTGCTCCAAAAACAGCTGCCTCGCCCTCTGCCACCTGCTTCATCCGGCGCACCAGCAGTTCTCTTGCACCTTTATCATTGGTACGGATCGTTCCCTGAAGCACTGCGACCTCCGGAATGATATTCGGTGCAGAGCCTGCTGCAAACTGTCCGATCGTCAGCACACAGGCATGACTTGGGTTGCTCTCCCTGGCGATCAGCTCCTGAAGCGCCAGATAGATATGAGCCCCCACATTGATCGGATCAATGGCTGTGTGAGGAGATGCACCGTGAGCCCCTTTTCCATGGATAGTGATCTGAAAACCATCAACAGAAGACATCATCACGCCACTGTCATTGTACATCACCAGTCCCGCAGGTACCTTTCCTGCTGCTACATGAAATGCCAGTGCCGCATCTACCTTAGGATTTTCAAGAATCCCATGCTCGATCATGTTCCTGCTTCCCTCAAAGGTCTCCTCGGCCGGCTGGAACATGAATTTTACCGTTCCCTCTAACTCATTTTCCTTCTCTTTTAAGATCTTCGCTGCCGTCAAAAGCATCGCTGCATGAAAATCATGACCACAGGCATGGTTGTGAATCCCGTCTTTGCATGCAAAGCTCTCACCGCTCTCCTCCGGCATCGGAAGCGCATCCATGTCCGCCCTGAGTAACAGGACCTTTCCTGCTTTTCCCAGAGTCGCTGTCACACCAGCACCGCACACCTTCGGTTCCAGCCCATATTCCTTTAATTTTTCCATCACATATGCTCTGGTCTGAGGAAGCTCCAGCCCCACTTCCGCGTGCTCATGGATATACCGGCGGTTTGCGATGGTTTCTTCTTTCAATTCACAAGCTCTTTGATAATCATTCATGAAAATTTCCTCCAATCATCCAGAGATCGGAAAATCAGAACTACCATCACCTTTTCACATCGGCTATACCATAAACACATCATCCTGATGGTACATGATTTTCGCCAATATATAAACCAGCCCCACCATATTTTCATCTATGGTTTCTTCTATCTGGATTTCTGGTTTTAAACGATCGATTCCGTAGATGGTTCCAATGATCCGGTCATTCTGATAAATAGTATAATCCCTTTTTGGGGATTGAACAATGGTATACTTTTCCTTGCCTTTCAAAAAATGCAGCGAACACACGCGGGCAGGCTGAAAAAAGGAATGTTCTTTTGCAAAAAACATCTTTCCCTCTCCACTGATCATGCCTGTAGAAACTACATGGTCCGTTGAATGTTTAACCTTGACACATTCCCGTTTTTGTTCATCGAAAAGCTGCCACATATTCCCACAATTACTCACGTACCTTATTTCCTGATCCGGCTCTCCTGTAATGCTTTCTCTTCCGATTTCCTTTTTTATTCTGTACATTTTCATATTTTTCACTCTCCTTGCTTCAAACTCCTGCAATCAGATGAATCATCATGCGGCTGACTCCACATAAGCTCATAACCAGAATTGGATTAATTTTCCATTTTCTTAATACAAATAACGCAATTGCAAAAATCATGGCACCTATCCAATTGATATGTGTCAAAACCATTTCATGTTCACCAAATACCACGGTTCTTAAAATCGATAAGCCTGCTGCTGCAATCAATGCAACCACCGTTGGACGTAAACTTGAAAGCACACTCTGTAACGTTGACACATTCTTATATCGATAATAAATATAAGCAAGCAACGATACGATGATACATGATGGAAAAATGCATCCAAACGTTGCGATCACCGCACCAGGTAATCCAGCTATCCGGATTCCGACAAATGTAGCCGAATTAACTGCAATCGGTCCTGGTGTCATCTCTGCTATGGTGATCAGATCTGTGAACTCACTCATCGTCAGCCAGGCATATTTCTCTACCACCTGACTCTGGATCAATGGCATCGCTGCATAGCCACCACCAATACTAAACATGCCAACCTGTAAAAAACTTAAAAACAACTGCAGATAGATCATCACGCCTCACCTCGTTTTCTTCCCATCAATTCTAACAGAATCCCCATCAGGGCCGATGCCAGAATAATATAGATCACATTCACCTTCCAAACCACATTTGCCAAAAAAGCCAATGCCATGATCACCAGAAATATCGGTCTTTTCTGTTTGATCACATTGCTTCCAAGACCACATACGACATCCAGAATTACCGCAGCTACCCCCGCCTGCATTCCCTTTAAGATCAATGCGACATAAAGATTTGATGCAAATGCCTGATAACATAACGAAATCACAGATAAGATCAACATTGGCGGAAGTATGGTTCCCAGGACCGCTATCAGCATTCCCATCAGTCCGGCCACTCTCCATCCCACTAAAATTGCGGCATTTACCGCGATTGCTCCTGGGGAAGATTGCGCTAACGCAGTAAGATCCAGCATTTCTGTCATATCAATCCAGTGAAGCTCATCCACAAATTTGCGCTTCATAAAGGTAATGATGACAAATCCTCCTCCGAAGGTGAATGCACTGATATACAGCGTGCTGAAAAATAGTTTTTTTAAGATATTTCCCTTGGTTTCTTTCATACCCTTCATCTCCTTTCTTCCTCATACTACCACTTGCGCTATCATATTTAAAATGCTATTATTTTATTATTGTTATAGCATTATTGATATAAGGAGATGATCCATATGACTTTAAAACATTTGCGGATATTTGTTACTGTGTATCGGGAAATGAATATCACAAAAGCTGCTGACCTACTACATATGACTCAGCCTGCAGTTTCTCGCTCGATTCAGGAATTAGAGAATTATTATGGAATCCGATTGTTTGAACGTATCAATCGCAGACTTTACCGGACAAAAGAAAGCGAAGAAATCTATGTAAGAGCACTTCATATCGTAAACTCTTTTCATGATATGGAGTTAGAAATTAAAAACTGGGATGAATTTGGAATTTTCAGAATTGGAGCCAGTATCACACTTGGAAATTTTATTTTACCTGTAATGATCAGACAGCTGCAAAATCTATACCCGAATCTACGGGTACAGGCTGCCGTTTCCAAGAGCAATACCATCTATGAACTCCTTTTAGATGATAAAATCGATATCGCCATTGTAGAAGGAGATATACCGGATGAACACATTCACAAAGAAGTCATCTTGGAAGACCATTTAAAACTAATTCTTCCGCATGAACATCCTTTATGCAGTAAACCTGAAATATATATGGAAGATCTGGTGCAATACCCAATTTTAATGCGTGATAAAGGAAGCGCAGGCCGCACATTGTTGGATCAGATTTTTGCTATGCACTTTCTTTCAATTAATCCTGCGTGGGAAAGTGCCAGCACTCAGGCATTAGTAAATGCTGTAGCCTGTGGACTCGGAATCTCGCTCCTTCCTGAACAACTGGTTTCAGCCGATATTGCTTCTCGAAAAGTGATCTCCCGACCGGTAGTCGATGAACCTTTTCTAAGAAAAAACTACCTGATCTGGCACAAACAAAAATTCCTGACTCAAACCGCAAAAAAATTTATCGCGCTTTGCCATCAGGAATCTTTATTTCACCTTTAATTTATGCCAGCACCTTTCCTACCGGAAACAAGCTGCGAAATACCTTTCTGACCAGAGGGCCTGCGATCAGAAGCTGAAATGGCAGTGCCATGATGAAGTTTTTCGGAATGTTGGTCAGCCAGATGATGAAAAGCAGACTCCAGTTACCTGATTTTACGCATCCCTCTAACGCTCCATACATGGACATGATGATCACCATCGGAACTACCATACAGCTGGAAATGCAGATAACCTTTCTCATCACACTGCTGTCTGGTTTCACAAGGAAGCGAAACGCAAATCCTTTTGCAATTCCGGAGACCAGGAACCAGTCGCAGCAGAATGCAAAGACATATGCGATTGGAAATCCCAGCCATGCTGCACAGATAGTATCAAAATTCAGTACACCCATATGAAGAGCAACATTGTAGATACTCATCCAGAGCACCATGGTAAAACACATCATCACGGAATAGATAAAACTTTCTCTCTTGTTTTGTGGCATATTTTTTGTCCTCCTGTTTGTCGCAGCTTCCAAAAATTACTTTCCGCATCCTGTCATCGATTTTTTCTTTTATTTTTGTATACAGGATACAGATGCAGACACAAAAAAATGGAAGTCACATAAAACTCGTTGCGACTTCCACTTTTTTGTGTATATCTCACTGCGTTTTTTATCTCTATCATTTTTAACAGGAGCAATTATAGTATAGATCGGACATCTTCGTAAGCACTTTTTTTATTTTCGTTACTTTGCACAATTTTGCGGCTATCCATGTCACATTTTCTATATTGGCAATGTTTTTCTTTCAAAATCTACCTGCTCTGTCCAACTGCCATTGCGGCAATAGCTTTAAAATAGAAGACTCTCCACGGCTGCTGCTTCCACTTGCAGTCCCTTTTTATAGACCTCCATATAGGCGTCAAATCCTCTGACATCCTCTGGATCCGGCTCCACCGTCTCACCTGTTTCATCTGCAAACACCTGCTGGTCCAAATAATCAGCCAGACCTTCACCACGATTCTTGAGCATATAGGAAGCCAGCACCGCCATGCCCCATGGACCGCCCTCACCTGCAGTTTTCATCACTGTCACCGGAGCGTTCATAGCTGCTGCCAGAATCTTCTGACCCACAAGCGGTGTCTTGAACAGGCCGCCGTGTCCATAGATCTTATCCACTGTCACCTGCTCTTCCTTCAACAGGATATCCAGCCCAACCTTCAGTGCCGCCAAAGAACCGTACAGATGCGTTCTCATAAAATCCGCCAGATTAAGCTTCGTATCCGGCATCCTCATGAATAATGGCCGTCCTTCCATCATTCCGGTCACAGGTTCACCGGACACGTAATTGTAGGAAACCATTCCGCCACAGTCCTTTTTGCCTTCCAAGGCTTTCCGGTACAGCATGCCGTACAGTTCATTCCTATCCACAGAGATCCCCAAGTTCTCCGCAATCTCTTTAAACAGACCAACCCAGGCATTCAGATCGGACGTACAGTTGTTGCAGTGTACCATGGCAACTGCCTCTCCAGATGGAGTGGTCACAAGATCCAGTTCTTCATGAACTGCCTTTAACGCCTCTTTTAATACCACCATGGCAAAAACGGAAGTTCCGGCAGACACATTGCCTGTCCCTTCTCTTACAGAATTAGTTGCAGTCATACCGGTTCCCGCGTCACCTTCCGGTGGACAGAGCGGAATACCAGCCTCCAGTTCTCCCGTTGGATCCAGCAGTTTTGCCCCTTCTTCCGTCAGAACCCCTGCTTTTTCCCCAGCCTTTCGGACTTTCGGAAGAATCTGGCGCAATTTCCATGGATATCCTCTTGTTTCGATCAGATCATCAAAGATTTCCACACGTTTTTCATCATAATCCACGGTCTGACTATCGATTGGGAACATGCCAGAGGCTTCACCAACCCCCAGTACCTTCTCGCCGGTCATTTTCCAGTGGATATAGCCGGCCAGTGTGGTCAGATAGGTGATCTGCCCTACGTGGTCTTCCCCATTTAACATGGCCTGATACAGGTGGGCAATACTCCAGCGTTGGGGAATATTAAAATCAAAGGCTTTCGTCAGGGCTGCTGCTGCCTCTCCTGTAGTCGTATTCCGCCAGGTGCGGAACGGAACCAGCAGCTTCCTCTCCGCATCAAATGCCATATATCCATGCATCATACCGGAAAAGCCCAGAGCCCCCAATCGCTTCAGAGGCTGCTGGTATTTCTCCCGCACATCTTCTTTTAAATTCTTATAAGCATCCTGCAAACCCGCCCAGATGTCCTCCAGGCTATATGTCCAATATCCATGTTCCAGCCGGTTCTCCCATTCATGACTGCCGGAAGCAATGAGCTTACATTTCCCATCTACCAGCACTGCCTTGATTCTGGTGGAACCAAACTCAATCCCCAGAACCGCCTTGCCATCCCTGATTACTTCTGCTGCACTTTCCATGATTCCCTCTCCTATCTGCTCTTCATCCGGAAAACAAAACATTGGTCAATTCTATTCCTTCACTTCACATTCTAACGCCAGACGGATAATCCGTACCACACAGGCTTTCAACTCATCCATCGTGAGTTTTCCATCATTCAACGCCTGACGGATATTTTCATGATCGGCTGCGCATCCTGGCATGATCATATCATTGCCCGCTTTCATGCACACATAACTTAATGAACCGCCGTCAGTCGTGGTCATCCAGTCCGTCATGATCATACCTTCATAGCCCCATTCCTTTCTGGCAGATACGGTGCACAGATCATAAGAATTCGCGGAATGCACACCATTGATCAGGTTGTAGGAGGTCATCAGGGCCTTTGGCTGGGTCTCCTCGATGGCATACTGGAAGCCTCTCAGATAAATTTCACGGAGTGCTCTCTCGCCTACCACACTGTCTGCGCCCATCCGGTTATCTTCCTGGTTGTTGCACGCAAAATGCTTAATCGTAGTTCCTTTTCCTGGAATGGTCTGCACGCCTCTGGTGATGGCTCCTGCCATCCGTCCGCTTACCAGTGGATCCTCTGAAAAATACTCAAAGTTACGGCCACACAGCGGGTTCCTGTGGATATTCATGCCAGGTGCCAGCCACAGGGCCACCTGGAACTCTTCCATCTCTTCTCCGGCCGCCAGTCCCATCTCATAAGCCAGCTCTGTATTCCAGGTCATCGCCACCATCGCACCGATCGGGAATGCAGAACAATACTGATAGTAAATCTCTTCTCCCTCTGTCAGCACTTTCTCTGGTGCAAACAAGCCGTGTTCAATACTATCTACGATATCTACCGGCTCTACCTGGCCATTGGCGTCCGTATAATATTTCTGTGCCAGACGGACACCCGCCGGACCATCTGCTAAAGCCATACCCGGAACCCCCTGATCTGCTCCAATCTCAGAAGCCAGGTACTCCACGGTCTCGCCAGCCGCGCCTGGTACATTCACAGAAGCTGCACCAGCCTGAGCCTGGGCACCGCCGGTCTTGCCACATACCAGTTCGATCATCTGCTCCGCAGTCAATTTCTCTGTCAATTCTTTCGCCTTAGCCTCATATGGATTCTCCTTCGGCGCTTTCTTCTCTTTCGCCAGATTCTCCGGCTTTAACACAACCACCGGCAGTTTTTCTTCATAAACAACTGCCTGCGGTGTCCACTCCATTTCTTTCAGTTCCTTCTGAAGTGGGGAAATGTGATCCACAGCCATCCTCACCACATCTTCTTCCACACGAAGCACTGCAGCGGCAGCCAGATCCGCAGAAGAATCACCAACCAGCACACCATAATCACCCTGGTCAACTACCCATGCACTCTCATCCTGATCAAAACGCTCCAATGCTGTTCCGTCAAAGGAAATCGTCAGCTTCTGGCTCTCTCCAGGCTCCAGCACATCGGTCTTTCCAAAACCGGCCAGACGTTTCTTCTCGTGGCTGATTCCTTCTTTGCCGGAAAATTCCACATACACCTGGACAGTCTCCTTACCAGCGTAAGTATTTCCTGTATTCTTCACAGCTACTTCTACCTGTACCTGTTTTCCTGACACAGACACTTTTTCTGTCTTGATCTCAAAATCAGTATAAGACAGACCAAAACCAAATGGATAACGAAGGGACTTGCCAGTGGCGTCAAACCAGCGGTATCCAACGAAGATTCCCTCATTGTAATACTCCGTCTGCACATCCCCATTGTTTCTTCCAAACTGGTCATATCCAGGCCACATCTCATAGGAACTGCCCCAGGAATCAGTCAACTTACCACTTGGAGTCACGTCTCCGCTTAAGATCTCACCCAACGCTGTGCCGCCTTCCATACCGCCCTGGGAAGCATAGATCACAGCTTTCACATGATGTAAACCATCTAAATACGTCAGATCCATCAGACCACCGGTATTTAAGATCACGATCAGGTCTTTGCCTGTCTCATCTAACTTCTTTAAATTCTCTTTTTCAGACTCTGAAAATAAGAAATCACCAGGCTCATTGCCCCGGTCCGCGCCCTCTCCAGAGATCCGGCTGATCACATAGAGCACTGCCTCCGCATCCTCCGGCATTTCATTTTCTGTGATCTTATTCTCTTCCGGGCCATGATATGGAGTGGTAAAATAAATCTCTGTAAACGGATGTGCCTCATTGACCCGGGCTAAGATGCCATTCTTCCAGCTTTCAATCGAAGCATCCTTTACCTGGTCATACCGGTCCAGCCATTCCTTCTTCTCGATGACAAATCCGGCATGCTCCAGTCCCTGCTCAATCGTCACACAGGATCTCTCATTTACATCACCAGAACCAGAACCACCCTTGATCGTCTTTCTGGCACCACTGCCGTACAGACCGATCCGTGTACCTTTCTTTAACGGCAGAACCGGCTTCTCACCGGATTTTTTATTCTCCAGAAGCACCACGCCCTCTCTGGCGATCTTCAGCGCCGTCTGACGGTGTCTGGTCTCATACTCACGTACCTCCTGGTGCTTCACACCTGGAAGTGTTTTTCGCTCTCTTAACATCAATTGTATCCTCCTCATGGGGAATTAATTAAATTTTTCAAACTTCTTCCCAGCATACCTCTATTATAGTGAAAAAAGCCCAGGCAATCAAGCCTGAGCTTTTCATGGAAACAATATTTTTGTTGCTGTTCCCGCGTTGCGCAAACAGCAACGGATTTTGCCGATGCTTCGCATTCTAAATCGGCAAAATCTGTTACCACCACTGTATCATACGGCATTTTCAGTTCAGAAAATGCCTACCTGTGTACTGTAACATATTTTTCATGCACTGCACATTTTGTTAAAAACTCCCAGCTCCCAGATTCTCCAGATAATTCTTCGCTGTTTTCAGACTTCCCTTCACAGTCGCATCATTTTTCTCAAACGCCCTATCCTCGATCTCCACACAGCCACATCCTGCATATCCGATATCCGATAAAGCGGATATAAATTTGCTCCAGTCAATATCTCCCAGTCCCGGAATCTTCGGCGCCATATACTCTAACGGATACGCCATGATTCCAACCTGGTCTAATTTATCCTGATAGATCTTAACATCCTTAAAATGGATGTGAAACAGCTTATCCTTAAATTCATAAATCGGTTTTACATAGTCCATCTGCTGCCATATAAAATGCGATGGATCATAATTTAATCCAAAATTATCAAATGGAAGCATCTGGAATATCTTTTTCCAGATCGCCGGTGTGGTCATCAGATTTTCCCCACCCGGCCACTGCTCTTTTCCAAACAGCATTGGGCAGTTTTCGATTCCGATCCTGATCTGTCTGTCCGCTGCATACTGTAAAATTTCCGGCCAGACTTTCTGTACCGTTTCCAGATTTTCCTCCACAGTTTTTGTACGGTCTCTTCCAATAAATGTATTTACCAGCCCTACTCCCAGCATTTTCGCTGCATCGATCACACGATATAAATGCGCTTTTCTCCTGGCATCCATCTCTCTATCTCCGCTGAGAATGTTCGGATAATAAGCTAAGGCCGAAATTCCGACATTCTTTTCCCTGCAATAATTTTTGATAGAAACACTGTCCGCTTCCGTCAATGTCTCCACATCAATATGGCACACACCCGCATATCTCCGCTCTGCGCCTTCCTTTGGCCAGCACGCAACCTCGATACAGGAAAACCCCTGTTCTGATGCATAGTCCACAACTTCCTCAAACGTTTTATCTGCCATAATCGCCGTTAAAAATCCCAGTTTCAAAATCTGCACCCCTTTTCTTATACCATCACTTTAATATGTAATTGGTTGGACTGAATCGCCGCAAAAACACCTTTCATGGAATTCACGATCTGTTTTCCATCTAATACAGAAGCTGTGTCTTCTTCTATGGAACGGATAAACTCTGTGATCACACCAGAACTGGTCTGATCTGCATTTGTCTGGATTTTATCAATCTCATAAAGAATATGTTCTCCGTCCTTTTTCTCGATCTGCAGGGAATACCTGGGATCACAATAAATCTTCATGACGCCATCACTTCCATAAATAATCGTAGAATTATCCTCCTGCCCATAGCAGACCCAGCTGGCACGCATAGTTCCAACTGCTCCATGCTTCATCTGATAAATGCAGAGCGCCTGATCTTCCACATCAATCTTCTCTCCATTTTCATAACACTTATCCAATGTGGAAAATTCAGCCGTTACTTCCACGATCTGATCATCTAACAGGTACTGGATCAAATCCGTCTTATGAATCCCAATATCCCCCATCACGCCCATGGCTGCTGCTTTCTTTTGAAAGAACCACGTATTTTTTCCTGCATCAACACTCCAGCTCTCCGGACCACTGTGCTGAAATGAGGTCTGGAACGATAATACATTACCAATCTCACCATCTGCGATCAGCTTTCTGGCTATCTGATGGGTCCTGGTCAGCCTCTGGTTCTGGCCAATCAGCAGTTTTCTATGATTTTCCTCTGCACACTCCACCATCCTCTGACATTCTTCCAACGTGATCGCCATAGGCTTTTCACAAAGGACATGTTTCCCGGCCTTTAACGCCTTGATCGTCAATTCCGCATGGGTATGATTGGCCGTACAGATACTGACTGCATCAATCTGAGGATCTGCCAGCAGTTCTTCCACCGATCCATAAGCCTTTCCACCATACTTTTCCGCTAATTCTTCTGCTCTTTTTTCATTCAGATCATAAAAACCAACCAGGTTTACCGCCTGATGCTCCAGATACTCCGGAATATGCCTGACCTGTGCGATCTTTCCACATCCAATTATCGCCGCTTTCACCATGCTATTGCCTCCTACTCATAGAGTATTGTCTCCATTTTCTGACTCTTGGCGGAATGGATTGCCGCCTCTAAAATCGCTGCTACCTCCATATTACGCCTGAATTCCAGCATAGGCAACAGGTTTTTTCCTGTATCCAAAAAATGCAGAACTTCTTCCTCTATACTTTGCCGTCCATCCAGATTCTGGTTTTCCATCTGCGTATAGGAATGACTAGGCGTTTTAGAAAATTGTTCCTGGTATAAATCCACACGGGATTCTTTCCCATAATCAACCACCATGGCACCCTTTGTTCCCCATACAACCGGACCAGTCGGGCTTCCGCTGGCGTAAGTACTCCATGTCCCCTCTAATAAACCAACCGCCTGATCAAAATTCAATAATAAACCTGCATAATCTTCCGCATCACCAAAAGGATGAAGAAAATTTTTCGTAACTGCAACCACCTGTTCCGGTCTTTTGTGAAGATATTCCAGTAAAAGACTGCATCCGTAGCAACAGTAATCAATCAGGCTTCCACCTCCGCATTCCTTCTGAAACCACCATTCCCCGGCCTGCTGTTCTTCACTGACATTCTCGCCATGACAAAACGGACCTAATGAATCCGGATTATGGAAATGAATGCGAAGCACCTCTCCTAAAGCCCCAGAACGGATTACTTCTTCCCCGAAACGGACACTAGGTTTCCACGCAATGGGCCAATTGGTAATGATCACCCCACCGCCTCTTTCGCTTGCTTCTTTCATCTTCCTGGCATCTTCTAATTTGTAAGCCAGCGGCTTATCCACCAACACATGGATTCCTTTTTCCACCAATGCACAGACAAGAGATGTGTGCATGCTGTTTTCACTTCCAATCAGGACCAGATCTGGTTTTTCTCTGATCAGCTGCTCCCAGTTTTCATACATATGTGGCAGGACACCTAATTCCATGCATTTTTTCAGATTTTGTCCTGCTGTAAAAGGTGCATCCTCTATACTATTTCTCCCAAAAGCCGTCTCCACGCCTCCAATCCATAAAAAGCGCTCTTTTTTCCGCAAAAAATACTCCACATGCTCTACAATATGCATGTGTTCAAAACCAGCGATTCCGATTCTATACTGTCTCTTCATCCGCATGTTCCTTTCCTATCCCTTAATACCGCTGGCTGCAATTCCCTCTGTAAAAAATTTCTGTAATGCGGCAAACATAACGAAAACAGGAATTAACGAAACAATGGAAGCTGCCATGATCAGATTATACTCTGATGAATACTGTGAAATAAACATTCTAAGCCCCAGCTGCAGTGTCTTTTTCTCTAAACTGCTCAAATAGATCAACGGTCCCATAAAATCATTCCATACTGTCACGAAAGAAGAAATGATCAGTGTCGCAATTCCACCTTTAGCCAATGGAAGAACCACCCGGAAATAAATTCCATATTCTGTCAGTCCATCGATTCTGGCTGCCTCACACAGTTCATCCGGAATGCTCGTATAAAACTGTCTCATCAAAAAAACACCCATGGCTGTAAAGCTCTGCATCATAATCATGCCCAGATGAGAATCCGTCAGACTCATTTTTCCAACCATAATATACTGTGGCACCATATATACCTGCCATGGCACCGCAATTGTACAAATATACAGGACAAACAACAGATCTCTTCCTTTAAAATGTAGCTTCGCAAATGCATACGCCGCAAAACTGGAAGTAAATACCTGGATTGCCGTGATGATGATCGTCAGCTTCGCAGAATTTTTGAAAAACAGCAACAAGGGGATTTCCTTCCATATTTTACTATAGTTAGACCATTCTAACTTCTCAGGGATCCATTTTACCGGATATGTAAACACATCCTTATTCAGTTTTAACGATGCCGATATCATCCATAAAAATGGAACCAGCATCACTGCTGCCAAAGCCAGGATCAGCATATACAGCAATATTCTTTTGACAAAATATCTTCCATCTTTTCTTACTGCGCCCATTTTCTCTCTCCTCTAAACTGTACCAGAGTAATACCAAGCACCAGAACAAATAACACCATGGAAATTGCACTGGCATAACCAAACTTAAATTTCACAAAAGCGGTGTTATAAATATAGTAAACCAGAACGTTGGTAGCTCTTCCTGGTCCACCTCCCGTCATAATATAGATTGTATCAAACACCTTAAACGAGGAAATAATCAGCATGGTAGAGACAAAAAATGTAGTCGGCGTCAGAAGAGGCAGTGTGATGGAGAAAAAACTTCTGATGGCATCTGCCCCATCCACTTTCGCTGCCTCATAAATTTCCCTTGAAATTCCCTGAAGTGCCGCCAGATATACAATCATATAATATCCTGCACCTTTCCATACTGTCAAACCGATAACTGTGGGAAGCGCCCATTTTACGGACGCTGTCCATCGCGGCAGTTCTTTCACTCCCAGGGCTGCTAAGAGACTGTTGACTGGACCCATATCCGGGTTAAACAACAGATTCCATACAACGCAGATTGCAACCAGTGACGCCACATATGGGAAGAAGAAAATGGAACGGAAAAGTACCTGTCCCTTGATCTTCTGATTGATCAACAATGACATTCCCAGCGATAAAACAATCGTAAGCGGTACTGTCCCTACCGTAAAGTAAATGGTATTTTTCAGAGAAATCCAAAAGGTATCATCTGACAATAATCCAATAAAATTCTGTAAACCAACAAACTGGATCGGATGGGAAGAATCCCATTCACAAAAACTAAGTCCAAATGAAAATAACATTGGCATCATGGTAAATACCGCAAACCCAATAAAATTAGGTGCAATAAAAGAATAACCTACCATATTTCTGCGCATCAGTCTTTTTTTCTTTAAATTGTTCATCTTCCCCATCTTTTCCGTCCTTATTTTAATACTTCATCAATTCGCTTCTGCATCTCCTGAAGACCCTCTTCAATGGATACTTCTCCGCACATGATCAGGCTGTGTTCCTCAGAATTGATCTGCTCTAACTCACCAGCGTCTGGATGAAGTGGCTGCTCCAGATAGAACTTATCTGCATTAATATAATCAGAGAAATTCTCCGGGATTCCATCGAGGCCACTAATAATGCTCTTCACATTATCATCTACATAAGCTGGGATAATACCAGAATTAGCGATCACAGCTGCTCCCTGGGCTCCTGTCGCAAATTCAATAAATCTCCATGCTTCTTCTGGATGCTTTGATGCAGCATTAATGGATACTGGTGTTACACCGATTACACCGTTAGCATTTCCACTTCCATCGATATCTGGCAGACTACAGATTCCCCAGTTAAAATCAATGGTTCCATTAGCTTTCTGCTCCAGTAAGTTGTTAACAAACCAAGTTCCCATAGTTACCATAGCACACTGCTGGTTATAAAAAACTCCTGAATAATGGATATTTCCGGCCTTTAACGTACCATAATCCATAATACTCTTGTCTTCATTCTGCATTTTCAGGAAAATATCATAATAATCTGCCAGATTCGCAACTGGTTTTTCTGCGATCTGGAAATCATCAGTCTTTCTTGCAAAATTCTGAAGGCTTCTCGGCCATGTATGAAGATGGGCTCCATACACTTTCTCTGCCCCTTCTCCAGAAGTCATCTTGGCTGCCAGCTCCCGGTAATCCGTCAGTGTCATACCATCCTTCGGATACTCAACTCCTGCTTTATCAAATAAATCTTTGTTGTAGTATAAAATAGTACAATCTTTCTTAAATGGCATTGCATAAACCTTTCCGTCCAGAGCAAGCTCATTTAACATTCCACCGTAATAGGATTCATCAATATTCGCCTTCTGAATATAATCATCCAACGAAAGCACCTGCCCTTTCTGAATCAGACCTGCCAGGGAAGCAACTTCCTTTGTAAATACCACATCCACATCATCTCCGCCAGAAAGCATGATCTGAATCTTATCATTATACTCATCCGCACTGATTTCAATAACCTTGACGGAAATATCTTCATTATTTTTTTCAAATTCCTCGATCAGATTTTTATAATATTCTGCATTGGTATAATCCCATAATGCGACCTTAATTTCTGTTTTTGCTTCACTTTCAGCTACATTTGCTGTTGTCTGCGGCTCATTGGATGTAGTATTTTCCTTTCCCCCACACGCACTCACTGACAAAACCGTACCAATTCCAATCAAAGCCATTGCCATCTGTTTCCACATCTTTTTCATATTTGTTCCTCCTTTTTCTGAAATATGAAATATTGTTTTCAGTGCAAATATATCATTTTTATGGATTTGATTCAAGTATTTTGTATATTTTAAAATATTTTTATCTATTTTGTTCATTTTTTCTTATCTCTCTTGTACCTATTTTTGAAATTTTTATTATTGTTTTCATATTTATTTCATTGTTCTTTTCATTTTTCAAAAAATATATTGTTTTATATATTCATCCCATGCTATAATGGTTTTATTCAAGTAGAACGTTCATGGGATCTGGCACATAATTCTGGCCAGCATTCTATTGACAGAAAGAGGTCTTTATGATTGATAAGAAAGTAACAGTTTCACAAATTGCTAAATACGCCGGGGTATCACCCGCCACTGTTTCCAGAGTTTTAAACCATAGAGACCAGGTTAAGGAAGACACAATCCTGAAAGTAGAAGAAGCCATGAATGCATTAAACTTCACACCTGATGCTTCTTCCCAGGAACCTTCTTATGCTAATACCAATTTGCTGATCAATGTCAATTCCCTGACCAACCCCTTTTACGGAGAAGTTCTTCAAGGAGTTCTGGCTTCTGCCAAAGCCGCTGACTTTTGTCCACTGATCTATCAAGAGCATTTATCTGCTTCTACCATCAGTAATTTCTGCCAGCTGATCAAAAATGTAAATGCTGCCGGCGTCCTGCTCTTAAATCAAACGCCGCTCCCTCTCCTGGATGCAATCCATGCCTTTGTTCCTGTAGTTCAGTGCTGCGACTATGATCCGGACTCCAGCATTTCTTACATCGGTATTAATGATTTTTCTTCGGCACGGAATGCAGTTCGGCACTTAATTGCCTCTGGACGAAAAAAAATAGCATTTCTTAATGGACCCAAACGCTTTGTCTACGCTCAGGAACGACAGCGAGGGTATGAAAAAGCATTGGAAGAATCCGGAATTTCTCTTCCTTCCGGATGGCATATCAACCTGCCAAAAGTAGATTATGATATTGCCTACTCCAACGCCTGCCAGCTTTTAAATAATGAAAATCATCCAAATGCCTTTTTCACCTCCTCAGATATTCTGGCTGCCGCTGTGATCCGGGCCGCCAAACGTTTTGGATTGCAAGTACCGCAGGATGTCATGGTGGTTGGATTCGATAATCGTGATATTTCCCAGATGATGATTCCATCCATCACCACCGTTAATCAACCAAAATTCCAACTTGGCTATGGTTCCTGTGACATCCTGATCAATCAGATTCGAAATCCGGGAATCGTAACCGATGACAGTATGCTCCTGGACACAGAACTAATTGTCCGTGAATCTACCACCTTGACTCACATTTAAAAAAGAAGGATTTCCGAAATAAAAACGTTTCAGAAATCCTTCTTTTTATTCTATATCAGCTATTTATTCGACTTGATCGTACTCCAGATAAGCCCCCTTCATCGGACTTGCTGCCAGCATGCTGAACAGTCTCAGTACACCTTTTTTATACTTCGGTGCTCTTGGCTGCCAGTTTTTATGGCGTTCTTTCAAGATCTCATCGATCTCTTCCGGTGTTTTCTTCTCACCGGCTACACCGATGATGTTTAATTTCCGCTCCATCACATCGATCTCGATCAGATCTCCCTCTTCAACCAGGGCGATCGGGCCTCCATCCACTGCTTCTGGACTGCAGTGACCGATCACAGGACCGGTGGATGCGCCGGAAAAACGGCCGTCTGTGATCAGGGCAATGCTTCTTCCCAATTCTTTATCACTGCTGATAGCCTCGGAGGTGTAGAACATCTCCGGCATTCCGCTTCCCTTTGGACCCTCATAGCGGATAAATACTGCGTCACCTTTCTGGACCTTATGCTTCAGAACCGCATCCAGACATTCTTCCTCACTGTCAAATGGTCTCGCTCTCAGGACTGCCTTGAACATCTCCTTCGGACAAGCCGTATGTTTGATGACTGCGCCCTCTGGTGCTAAGTTGCCCTTTAAGATGGTGATGCTTCCATCGGTTCCGATGGCTTTATCATACGGACGGATGATATCCTCTCTGGTCAGATGGATATTGTAACGTTTATTAAACTCCTCCAGCCATTTCTGACATTTCTCATAAAAGCCATTCTTCTTTAATTCTTCCAGGTTCTCGCCCAGGGTCTTGCCGGTAACGGTCATCACATCCAGGTGCAGATGCTCCTTGATCTCTTCCATGATGGCCGGAACACCGCCAGCGTAGTAGAACACCTCAGCCGGCCATTTACCTGCCGGACGAATATCCAGAAGATAATGTGCTCCTCTGTGGAGGCGGTCAAAGGTATCACCAGTGATCTCAAAGCCGAACTCATGGGCGATCGCAGGGATATGTAAGAGACAGTTGGTGCTTCCTGAGATTGCTGCATGAACCATGATGGCATTCTCAAAGCTCTCCATGGTTACAATGTCGCTTGGACGCATATGCTCCATAGTCGCCATCTTCACGACCTGCTCACCGGCCTGACGGGCATAGGCAAGCAGATCCGGGCTGGTGGCCGGCATCAGGGCACTTCCCGGAAGGGCCAGTCCCAGAGCCTCTGCCATAATCTGCATGGTGGACGCCGTTCCGATAAAGGAGCAGGCGCCACAGCTAGGACATGCATTGCACTTTGCCCAGTCCAGCTTTTCTTCTGTAATCTCGCCCCTCTGGAATTTGGCACTGTACATGCCGAGCTGCTCTAAGGTCAGCATCTCTGGTCCTGCGTTCATGGTACCGCCCGGAACCACGATGGACGGGATATTCACACGGGCAAGACCCATCAGATTGCCCGGCATTCCCTTGTCACAGCTGGATAAATACACGCCGCCGTCAAATGGTGTGGCATTCGCATGGATCTCGATCATGTTGGCGATCATCTCACGGCTTGCCAGACTGAAATTGATGCCGTCCGTTCCCTGGCTCTCACCGTCACAGATATCGGTTGCAAAGTATCTTGCTCCGTATCCGCCTGCTGCGTCAACACCTTTACGCACCTCTTCCACCAGGATATCCAGATGACCACTGCCCGGATGACTGTCGCCAAACGTACTCTCGATGATGATCTGAGGCTTACCCAGATCCTCTTTCTTCCAACCGGTTCCGATCCGGAGCGGATCCAGCTCCGGAGCTAATTTACGCATTTCCTGACTTGCTAACTTCATTTTGCCACCTTTGTCCTTTCTTTCACCATCTCTACATAACCCTTTTTATACAAAGAACGAGATTACAATCGCTACTAAAAATCCCGTTGCGCCGCCTGCGGCGGGTCGCTTTAGCGACACTCTTCCACTCCGCCGCAGTGCGATCCTTAGCGGAGCGTTTTTTGTGTCATAGGACGAAGTTTCCTATGATATAAAAAACAAGGGGATACACTTCTTTTCCCCTTGTTTTTTGTGCATTATTCACAGGACTGTTCCTGTTTTAGCTTCAGAATCATCTGACGATTGTAATTCATTAGGGATCTTGTCCCCCACATTCACCGGTTCCTGCAGAATATAATCCATCAGTTCTTCTTCCACCTGGGAAGCCAGTAATTTCCGGTTCATCTTAACTTTTACTCTTCTTCCTGCTCACTAACTTCGATTCCCAGTTCCTCTAACTGCTTTGGATCAACCGGTGTCGGAGCCTCAGTCATCAGACAGGAAGCGTCTTTTACCTTCGGGAATGCGATCACGTCACGGATGCTGTCGCAACCGCCCATGAGCATAACCACACGGTCAAGGCCGTATGCCAGACCAGCGTGAGGTGGAACTCCATACTTAAATGCGTCTAACAGGAATCCGAACTGATCCTGGGCTTTCTCTGGTGTGAAGCCAAGAACCTCAAACATCTTGGACTGGATATCACTCTGGTGGATTCTGACAGAGCCACCGCCGATCTCAGTACCATTTAATACGATATCATATGCCTTTGCACGGACAGCGCCCGGATCACTGTCGATCAGATGCCAGTCCTCGTCCATCGGCATGGTAAATGGATGGTGCATTGCCACGAAGCGGTCCTGCTCCTCGGAGTACTCTAATAACGGGAACTCGGTTACCCATAAGAACCGGTAGTCATCCTTCTTTAACAGGTCAAGCTGACGTGCGATCTCCAGACGCAGACTGCCCAATACATCCCATACGATCTTATTCTTATCAGCAGCAAATAACAGCAGGTCGCCTGGCTTACCATCCATAGCAGCAACTAAAGCAGCCATCTGCTCATCCGTCATGAATTTTGCGAAGGAGGATTTTAATGTGCCGTCCTCCTGGATCGCTACATAAGCCAGACCCTTTGCACCGTAGCCTTTTGCAAACTCAACCAGTGCATCGATCTTCTTACGAGGCATATGGCCCTGTCCCTCTGCATTGATACCGCGGACAGTACCACCATTTTCCAGAGCATTCTTAAATACTACAAACTCGCAGTCCTTCACCACATCGGATACATTCTTTAACTCCATGCCAAAACGCAGATCCGGCTTATCAGAACCAAAGCGGTCCATAGCTTCCTGCCATGTCATACGCTGGATCGGAAGCGGAACCTCTACACCTAAAATCTCTTTAAATAATTTGTGCAGCAGTCTCTCATTGACATCAATAACATCATCTACATCTACGAAGGACAGCTCCATATCGATCTGAGTGAACTCCGGCTGACGGTCTGCACGCAGATCCTCGTCACGGTAGCATCTTGCCAGCTGGAAATAACGGTCATAACCAGAGCACATCAGTAACTGCTTAAATAACTGCGGAGACTGTGGAAGCGCATAGAAGGAGCCTGGATGTACACGGCTTGGTACCAGGTAGTCACGTGCGCCCTCTGGAGTACTCTTGATCAGAGTTGGAGTCTCGATCTCTAAGAAGCCTTCCTCTGCCAGGAACTGTCTGGTCAGGATCGCAACCTTACTTCTAAGCAGCAGGTTTCTCTGCATATCCGGTCTTCTTAAATCCAGATAACGGTATTTTAAACGCAGATCCTCTTTGGTCTTAGAGTTTTCCTCGATCGGGAAAGGAGGTGTCTCAGACTCAGAAAGGATTCTTAAGGAATTGGCGCGGACCTCGATGGCGCCAGTTGCCAGGTTCTCATTGACTGCGCCGGAACGTGCCTCTACGCGGCCGGTAACTGCAACGACAAACTCACTTCTTAATTTCTCAGCCTTCTCAAAACTCTCAGTACCACAGTCACTCTCCTCGAAAATGATCTGTAAAATACCGGAACGGTCTCTTAAATCAACGAAAATAATTCCGCCTTTATTTCTGCTTTTCTGCACCCATCCCATGACGGTAACATCCTGACCGATGTTGGCGGTGCCCAGCTCTGTGCATCGGTGGGAACGTTTCAGTCCCATCATTGACTCTGCCATAATCTTTCTCCTCCTATTTTAACGCCTCGCGGTAGAACTCTACAAAATCAGTGTAGCCTTCTTTGTTCAGCTGTTCTTTCTGGAATTTCTTATTCTTATTCATCTGGGAAACCAGAACCTGTACGCCACCACGGCGCTCTTCCATAGCCTGTTTCATGATCTGGCACATTCTGGAAGCATCCATGCCTTTCTCAATGAGATAAGCCTTCTTCGGAATGCTGCTCTGGATGTGGTTCTCCTGATCCAGTAAAATGGTAACAATACGCTCGAAGCCGATGGAAAATCCACAGGCCGGGGTGTCCACACCGGTAAATTTACCGATCATCTTATCATAACGTCCACCGCCTGCCACAGAACCACCGAAGCCTTCCATGGAAACCTCGAAAATGGTTCCGGTGTAGTAGGACATACCACGAACCAGGGTCGGGTCAAATACCAGGCCAAACTTGGTTTCTGCCACATCAGTTACCGTATCCATGATATATGCCAGGTTATCGGTAACGCTCTTCGGAAGGGTATCTGCCAGCTTCTCGCCAAGCATACGGACGCCTGCTGCATCCTTCGTCACGGTATCCATCAGCTCCAGATAGGTCTTTACGCTGTTTTCGTCATATCCAAGCTCTAAAAGCTCTGCTTCCACGCCATCTAAACCGATCTTGTCCATCTTATCCAGGGTGATAAATACCTGGTCTAAGGACTCCTCCGGGAATCCGCAGTGCAGTGCCATGCCCTTCAGGATCTCACGGTCATTGATACGCACCGTAAATGCATTGTCCGGGCAGATCTTACCAAGCGCTGTTGTGGTTGCCAGGATCAGCTCGATCTCTGCCATGGAAGTCGGATCACCTAAAATATCGATATCGCACTGGGTAAACTGACGGAAACGTCCTTTTTGTGGACGGTCTGCTCTCCATACGCTGCCCATCTGCAGTGCCTTAAATGGGCTTGGAAGCTGTGCCGCGTTGTTGGAATAGTAACGGGACAGCGGTAAGGTCAGGTCATATCGTAAACCGCCGTCTACCAGATCGTTCTCTGTCTCGGCAGTCTCCAGATTCAGCTTCTCGCCTCTCTTTAAGATCTTAAAGATCAGCTTCTCGTTATCTCCCCCCTGCTTACTGGTCAGATTCTCGATGTGCTCCACACATGGAGTCTCGATCTGGGAGAATCCAAATCCACGGTAAGTCTCTTTGATCTGATTGGTGACAAACTCACGGATCTGCATCTCAGCAGGCAGAATGTCCTTCATGCCGGTTACCGGCTTTTTCTTTAATGCCATAGGTTTTTCTCCATTTTCTTTCTATCGTAAATCCCACATAGTCGTTACGATTATACTATCGCAAGCGATAAAATGCAATATTTTCTAATTTATATTGTGTTTTCTTCTATCTCCATTATCTCTAACCTTCATCTATCCTTTCCAATTTGACATATTGTGACAATCATCTCCTTATGATATACTAGATTCGTTACCGCACCCAATCTGGTGACAGAAAGGGGGTGCCCACATGGATCTTCTTATATCATTCTTTGTCTCCGTCGCAGCAGGTGTAGTTAGTTACTATATCTGCAAATGGCTAGACGGCGACGATAGCGGTAATTAGCCTAACGGATGCTCAACCATTCAAAATGAGAAGAAACCCCAGTAGCCGTCACTACTGGGGTTTCGTTTTGTGCTCACACACTCTTATATCATTTTTTGTCACTGCTAGTATATCATATTCCAGCAGCTACTGCAAGTATTCCTCATTTTTTTCTTTCTAATCACAAATCCCCTCTTAAAAAATATGGTAATCTAATAACTTTTCCACTTGCAGAGTTACAACCAATCACCTCCACCACAAAACGCAGCATCATTTATGCAGGCTTTATTTCGCAAGAAGATTCAGTCGGTTTACTGCTCTTTTTTCTACCTTTTTCATATATTCTTCCATTCCCAACCAATCTGGTATAAATCCTTCATCTGAATACTTTTTTTCTAAATCATAATCCGCCTTGCCATTTTCTTTATATTTAATTGGCAATTTAATCTTAAATGTTGTAGTTCTCATTACTTTTCTTGCCAAAACATACAATAATTATATAAACGCATCTATATTACTCAAATATTATTCCAGCAGCATACATTTATTGCCTATTATTCCTAATACTGTGCTCATTCCTGTTGCCATTATATAGAAAAAGGCAAGTCCGTCTTTCTTAAACGAATTTGCCTTTTTAATATTTCATTGTATTCTTAAAAAATCACCTTTTACTCAATAATTTTTCTTTTCTCTCGATCATCTCATTGATCCGGCTGATATACTGTTCCACGTCTTTCACATTCTCCACCCGCTCCAGACGGTTCTCATCCGGGTAAGTGATCTTGGTGGTGGTTCCGGCTCCGCAGGCTAAAATATCGCCTTTTTCCTCCATGATCAAAATATTATAAAGGCATGCCTTTCCAGGCTTGGCATATCCCACATTTTCAAAGTTCCCCGCCATATTTTTCTGACGGTACAGATAATACGGCTCTAATCCCATGCCTCTGGCATATTCTGCGGTCAGGTCGATCATTTCCTGGGTATTGGTGATCTTTAGATCCTTATAGACCTCTTTCATGGTGTTCAGTCTGGCGGCGCGTTTGATAGCCAGGGAATGAACCGTTAAGCTGTCCGGGCCTAACTCCTTCACCTGTTCCATGGTGGACCGCACATCATCTAAATCTTCCTCCGGAAGTCCAATGATCAGATCCATGTTAATGTTGTCAAAGCCTAATTCTCTTGCCATATGGAAACGGTCTTTCACGTCCTCCACCGTATGACGGCGGCCAATGATCTTTAAAGTCTCCTGCTTCATGGTCTGCGGATTGATGGAAATACGGGTGACGCCGTGCTTTTTCAGCACCTCCAGCTTCTCCCTGGTGATACTGTCCGGTCTTCCTGCCTCCACAGTAAATTCCTGGACAGTGGAGAAATCAAAGGTATTTTTCAGCTTCGTGATCAGGGTGTCCAGGTCCTCCGGTGACAGAGACGTCGGTGTGCCACCTCCGAAATAAACCGTATCCAGCGTACAGCCTTTCTTTTTCTCCGCCACGTAGTCCATTTCCTTAAATAATGCATGGAAATACTCCCCGGTCCTTCCCTGCCAGCGGCCGATCGGATAGGAGGTGAAGGAACAATATAAGCAGGTAGTCGGGCAGAATGGGATTCCGATGTAGAGGCTGTAGCCATTCCGGTAATCAATGGCGGAAAGCAGCTTTTCCTCTCTCTGGGCGATCTCAATGCACAGATTGATCTTCTCGTTGCTGGTAAAATACGTCTGCTTCATGTAGCGGAACACCTGCTCCGGTGTATCCCCCTCCGCCAGCTTCGTCATGGCGATCTTGGACGGACGGATTCCGGTCAGAGTCCCCCACGGAAGGGTCTTTCCTGTCTGTTCCATAAGAAGCACATATAACCTCCGTTTGATCTGGTTCTTAGTCTCAAAACGGTCCTCGTAGTTGACCTTCAGCACATTGCTTTCCCATGCTGCGCGGCACTCTGCCTGGATCTCCGGCTCCAGCGCTTCCATAGCAAGCGCCCGGAAGCTGGAACCACCCTCAAATACCAGGCAAAGCTCAAACTCTGTCCGGTCCTCGCTTAAGATCCCCTCCACGCAGAACCGCAGGCTTGGATGTGCCTCATGGACGATCTCCTCTCCCGGACAGAATGCCATCAGAAGTTCCCGGATATCCTGCTCATACGCGTTATCATTTAATACAATTCCTACCATTTTTCCTCCCCTATCTTCCTGCATAATGGGCAACCGGATTATGCAGCTTTTCATACCCAATGCTGGTCTCATCGCCATGTCCCGGATATACCATCACATCATCCGGCAGCGCAAATAATACTCTGGTCACTGAATCAACGATCGCCCTGCCGCTTCCCGTAGGCAGATCCGTTCTTCCCACAGACTGGTCAAACAGTGTATCCCCGCTGAACAGTATCTTCTGTTCCTTTAAATAGTAGCAGACGCCGCCACCTGTGTGTCCAGGGGTAAATAATACCTTCCATTCTTCTCCCAGGAAATCCAGTGTCTCCCCATCCCGCAGAAGCCTGTCCACGTTCAGGCTGACGCACTCGCCGCCCAACTTGCTGACATTCATATCCGGATCTGCCAGCAGCTCCACCTCTTTTTCCCCTGCATAAATGGGGATCTGGAATGTTCTCCGCAGCTCATCCGCTGCCATCATATGATCAAAATGACCGTGGGTCAGCAGGATCGCCTCTGGTTTCAGCTTCTCATCCCGGCATAATTTCGCCAGATATGAGGCGTTGTCGCCTGGATCAATGATGATGCAGGGATTCTCTTCTCCCTGTGGTGCTTTGTATACAATATAACAGTTGGTGCTGATCATGCCGACCACACACCGTTTGATCTTTAACTCTGCCATGTGACCTCCTATCCAGACAGGTGATTCTCCCACCTGTATTTTACCTCTGATACCGGACTGCTGCGTGCTTCGCACTCTCCTGTCAAACGTTTGACCCTGGAATCCTGGTATCAGCACTAGAACACGAAAAGAGCCCCGTACCCCGGAACTCTTTTCCTGGCGGCTCCTTAGCCTGCCGTTCTCTCTATATCCAGAACCCCCTCGATCTGACGCAGCTTATCGGTCAGTCGGTTCAGTTCCTCGATTCCATGAATATCAAAGGTCATCACGATGGTCGCTTTGCCCTGCTTACTGGTACGGACATTCATGGAAGTAATGTCGATCTGCCGCTCGGTAAATACCTTGGAAATATCCACAAACATACCGATCCGGTTATTTGCAAAGATCTGGATCTCTGTGGAATACCGCTCTTTGCTGTCTCCGCCCTCTGGCTGCTGCCACTCTGCATCGATCAGACGGCTCCGCTCAGACTCCGGAAGATTGATGATATTGATACAATCTGTCCGGTGGATGGACACACCGCGCCCTCTGGTGACAAAACCAACAATCTCGTCTCCCGGAACCGGGCTGCAGCACCGTGAGAACCGGACTGCCACATCGTGGATTCCCTTCACCACGATGCCATTCTTGGATTTCTTGGTTTCAGGCGCTTTTCCGTTCATATCGCCGATGCCGTCTAAGATGGTCGCGTCGGTGACCTCCCGTTTGATCTTCTTGACCCGCTCCTCCATCATCTTATTGATGACCTGGCCCTCTTTCAGACCGCCATGTCCGATGGACGCCAGAACAGAATCCCAGTCCTTAAAGGCATAACGCTTCATCACCTTGTCCATGAACTCCGGCTTGTTCAGATCCGGCCAGTTGATTCCTTTCGCCTTACAATAGCGGTCGATCAGATCCTTACCACGGACAATATTATCCTCTTTTAATTCATTCTTGAACCACTGGTTGATCTTATTCTTCGCCTGGGTGCTCTTCACCAGGGATAACCAGTCACGGCTCGGTCCCTTACAGTTCTGGGACGTGATGATCTCGATCTGGTCACCGTTCTGGATCACATAATCGATATTCACCAGTTTTCCGTTGACTCTGGCCCCTACCATCTTATTGCCTACCGCACTGTGGATGGCATAGGCAAAATCGATCGGCGTAGAACCGCTTGGCAGTGTCTTGACATCGCCGGACGGGGTGAAGCAGTACACGCTGTCCGAGAACAGGTCCAAGTCGCCCTTTACCATGCTTAAGAATTCCTTGGAGTCATCCGTATCTCTCTGCCACTCCAGGATCTGGCGCAGCCAGCTCAATTTGGCCTCGGCGCTTCCCTCAGCGATCGCTCCACTTCCGCTCTCTTTGTATTTCCAATGGGCAGCGATACCATACTCTGCGGTGCGGTGCATCTCATAGGTACGGATCTGGATTTCAAATGGCTGTCCGTTGTTGCTGATCAGGGTCGTATGCAGGGACTGATACATATTCTGCTTCGGCATGGCAATATAATCTTTAAAACGGCCTGGGATCGGTTTATACATCTCATGGATCACACCCAGGGCCGCATAACAGTCCTTTACGCTGTCAACCATGATCCGGACCGCAAACAGATCATAAATCTGCTCTAAGGTCTTATTCTGGTTGATCATCTTCTTATAAATACTAAAATAATGCTTCACACGTCCATAGACTGTGGCTTCGATTCCAGCCTCTTTCATGTGGTTCTGGACTTCTGTCACGATCTCCTGGACAAATTCATCTCTGGAATCCTTCCGCAGGTTAACCTTTTCCACCAGATCATAATAAACATCCGGTTTTAAGAAACGAAGGGAGAGATCATCCAGTTCGATCTTGATCTTGGAAATACCAAGACGGTCCGCAATCGGTGCGTAGATCTCCAGGGTCTCTCTGGCCTTCTCCTTCTGCTTCTCCGGCTTCCAGAACTGACCGGTCCGCATGTTATGAAGACGGTCCGCTAATTTAATAATGATCACACGGATATCCTTGGCCATGGCTAAGAACATCTTGCGCAGGTTCTCTGCCTGGATCTCTACTTTATCCTTATCCCAGGACAGCTGGGTCAGCTTGGTAACTCCGTCAACCAGGAAAGATACCTCTGTTCCAAATTCCTTAGACAGCTCATCTAACGTCATACCGGTGTCTTCCACCACGTCATGAAGCAATCCTGCCGCGATCGTCTCTTTATCCATCTCCAGATCTGCCAGAATGATCGCCACACATAAGGGGTGAATGATATAGGGTTCTCCTGATTTCCGCTTCTGATCCTTGTGACATTCATTGGCTACACGGTAAGCCTTCTCCACCATGCTGATATCATCAGACGGATGATACTGATGAATGGTTCTGATCAGATCCTGATATAACACATCCGGGCTGGTGAAGGACGCCGGTGCTTCCAGTTCTTTTTCATTTAATTTTTTTGAGGGCTCCTGTGCCATAAATACCACCTTCTCCAATGTATTCATAATTCGTGCTGATCACGGTATGGGTATTATTATAAATTTAATTATAGAAAAATGCAAGATTTTATTCCTGCAGAAGCCTTTCCACGTCTAAAAAGCCCCATCCCTGCTGGTTTTTTGGCAATTTTAAGTCGATCGCCCGCTCTTTTAAACGCAGCTTCACATCCCGGTTGCTCAGATCCGGGTATTTTTCTAATAATAAGGCAATGGCCCCTGCTGCCACCGGAGTTGCCATGGAAGTGCCGCTTTTCATGGAATACTGACCGTCCCGGTTGGTACAGCTGACTACTTTGGCGCCCGGAGCGATGATCTCCGGCTTACAGATACAGGCAGCTGTAGGACCGCGTCCGGAATAATCCACCATTACATTCCCCCGGACCAGCACCTTTTTATGATCATCGGAACAGCCCACAGTGATCACCTTCCGGCTGATTCCCGGCGTGGTCACGCTCATATTGGCCGGCCCATGATTGCCTGCCGCCACCACTACCACCAGGCCGTCATCCCACGCTGCCTCCACACCCCGCACCAGAGCCGAGTCTTCGCTCATGTATTTCCCTGCGTAAGACCCTACGGAAATATTAACGATCCGGATTCCCAGCCGTTCTTTCTGCCTCCGGATCCAGCTAAGACCTGCCAGTACATCAGAAGCATATCCATTTCCGGAGGAATCTAATACTTTTACTGCGATCATGTGGCTTCCTGGCGCGATTCCTGCGTATTTCCCGCCAGATTGTCTGCCGTTTCCGCCAATAATGGCAGCAATATGGGTGCCGTGGCCGTTATCATCGTAGGGAGCACGGCGGTGGCTGACTGCATCATAAAATCCGGCAATGCGGTCTTCGAAATCTATATGAGGGAAAATCCCCGTGTCAAGCACTGCAACGCCTACACCTTTGCCGGTGATGCCGCGCGAGGCAGGGCCGCCGCAGTGGATCAGGTTTCTGACATAGTCCACTTGAAATGCCTTTCTTGTGGGGTATTCTTATCATATTTTATGTATTCTCTCTTATTTGGGGTCCAGATTCCTTTCATTTTTCTTAATCGCATACAACCAAAATGTTCAAATCTTAAGATTTTCTTCATAATTACTTTAATGAATCTACAATCTTTTCTGAGGGAGGTATGCTATACTTAGACCATAAGAAATCGCACAATCACAATCCTTTATCCTTTAACAAAATCCTAAATCCTAAAGAAAAACAATCACAAGAATATGCCCCGTATCGGTTGATACGGGGTTTTTCTTTTGGGAAAAACGGGGCGGCTTCCTTGTTGGAAGCGCCCCTTTGGTGTTTACAGGTATTTCTTCATAATATCGCAAAAATCAAATGTCGCGAAGTAATCCTTTGGTGTCTCGGCGCGGCGGATCATCTGGACGGAGCCGTCTTCTTTTAAAAGCAGCTCGGCAGATTTTAATTTGCCGTTGTAGTTGTAGCCCATAGAGAAGCCGTGTGCTCCGGTGTCGTGGATCACCAGGTAGTCGCCCATGTCGATCTGTGGAAGCATGCGGTCAATGGCGAATTTATCATTGTTTTCGCACAGAGAACCGGTGATATCGTATTTGTGGTCGCATGGGGCGTTTTCTTTGCCCAGAACGGTGATATGATGATATGCGCCGTACATAGCCGGACGCATTAAGTTTACGGCACAGGCATCAACACCGATGTACTCTTTATGGGTATGCTTCTCATGGATGGCTTTGGTGACCAGACATCCGTAAGGCGCCAGCATGAAACGGCCCAGCTCGGTGTAGAGAGCCACATCGCCCATGCCTGCAGGAACTAAAACCTCCTCGTATACCTTTCTTACGCCTTCACCGATAGCAAGAATGTCATTAGGCTCCTGCTCCGGGCGGTAAGGGATGCCGATTCCGCCGGAAAGGTTGATGAATTTAATGTCCGCACCTGTCTCTTCGTGAAGCTTGACTGCCACTTCAAAAAGGACTTTCGCTAACATCGGATAGTATTCGTTGGTCACGGTGTTGCTCGCTAAGAACGCATGGATACCGAAGTTTTTTGCGCCCTTCGCTTTCAGGATCTTGAATGCCTCAAAGATCTGCTCGGTGGTCATGCCGTATTTGGCATCACCTGGGTTGTCCATGATGTCATTGCTGATCTTGAACAGTCCGCCTGGATTATAACGGCAGCTGATGGTCTCCGGAATATAACCGATCGTGTCCTCCACGCACTGGATATGGGTGATATCGTCTAAGTTGATGATGGCGCCCAGGTCATTGGCAAACTGAAACTCCTCTGGCGGAGTATCATTGGAGGAGAACATGATCTCATGCCCATGGAAACCACAGGCATCGGACATCATCAGCTCTGTTAAAGAAGAACAGTCCGTTCCGCAGCCGTAATCTTTTAAAATATTTAAAATAAATGGGTTTGGAGTCGCTTTTACCGCAAAATACTCGCGGAAGCCCTTGTTCCATGCAAATGCCTCTTTCAGACGCTTTGCGTTCTCCCGGATTCCTTTCTCGTCATACAGATGGAATGGCGTCGGATAAGTCCCTGCCATCTCCTGAACCTGTTCCATGGTCACAAATGGTTTTTTTTCCATAATCATTTTCTCCTCATATTTGTAGTTTTATCATACCTGTGTTTCAATAAAAAAGTGTCTTCGACACTTCAACTCCCCTGCCCCTCAATCTTGAGGGGTTAGGGGTTTCCTTTTGCTTCATTTTCCTGCATAATAGACATATGAATATCTTACAAAGAATTTTTACAGACTATTATGAGAAAATCAAATATACTCTTCATCCCAGATCTTCTGAGATGGAAAATATCGAAAAAATGATCAACTGTGGTGATCCTTCTTTTGGTGGCGCTATGTATGGCTGTCCACACTGCGGAAAACTTAAGTTCGTTCCTTTTCGCTGCCACAGCCGTTTCTGTCCTACTTGCGGTAACAAGTATTCTATGGATCGCTCTACCTCCATGTCTTTTAAACTGGTTAACGTCAAGCACAGACACTGTGTCTTCACCATTGATGAAAATCTCCGTGATTTTTTCCTTCAGGACAGATCTCTGCTTCCTTGCCTTTTTCATTCTGTTGCCAGCGTTATTTCCCGCATGTTCTTTAAAATGAACAAATCCAAGAATTTTACTCCTGGTTACATTATGGTTCTTCATACTTTTGGCAGGGATCTTAAATGGAATCCTCACATTCACTGTCTGATTTCTGAAGGTGGCTACAGCGATGACGGGGAGTGGCGCCATATCACCCATTTTAATTATACTTTCCTCCGAAACGCCTTTCGTACTGCGTTACTTAACGAAATGGAAAGCCTGCTTGGTTCCTCTTTCAAAAAGGTCAAAGCCTTATGTTATTCCGAACACAAACAAGGTTTCTATGTTTATGCCAAACCGAATCAATGCGATCCAAAAAACGTAGTCAAATATATCGGTCGTTATCTCGGTCGCCCGGTTATCGCTACATCCAGAATTGATCACTATGACGGCGAATCCGTTACCTTCCATTACAATCGCCACGAAGACGAAAAATATGTCGAAGAAACACTCCCGGCTATTGATTTCATAAAGCGGTTAATCAGACATATCCCTGAAAAGCACTTTAAAATGATCCGATATGGCGGAATCTATGCGCGCCACCGTGAAATTGACAAACATTTGCATCGGGCTGTAGCGAAAGAAAAACATCATGTTTTTCGTTGTTTCAATCAGTGGCGTACTGCTATTCTTTCTTCTTTTGGGTATGACCCCTTGCAATGCCCTGACTGTAGGCACGAAATGGAGTTTCTTGAACTCTACTATAACCACCAGCGCGTTTCTCTCGAAGAACTTTACGAGAAAGCAATGTCCAAATCTCGTGGAAAACGTTCCTCCGCATGAATTTTGATGTTATAATCTCCCTGAAAGGAGATTTCCATCTATGAAGCCTGATATCGAGGAACTGCGCAGAAAATACATTGAAACTCCCCCAGAAGGTATGACATCCGCGGACATTCGCCATATGAGCGAGGAGGATCTTCTGGATATGGATTATTTCTTAAATGATGACGAACTTGATGACGATTTCGGTGAAGAAGGCTTCTATATCTTCTAAACCGACAACCGTTTATTTGTCATGCCCGCCTTTGTGCGGGCTATTTTCAATTCAACAGAACGCCAACGGCGGTCTTTCCTATAAAGTAAAAAAGAATCCTGCTTGCAGGATTCTCCGCCTGCGGCGGGTCGCTTTAGCGACACTCTTCCACTCCGCCGCAGTGCGGTCCTTAGCGGAGCGTTTTTTGTGTCATAGGTCGAAGTTTCCTATGACACGAAAAAAGGCCCACTTAAGGTGCCAATACTCTGTTAGCATTGTAACCTAAGCGGACCCCATTGTCCAGTTACTTCAAATTTATTGCTCCTGAAAATTACAGGATCTTCACGATTCTCATGATATTGGTATGCTGTGCCGGCTCATGGCGTTTCTCATGATTTACCACACCTGCAGTAACCACTGCCACATCACCAGATTTCAGTACACCCTTATTCTTTAACAGATCCACGGAAGAAGCGATCAGGATATCTGTAGACTCTGCGCGTTTTGCCATAAATGGAGTCACACCCCAGTAAATCTGCATCTGACGTACTGCGCTGGCGCTTGGGGATAAACCGATGATCCGCACGCTTGGACGGTACTTGGATAACAGTCTTGCGGTAAATCCACTGATGGACGGAGCGATGATCGCCTGCGCCTCCAGATCATTGGCAGTGGATACGGAAGAGAAGCATACCGCATTGGAAATGCTCTTGCGGTTATCTGCAGAGATCCGTCTCTCACGATACGCACTGTAATCCAGATGGGACTCTGTCTCCTTTGCGATCTGAACCATCATCCTTAATGCCTCTACCGGATATTTACCCATGGCAGTCTCACCAGATAACATGATGGCATCTGTTCCGTCATAAACAGCATTGGCAACGTCCGTCACCTCTGCTCTGGTTGGACGCGGATTGCGGATCATGGAATCCAGCATCTGGGTTGCAGTGATAACCGGCTTACATGCCTCGTTACATTTGCGGATGATCGTCTTCTGGATGAACGGAACCTGCTCTGCCGGAATCTCCACACCCATATCGCCACGGGCTACCATAATGCCGTCGCTGGCCTCAATGATGGCATCCAGATTCTCGATGCCCTCTTCATTTTCAATCTTCGCAATGACTTTAATATTGGAACCGGCCACCTCTAACATCTGTTTGATCTCAACGATCGCGTCTGCGTTACGCACAAAGGAAGCTGCGATAAAATCGAAGCCCTGCTCGATACCGAACCAGATATCCTCCTTATCCTTCTCCGTCAACGCCGGAAGCTTTACCTTCACTTTTGGAACGTTCACACCTTTTCTCTGACCCAGCTCACCGCCATTTACAACGGTACAATGGATCTCAGTGCCTTCTACACCGGTGACCAGCAGCTCGATCAGACCGTCATCGATCAGGATCTTATTGCCTGCTGCCACATCCTCTGGAAGACCTGCATAGTTGATACTGCCGATATTCTCATCACCTACGATCTGTCTTGTCGTTAAGGTGTATTCCTGTCCCTCAACCAGAGCGACCTTCTTCTCATCCTTTAACATACCGGTACGGATCTCCGGACCCTTGGTATCTAACAGAGCTGCGATCGGAAGACCTAACTCGTCACGGACGCTCTTCAACTGATCCAGACGTGTCTTCTGCTCCTCATGGCTGCCATGGGAAAAGTTAAATCTGGCAATGTCCATGCCATTCTTTGCCAGCTCCACCATAATCTCCCGGTTATCCTCATTTGGACCCATCGTACAAATAATTTTGGTTTTTTTCATACATTTCCTCCAGAAAATAAAACGCATAGTTACAACTAGTCATTGCTTATTGGGGATTTTCCCCTTCGATTGTTACATGCTTATGCGTATATAAATGATCCTGGCAATATTCCAGGTTTCCCGCACATTTCGAACAGTAACGGAATTCTAAATTCTCGCCATCTGCCTCTGTTCTGCCACATACCGCACATTTATGCCTTGGCTGTCCCGGCATGCGGATCTTTGTCTGCTGCTTAAACTGCTTCTTTCTGTGGATCTCCTTTGGATTGATCCGGCTGTAATTCCTGGTCATCAGGAAAAACAGGATCACATTGGCTAAAGAAAGCACGATCTCGCAGCGGGTGCTGGCTGAGCCAACCAGAAAACTATACACGTAAACTGCAGATTCTGCAATAGCCATCCACTTTGCCTTCACCGGAATTACCATAAATAAGTAAAACTGCACATCCGGAAAACAGATGGCAAAGGCCAGAAACAGGGAAAAATTCAAAAATCCGGTGGTCACATACAGATTCTGATGGAACACAAAATAGCTGACCAGAGCCGCTAAGATCTCTCCCACCATTCCCATCAGGAAAAATACATTAAACCGAAAGGCCCCCCAGACCCTCTCCAGCGTCACTCCCAGACTGTAATACAGAAACAGGGAAATGATCCCGAAGAAAACGCTGTCAAATACAAAGGTGCCCATGGTCGGCGGATAGATGATAAAGGTCACCAGCCTCCAGATCTGTCCATGCATCAGCGCTCCGATATCCAGGGATAAAAACCGCCAGTATGCCATCGGTGCAAACAGCTGGATCACCAGACCTGCTCCATAAAGCATCACGATGTAATACATCAGATTCGGAATCGCATATTTGCGGTATTTCTTTTCCAGTTTGTTCAAAAAATTCATTTCATCATTCCTTTTATTATCAGCTCATGCCCAATTGTTTTCGTAACTATTCAGTACCTTCATAGTTACGGGCAAAAATCCATTCCAGATCAGCTTCGCTGATGGGATTTTTGCTTTCTGGCCTATGTGTTCTTACGGTCAGCGCAGCATGTGCGCAGACCTACAGAATAGTTACTTGTTTTCCACTAAAACAGATCCTTCTTGGAAAATATGATAGCGACCAGCAGAGAAATGATCACTGCGATCACGATCACGATCCAGAATCCATTGGGGCTATCCGCAAATGGCAGTCCTCTCACGTTCATGCCATAAAAGCTGGATACCATCGTTGGAATGGAAAGTACAATTGTCATAGTGGTCAGAAGCTTCATGACGATGTTTAGGTTGTTTGAGATCACAGAAGCCACAGCCTCTGTGGTTCCGCTTAAGACTCCGCTGTAAATGCCTGCCATCTCGATCGCCTGCTTATTCTCAATAATGACATCCTCCAGAAGCTCTGTATCCTCCGGATATTTTTTGATCTTTTCATTTCTCAGCAGTTTCTCAAACACAACCTCATTAGAACGGAGAGAGGTACTAAAATAAAGAAGGCTCTTCTCAAGCTCCATAAGCTCCATCAATTCCTGATTTTTCTGGGCCTGGTGAAGCTTCCGTTCTACCAGATCGCTTTTCTTGTCGATAATACGCAGATACTGCAAAAAGAGGGAGGCGTTCTTGTAAAGGATCTGAAGGATGAACCGGGTTTTCATATACGTATGGAAATCCTTCACTCTTCCGTCCATAAATGCCGCCAGAATCGGGGTCTCTTCCAGACATACGGTGATGATGGCCTCCTCCGTGGTGATGATTCCAAGAGGAATGGTCACATACCAGTCCTTTCCACTGCGCTCCTCGATCGAAGGGATATCCACCAGAATCAGGGTGTAATCGTCTTCCACCTCGATACGGGACCGTTCTTCCTCATCCAGAGATGCCCGAACGTGATCAGGATCAATTCCGCAGGTCTCAGAAATTTCCAGAATTTCTGTGGCAGTTGGATTGGTTAACGCAATCCACGCACCGCTTTGCATCTCATCTTTTTGATGGATCGCCCCATCCTCTGTCATAAAAATCTGAATCATTATCCCCCACCTCTTATCTGCCTATTTCCCACAAGCATGAATCTTTGACGCTACCATTATAGATTCTGGACTGTTGTTTGTCAAACAAATCAGCACATTCACAAATATTTTACAATCCGTTCATGTTTTTTTAACACCCTCTTCCAATTGTATTCTTCCAGTTTTTGTGTTAAACTTTGTTAGTTACGATAGGATCATTTGCCTATGCGTATCGTTTTTTGCAAAGGAGGCAGGGGAAATCCCCGCATATATGAGTAAACAATATTCACTGGGAATCGACATCGGTTCCACAACCGTAAAAATTGCCATTACAGACAGTACATACAGCTCTGACCGTGCATCCTGGGATCAGGAAGCCGCACCTCAGGGCATGGTTTTTTCTGATTATGAGCGTCACTATGCCAATATTCAGGAGACTCTGGCTGCTTTGCTGCACCGCGCCCTGGAAAAATTAGGGCCTATCGAGCTTCATCCGGTCATTACCGGTTCCGGCGGCCTGACACTGTCCAAACACCTGGAGGTTCCATTTGTCCAGGAGGTCGTAGCTGTGGCTACTTCCTTAAAAGATTATGCGCCGAAAACGGACGTTGCCATCGAGCTTGGCGGCGAGGACGCAAAAATTATTTATTTCACCGGAGGCATCGACCAGCGTATGAATGGTATCTGCGCAGGCGGCACCGGTTCCTTTATCGACCAGATGGCGTCTCTTCTTCAGACAGATGCCGCTGGATTAAATGAATATGCCAAAAATTACCAGATGATCTACCCCATCGCGGCCCGCTGCGGCGTATTTGCCAAGACGGATATCCAGCCGCTGATCAACGAGGGGGCTACCAGGGAAGACTTATCCGCTTCTATTTTCCAGGCGGTTGTCAACCAGACCATCAGTGGCCTGGCCTGCGGCAAGCCGATCCGGGGAAATGTCGCCTTCCTTGGCGGTCCGCTTCATTTCCTATCCGAGCTTCGGGAGGCGTTTATCCGCACCCTGCATCTGACGGATGACCAGATCATCGCACCGGCTCACTCCCACCTGTTCGCAGCTCTTGGCGCTGCCATGAACAGTAAGGAAGATGTGACGATTTCCATAGAAGACATGATCCATAAGCTGGAACACGGCATCAAGATGGATTTTGAAGTCAAACGTATGGCGCCATTATTTGCCACCCACGAGGATTATGACGCGTTTCTGACCCGTCACAGTGAACACTGTGTAAAGAAAGGTTCCCTGTCAGATTACGAGGGCAACTGCTATCTTGGTATCGATGCCGGTTCTACCACCACCAAGATTGCTCTGGTCGGTGAGGACGGCTCTCTGTTATACAGCTTTTACAGCAGCAATAATGGAAGCCCTTTAGCTACCGCCATCCGCTCCATGCGGGAGATCCGGGCACTTCTTCCTGAGAAAGCCCGCATTGCCTGGTCCTGTTCCACAGGATACGGCGAGGCGCTGTTAAAATCTGCATTTATGCTGGATGAAGGCGAAGTCGAGACCATCTCCCATTTCTATGCAGCAAAATTCTTTGAGCCGGACGTAGACTGTATCCTGGATATCGGCGGACAGGACATGAAATGCATCAAGATCAAGGACAACAGCGTAGACAGCGTCCAGTTAAATGAGGCCTGCTCCTCCGGATGTGGCTCCTTTATCGAGACATTTGCCAAATCCCTGAATTATTCTGTGGAAGATTTTGCGAAAGAAGCTCTGTTTGCACAGAATCCGACCGACTTAGGTTCCCGCTGTACCGTATTTATGAACTCCAACGTTAAGCAGGCCCAGAAGGAAGGCGCAACGGTGGCTGATATTTCCGCAGGTCTGGCTTACTCCGTCATCAAGAACGCATTATATAAGGTAATTAAAATTACAAGCCCAGCTGATCTGGGTACCCATGTGGTAGTCCAGGGTGGAACTTTCTACAATGACGCCGTTTTAAGGAGCTTCGAACAGATCTCCGGTTGTGAGGCCGTCCGTCCAGATATCGCCGGTATCATGGGTGCGTTCGGCGCTGCCCTGATCGCAAGAGAACGGTATGAGAAGGACAAGGAGACCTCCATGCTGCCATTAGACAAGATCATTGGCTTACAGTATGAGACCTCCATGGCCCGCTGTAAGGGCTGTACCAACCGCTGTGTTCTGACCATCAACCGCTTTGAGGGCGGACGCCAGTTTATCAGCGGCAACCGTTGTGAACGTGGTCTTGGCAAAGAAAAAACAAGAAAAGAGATTCCAAACCTCTTTGATTATAAGTATCACCGGATCTTCGACTACGAGGCTCTGACAGCTGACCAGGCTCCAAGAGGCACCATCGGTATCCCGAGAGTCTTAAATTTCTATGAGAACTTCCCATTCTGGGCAGTGTTCTTTAAGGAACTGGGCTTCCGCACCGTATTGTCCCCGCAGTCTACCAGAAAGATCTATGAGCTTGGTATTGAGTCCATCCCCAGTGAGTCTGAGTGCTATCCGGCGAAGATCGCCCACGGACATGTGTCCTGGCTCATTGCCCAGGGCATCAAAACCATTTTCTATCCCTGTATTCCGTATGAGCGGAATGAACAGCCGGAGGCAGGCAACCACTATAACTGCCCGATGGTCACCTCTTACGCGGAGAATATCAAGAATAACGTGGAAGAGCTGGACGAGCAGAATATCCGCTTCTTAAATCCTTTTATGGCATTTACCAATGAGGAGATCCTGGCAAAACAGCTGGTAACAGAGTTCCAGAAGGAATTCCAGATCCCGGAAGCAGAGGTGAGAAATGCCGTCCATAAAGCCTGGGAAGAGTTAGACGCAGCTCACAGGGATATCGAGAAAAAGGGCGAGGAGACCATCGCCTGGTTAAAGGAGCACAACCGCAGAGGTATCGTCCTGGCGGGACGTCCTTACCACATCGACCCGGAGATCCATCATGGTATCCCGGAGATGATCACTTCCTACGGCATGGCAGTTCTGACGGAGGATTCTGTGGCTCATTTAGGCAAGGTGGAGCGGCCTCTGATCGTCACAGACCAGTGGATGTACCACTCCCGTCTGTATGCAGCTGCTTCTTATGTAAAGACCAGCGACTGTCTGGACTTGATCCAGTTAAACTCCTTCGGATGTGGCCTGGATGCCGTTACCACCGATCAGGTCCATGACATTTTAGCTTCCGCAGGAAAAATCTATACCGTATTAAAGATCGACGAGGTCAACAACTTAGGCGCAGCCCGGATCCGTGTCCGTTCCCTGATCGCAGCATTAAAGGTACGTGACCGGAACCATTACCAGAAAAAAGTGGTTTCCAGCGCTTATAACCGTGTGCTGTTCACCAAGGACATGAAAAAGGACTACACGATCCTTTGTCCACAGATGTCACCGATCCACTTTGACCTTCTGGAGCCGGCCATCCGCTCCTTCGGTTATCACATCGAAGTACTGCAGAACCACAATCGTTCTGCCGTGGATGTAGGACTCCAGTATGTGAATAATGACGCCTGCTATCCGTCCCTGATCGTTATTGGTCAGATCATGGACGCCCTGTTATCTGGTAAATACGACTTAGCTCACACCGCTATCTTCATGAGCCAGACCGGCGGAGGCTGCCGTGCATCCAACTACATCGGATTTATCCGCCGCGCCTTAGAGAAGGCCGGTATGCCGCAGATCCCGGTTATCTCCATCAACGCTAACGGCATGGAGACCAACCCGGGCTTCTCCTTCACGCCGCTTATGTTAACCAAGGCCATGCAGGCAGTGGTTTACGGCGATATCTTCATGCGGGTGCTTTATGCCACCCGTCCTTACGAGAAGGAGCCGGGCTCTGCCAACGCCCTTCATGAAAAATGGAAAAAACGCTGTATCAGGGCAGTTTCCAAGAAAGCTCCGGCTATGATGGAATTCAGCAAGATTATCCGCGGCATCATCCACGACTTTGACAACCTGCCAAGAATCGATGTGAAGAAGCCAAAGGTCGGCATCGTTGGAGAGATCTTAGTAAAATTCTCCCCTCTGGCCAACAACCATATCGTAGAGCTTTTGGAATCTGAAGGTGCTGAGGCCGTGATGCCGGATCTGATGGATTTCCTGCTCTACTGCTTCTACAACAGCAATTTCAAGGCAGAAAACTTAGGCGGCAAGTCTTCTACCGCCCGTTTATGCAACATGGGCATTTCCCTGCTGGAATACTTCCGCAAAGTAGCCCGCAGGGAACTGGAAGCCAGCAGCCACTTCACCCCGCCAGCCCGGATCCAGAATCTGGCCAATATGGCCAAGGATTTCGTCTCCTTGGGCAATCAGACCGGTGAAGGCTGGTTCCTGACCGGAGAAATGTTAGAGCTGATCCACAGTGGCGTCAACAACATTGTCTGCACCCAGCCATTTGGATGTCTGCCGAACCACATTGTAGGAAAAGGTGTCATCAAAGAGCTGCGCCGGGCTTATCCGGAATCCAATATTATCGCAGTCGATTACGACCCAGGCGCAAGCGAGGTTAACCAGTTGAACCGTATCAAATTAATGTTAGCAACGGCTCAAAAAAATTTGTAGTAGCGGATTCCGAATGTCCGGCAGAATTGCGGGAGCTGCGAAGCAGCGGAGCAATTCGTAAGGCAGCGGACTCTTTAAAAAGCAAAAAGAGAAACAGATCACTCTCACCATGAATGATCTGTTTCTCTTTTTTATATACCAGCATTCTGGCATATCTACGTATTCATAAGCTTTCCAATCTTCTTCCGGTAATAGATGGCGATACACAGACTGCACACCAGCCATCCCATAGGATACCCCATCGCCACCGGGATCACAGACGAAGTCAGATGCGACACGATCATCAGGTAAATCTGCCGGAACACTACGAACGAACCCAGCATGATGATCATCGGGGCTTTGGAATCCCCCAGTCCCCGCAAGGTACTGGCTAAGATCTGGTTCACGCAACACAAAACATAAAACGGGCTTAAAAGCCGTAAAAACAGGCTTCCATACCGTACCACCTCTGATTGGCTGTTAAACAGCTTCACCATCACCGGTGCAAAGGACAGAATCGGAATCATAACAGCTATCGATATCACCATAGAAAGGCCAAGAGCCGTCCTGGTGCCTTTTTTTACACGGTCTTCTCGTCTGGCTCCATGATTCTGTCCTACAAAGGTGGTAGCCGCCAGAGCCACACTCTGCATCGGCAGCATCATAAACTGGTCGATCTTTCCATAAGCACTCCAGCCTGCCATGGCATTGGAGCCGAAGGAATTGATATAAGACTGGACAAATACATTGGAAAATGCTGTCACCGTCTGCTGGACTGCAGACGGAAAGCCGATCCGGACAATCTCCTGAAGAGCGCCACGGTCTGTCTTCATTTTAGAAAGAACCAGACGGTAAGCGCCATTTGCCCGGAATAGCACGACTAAGATCAGCACCGCCGACAATCCCTGGGCAATCACCGTAGCCCAGGCCACGCCTGCGATTCCCCAATGAAGCTTTACTACAAATACCAGATCCAGGACGGTGTTCACACAAGCTGAAAATACCAGAAAGTACAGTGGCCGCTTGGAATCTCCCACCGCACGAAGTACACCAGCCCCCATGTTATAGATCATCAGACCGGAAACACCGGAGAAATAGATCATCAGATATTCCGTGGCTTCCCCGATCACATCATCAGGCATGCTCATAAAACGCAGCAAAAATGGTGTTGCCGAGATCCCCACAATAGTAAACACCACACACAGAACCAATGTCATGCAAAAGGTGGTATGAACTGCGATACTGACCTTTCCATCATTTTTCGCCCCATAGCTCTGGGCGATGACAACACTGGCGCCAGTTGCCAGGCCGCCAAAAAAGCCGATGACAGAGTTGATGATGGAACCCACAGATCCCACCGCCGCCAATGCTTCCTTTCCCACAAAGTTGCCTACCACAATACTATCTACGGTGTTGTAGAACTGTTGGAATACGTTGCCCACCATCAGCGGCAGCGCAAACCACAACAGCTGCTTCCAGATGACCCCCTCCGTCATGTCGGTGTCTTTCTTTTTCTGTCTCTCCATGTCCTGATCTCCCCCTGATCATTCTTCCTATCAAGACAGGGAGCAATCTTCTCCAGACTGCTCCCTTGTGTAAATAGTCTCTCTACTCGGTCACCAGCTCATGTTCCGCCGATTCTGTCTTCGTTTCCTCTTTCCGGTTTAAAATTTCCATAAACTCATCACCGGTAATGGTCTCTTTCTCCAGCAGATAAGCTGCGATTTCATGCAGCTTTCCTTCATTCTGAGCCAAAATCTCCATGGCCTTTTTGTAAGCCTCTTTTACCAGCTTGATCACCTCTTCGTCTACGACTCTGGCAGTCTCAGGAGAACATGCTAAGGAAGTATCTCCTCCTAAATACTGGTTATTAACTGTTTCCAGAGCCACCATGCCAAACTGGTCATTCATACCATAACGGGTCACCATGGCTCTTGCCAGCTTGGTTGCCTGCTCAATGTCGTTAGAAGCGCCTGTAGTAATGGAGTGGAAGATCAGCTCCTCTGCTGCACGGCCGCCAGTTAAAGTAGCGATCTTATTAAATACCTCATCCTTGCTCATCAGATACTTCTCTGCCTGATCTACCTGCATGGTATAGCCTAAAGCGCCGGAGGTTCTCGGAATAATGGTGATCTTGTGCACCGGAGCCGAATGACTCTGGCAGGCTGCCACCAGCGCGTGTCCAACTTCATGATAAGAAACGATCTTCTTCTCGTCCTCACTGACCGCGGAATCCTTCTTCTGGTATCCGGCAATGACCACTTCCACGCTCTCCTCCAGATCCTGCTGGCTTACCACCTTTCTGCCCATGCGGACAGCTCTTAACGCGCCCTCATTGATGATATTAGCAAGCTCTGCGCCGCTGGCTCCGGAGGTTGCCCTGGCGATCGCTGTAAAATCAACCGTATCATCCATCTTCACATCCTTGGCGTGAACCCGCAAGATAGATTCACGTCCCTTGATATCCGGCAGTTCCACCGGAATACGGCGGTCAAAACGTCCCGGACGCAATAATGCCGGGTCCAGAGATTCCGGACGGTTAGTCGCTGCCAGGATCACAACACCCTTCTTGCCGTCAAAGCCATCCATCTCCGTCAATAACTGGTTCAGGGTCTGCTCCCGCTCGTCATTACCGCCCATGCCGCTTCCATCACGTTTCTTACCAATAGTATCAATCTCATCAATAAATACAATACATGGTGCTTTTTCATTGGCCTGTTTAAATAAATCTCTTACCTTTGCCGCACCCATGCCGACAAACATTTCTACAAATTCTGAACCGGAAATGGAGAAAAATGGCACCTTTGCCTCTCCTGCCACTGCCTTGGCGAGCAATGTTTTACCAGTTCCTGGAGGGCCTACAAGCAGAGCGCCCTTCGGCAGCGTTGCTCCGATATCTGCATATTTCTGCGGATCATGAAGGAAATCCACGATCTCTTTTAACGCATCTTTCGCTTCCTCTTCTCCTGCCACATCCGCAAATGTCTTGCCAGTCTCAGATTCTGCGTAGATCTTGGCATTGGATTTGCCAAAGGTCATGGCGTTAGGGCCTCCCATCCGCTTCTGCAGCTGCTTGCCCATAAACTGTCCGACCGCTACAAATAACAGGATCGGAACGACCCACTGGACCAGAATAGTCATCAATGCAGATGGCTGTTCAATGATCGGTGTGGTAAACTGCACCTTGTGGGACCGCAACGTGTCTTCCAGATTATTATCAGGCCACGGACCGGTTTTATACTGGGCGATCTCATCATCGCCAAACACCGTCTTATTACCGGTTTTCACCAAAAAAACAATTTCATCATCACTTCGTTCCACAGAAGTAACGACTCCCTGATCTACCATATCCAGAAACGTGCTGTATGGAACCTCTGTCACCTGACTTGAACGGTACATCGGCATCAGAAACAGGTTCAACGCCATCAGCACTACCATCATAATGGTATAATAATAAATAAATGGTTTCTTTGGGGTATTCGGCTTGTCTTCTTTTACTCCCATACTCATATTCCCTCTCTATTTTTTCTTTTTCGTCTGTCTACGCTTTCTGCAGCTTTTCCAGCACTTCCCTGGTAAACCGTGCAGCCTTGTCAAGATCAGCCTCATCCGGATGGAGCATCCCTTCTTCATAAACCTGGATCATCTTCCTGATCCGCGGTGAATCCTCCACCTCCTGCATCATTTTATAACGTTCCAGCACCTGTCCCGGCATTTTCCCGCAGCATAGGAAAGCTCCAAGATATTCGTTATCATCCGGGATCAATGCCTCTACTCTGTGAGCGACCTGATCAAAGTATTCCCTGCTTCCACCCATTCCACAGGTTCCAAACAAAGCAACCTTCCTGCCATGAAGGTCAGAAAGATAATCCATGATGCTTCCAGAACAGGTTCCTTTATCATTCCAAAAACCCACAAAATAGACATCTGCTTCCTTTCCCGCTTCTTCTACTTTCTGGATATCCTTCGAAGTTCCCGGAAGTGTCTCAAATATCTTTGCCGCAACTTTTTGTGTATTTCCTGTTCTGCTGGCATATACCACCTGATATTTCAACACTGTATTCTCCTTTCCATTGATGTATTTCTATTGGTGTCTTTCTATTGGTGTGATATATACTAAAATATACCCAATTGGAATACATTTCAAGGTATCTTATGAATTCTTTAGATTAGTTAAGCTTTTATTTATAAAGTTTGTTTCCTTTTCAGATTCTATTGCTCCCTTTTTTGCAGTACTTTTTCGATTTCAGATAATGTGACCGGTTTTTCCAGAAAACCGTCTATGATCCCATTATCCTGATACCACTGCACATCCTGGCTCAGATTGCCGGATACAAGGAAAATCCTGCCGCGGTATCCAAGGCTTCTTAAGATTCCAGAAAACTCCAGGCCATTCATCACCGGCATGGTGTAATCAGTCAAAATCAGATCCCACTGATCCATATGCTTTTTTATTTCCCCAAGAGCTGCCTCCGGTCTTGAAAAACATTTTAATTTTTTGCAGTGTTTCCTGAGCGTTCTTCCCAACGCTTCTCCCACTTTTTCGTCATCATCCAGGATCAGGACCGAATACTGGGCAAATGTATGCAGATCTGATGTCCTCTTTTCTTCCTCCTGGATCTGGAAAACCGGAAATAAGATATCAAACCGGGTTCCCTTTCCTTCTACGGATACCACATTACTCTCGCCAGAAACCTCATGAATCAGATCCTGTACTACAGAAAGCCCCAGTCCAGTGCCTTCTCCCTGTTTCTTTGTGGTGAAAAATGGAGTAAAGATCTGTTTCTGGATCTCCGGGGACATGCCCGGACCATTATCGGATACCGTCACTGCATATTTCATGCTGTCTCCGTCTGTGATCAGGCTTCCCCTTACCGTGATACAGCCGCCCTTTTCCTTCATCGCCTGCACCGCATTGTTGCACAGATTGACGATGATCTGGTTCACCATTCCGGCGCTGCCCATAATCCCATATCCCGTATCCGGTTCCATTGATTGTTCCAACGTAATATTGGACGGAACGGTCTTTTTCAATAGCTTCAGACTCCGTTCCACCTCATCCACAATATGCAGAAGCACCTTTTTACCGCTTCCTTTTCCACTGTGGCCATACCTGGAAAGCTCCTTCGTCAGATCCTTGGCCTTGGTAGCCGCCGCGATCATTTCCCGGATCAGCGCTTTATTGTCTTCACTGATGGCATCGTCTGCTTCCAGTAAATCTCCATACAGCATGATCGGTGTCAGGAAATTATTAAATTCATGGGAGATCATGCTGGTCATGGTTCCCAGGGTCTGTACCTTGTCAATATGGCGAAGCTGTTCTTCCCGCTTATGCAGCTCCTCCCACGCCGCATTCATCTCTTTTAGATGGCCGACCTCCAGCTCCATGATCTTGCGGTTGCCTGCATTCTGGAAGCTGATGCCCAGAACAATCGCTGATACCAGCAGTAACAGTCCGGTACCCAGCGTCACATAGTTCTGTGCCCGCTGGATCGGTGCCAGCAGTTCCTCATAATTCAGCGTACAGTTGATGATCCAGATCTCCTCGCCTATCTGCCTCTGGATATACGAAATCACTTTCGTGGATTGCATCGGTTTTCCGCTGTCCTCCCACCAGTAGCTGTTTAACAGGCTGCTTCCCTCCTGGTTCTCCCTCTGATTCTGAATCCATTGCTCCAGATCATCATACTGCAGGTCATATTCCTTATACACTTCTTTTCTTCCATCAACCGCATCCAGTCCGATCTGGCTCTGGCTTGGATGCATCAGAATGGTTCCATCCAGCTGTTTTACCATAGAATAGCCATTTTCCCCGATCTGGACCGGTTTTACGATCTTTGCATACACATAATCCATCTCAATGGCAGCGATCGCCCATCCATCCATTCCGGTGGCTCCCGCAGGACTGACCAGAAACTGGGTATAATGATTCTTTTCTGTTAACACTGCAGGAAGGAGCCTGCCCTGATGGCTTTTTCCTTCTTTTCTGTCATACTCCAGGTACTCTTCCAGTTCTTTTTCCACATAAGGATCATAGTCCTTTCCATAGGAATACTTCAGCTTCCCGCCCTCATCCAAAAGTGCCACATAAGAAATGGTATCCTGCCCCTCACAATAGCTTCTGATCTCCGAGTCTTCCAGTTCTTCATTAAAATATAAGGTCAGCTCTTCCATCTCCCGGTCATAAAAATTATGCAGGCTGTTTGCCACCGTTTTGGCTGTTGCCAGCATATTATCCTCCTGAAGCTTTAAGAGACTGTCTCTAGAATTCCGGAAAATCAGGATATTAAAGGTCAAAAGTACCCCCAGCGCCACAATGCAGAACACTGCGATTTCCCATTCTGAGTGCTGCTCCTTCTGACATGCATTGTTCCCTTTCATTCTCAATGTCCCTCAAAAATATATCCAATCCCACGGACCGTTTTTAAATATACCGGACTTTTCACATTGTCCTCGATCTTTTCTCTGATTCGTTTTATGTAAACCATTATAGTGTTATCATCCACCAGATTCTCATCCCAGACCTGATGATATAACTGCTCTTTGGTAAATACTCTTCCCGGATGTTCCATAAAAAAGCGGAACAAGGACAGCTCTCTTGCCGTAAACTGCAGTTTTTCCTCTCCCTTAAATGCCTCAAGCTTCATCAGATCAAACCGGAAAACTCCCTCCATGATCTGATTTTTATGGTTCTGGCTGTAAATACTGTTTCTCCGGATCAAGGCCTTTACCTTCTGGATCAGAACCGATAAATGAAATGGTTTTGTCAGATAATCATCCGCTCCCATTCCCAGCCCCAGGATCTGGTCCATCTCCTCCTGCTTTCCGCTGAGCATCAGCACGGGAGTCATATCCTCTGCTGCACGAAGCTTCTGCAGGATCGTATAACCATCCATATCTTCCATCATTACATCCAGGACCACCAGGTCATAATGATCTCCTTTCAGCGCTTCCAATGCTTCTTTCCCACAGGATGCCTCCTGCACCTGCATTCCTTCCCTCAAAAATGCAGTCTTTAATGCAAGGCGGATGGGCAGTTCATCGTCCACCACCAGAATTTTCTCATTTGCCATTTTCTTCCAGTCCTTTTACATTCGATAAGAAAATTATACTATTTTCTCTGTTTCTGCGCAAGCAGATGAATGGTGTCCTGTAATTTTCTGATATTTCCTATGACAAAAAAACGGTGCCAGATTTTACTCCAACACCGTTTATTCTGTATATCTTATACATTTTTTAACTTATGCTCCTAACGGAACAATTCCCAAGATCACACCGATGACCAACATTACGATACTGATACCCCAATAGATCGGGATGCTGAATTTCATATGATCTTTTAATTCAACGTCAGTCAGACCAATTGCCAGATAAGTAGCAGGTACTAATGGGCTTACCATCAGAGCCAGGTTCTTACCGATTACCATGGTCAGTGCTGTACTTAAAGAAGCAACACCATAAGTCTCACCAACCTGCATAACCAGTGGCATGATTCCATAGAAGTAAGCGTCAGTACCAATGCAAAGGCCCAGAGGAAGTGCCAGGATACCAAAGATGATGTGGATGAACTGTCCTAAGAAACCTGGGATGATGCTCATAATCGCATTTGCCATCTCAGTTAACATTCCAGTACCATCGAAGATACCTACCATAGCGCCTGCACTGAACAGGGTTGCGGAAATGATCAGCGCTGCAGGAGCATGCTTCTTTACCAGTTTGTCCTGAGTTTTCAGATTCGGGTAGTTAACAGCCAGAGCTAAACTCAGTGCGATCATAAATGCAACATAGCTTGTTACCAGACCAGCAGACAGAACTGCGATCAGCGCAATGGTCAGAGCCAGGTTGAAGAATAACAGTTTTGGTCTTCTTAAAGCGATCTCTTCATCCTTTGTCTTCTGATCCTGCTCAACCTTCTCACCTTTACCGGCACCGGCGCCCTGTTTGATCGCCAGCATACCAAGTAAAACAGCAACTACGATGTTGAAGATCAGACCTACGATCTGGATCGGGATTAAAATGTGCCATAAATCGTTAGCATCCATAGAAAGAACAGTTGCTGCACGCGCTACCGGACCGCCCCAAGGAAGCAGGTTCATAACGCCCATACATGCACCAGTCAGGCACAATAAGATCTTTGTGTCGATCTTCATTGCCTTGTATACAGGATACAGAGCTGGGATCGTGATCAGAACCGTGGTTGCGGTTGTACCATCTAAGTGAGCGATGGTTGCGATAATAGCGGTTGCAATGGTTACTGCGATTACGTTGTTGCCAGCTTTCTTTACCAGGAAGTTTACAATTACATCAAACATTCCGGTATCGGACATAACGCCGAAATAAATAACCGAGAAGATAAACAAAATACCATTATTTGTGGTTGTCTTAACACCTTCCTTGATGAAGTCCGCGATTTCAACAGGTCCGTGACCCAGAATCAGCGCGGCAACTGCCGGAATAACAGTTAATACAACGATTGGTGACATCTTGCCTTTTAAAAGCAGTGCCACAATACAAATGATCATAGCAAATCCAACGACTGCGACCATAATGTACCCCCTTTTCCCTTGTGCTTTTGTTTTTTGATATCTTAATGATACTCGATCAGTCTGAACAGAATCTGACCGGATTCTTACAAACTGTTAAGATTAGGAGAGGGGGCTGAGAGTTACGCCGGAGGCAGGAGCACATACGTGACGGCGGGCGCGCTTTCGCTCTGGGAAAACTCGCTGCCGCACATAAGGCGCTAAAAGACAGCGCCTAAGTGTGGGCGGTTTTCCAAGGCCCGCCTTACACGTATGTGCTCCTGCCTCCGGCTGTGTACTGGCTGCGTTAGAAAAAAGAATGGAGTGCTGAAAACGCCTGATGGGCGTTTTTGAGCACTCCTAAAATACATGTGATTTTATATTTATAATACTTTTCCTAAGAAGTTTTTGAGTCTTTCGTTCTTTGGATTTGCGAAGAATTCTGCCGGGGCATTTTCTTCTACGAAATAGCCCTCGTCCATGAACATGACTCTGGTAGATACTTCTCTTGCGAAGCCCATCTCATGAGTTACAACTACCATGGTCATCTTCTGGTCTGCCAGGTCTCGCATAACGTTTAATACCTCGCCTACCATCTCCGGGTCCAGAGCGGAGGTCGGCTCATCGAAAAGCATCACGTCCGGTTTCATGCACAGGGCGCGGACAATGGCGATACGCTGTTTCTGACCGCCGGATAACTGGTTCGGATATGCGTTCGCACGGTCTGCCAGTCCGACGCGCTCTAATAAGCGCATAGCCTCTGCTTCTGCATCCTTCTGGGAAACACCCTGGAGTTTCATAGGAGCGATCGTCAGATTCTTCATGATGGTCATGTGCGGGAACAGATTGAACTGCTGGAACACCATGCCCATCTTCTGACGATGCTTATCGATGTCAGTTTTTGGATCGGTGATATCAACACCCTCGAAGAGGATCTTACCTGATGTTGGCTCCTCTAAGCGGTTTAAGCACCGTAAAAAAGTACTTTTACCGGAACCAGACGGGCCAATGACGCAGACCACATCACCTTTATAAATGTCTACATTAATATCTTTTAATACGTTTAAATCGCCAAATGCTTTGCCCAGGTGCTGCACCTGGATCAATGGCTGTCTCTCGTTAGTGGTCACTGTTTCTTAACCTCCTCTCCAGTTTCTGTACAAAGAACGTAAATACCATAACCAGTACCAGATAGATCAGCGCTGCCGCGATCAATGGCATAAATGCACTGTAGGTACGGCTTCGGATAATATCTGCACCCTTGGTCAGATCCTGGATCGCAATATAACCAGCTACGGATGTCTCTTTTAACAATCCGATAAACTCATTGCCCAGAGCCGGTAAGACATTTTTGAATGCCTGCGGCATCACGATGTAAAACATCGTCTGTGGATAATTGAAACCTAAGCTTCGTCCTGCCTCAAACTGACCATTATCAATCGACATGATACCGCTTCGGAAGATCTCAGCTACATATGCACCGGAGTTAATACCGAATGCAATGACCGCTACCAGGGTCTTGTCGATCTTTACGGAACCAAATACGACGAAATAAATAATCAGCAGCTGGACCAGAACTGGTGTTCCACGGATCACAGTCAGATAGACCTTGCAAAGGGCATTTAAGACACCCAGCTTATGGGTCTTATCGTAAGTGGAACGAACCACTGCGATCAAAAATCCGAGAAAAATACCGATCAATACTGCAAAAAAGGTGATTCTTAAAGTATTAAAAAGACCATCTGTAATATACTTCCATCGGTCATCCTCTATAAAGTTCTGATAAAAGGATGCTGTAAAATTATCCATCATCGTATCTGATTCCCCTTACTTCACATTTCCCAATATTTTACTCTGCGCTGATATATTTGTCAATGATGCTCTGTAACTCACCAGACTCTTTTAACTCGTTCAGTGCTTTGTTTACCTGGTCTACTAACTCGGTGTTGCCTTTCTTGACTACATATGCGTAATCCTCAACAGTCAGCGGCTCATCTAAGATGCTGATGCCTTCGTTCTCAGTTACGAATACCTTTGCAGGCTCTTCATCGATGACAACCGCATCAATTTTACCCTGAAGAAGTGCCTGAACTGCCTCGAAGCCTTTACCATAACGCTCTACCGTAGAACCATCCTTCTCATAATCAGATGCATACAGATCTCCAGTCGTACCTAACTGAACACCAATGGCTTTTCCCTTCAAATCATCTGGTCCGGCGATGTCGCTGCCATCTTTTACAATGATCACCTGGGAAGCGGTTGTGTAAACATCAGAGAAATCAACGTTTTTCTTACGGTCCTCTGTTATAGTGATTCCGCCTGCACCGATATCAGCTTTACCGGAAACGACCTCTGGGATGATGGAATCAAATGCAACATCCTCGATCTCCATGGTCATGCCTAATTTTGCTGCAATGGCATCACAGATCTCTACGTCGATACCTACGATCTCACCACCATCATGATATACATATGGAGGGAACTCTGCGTTGGTTACCATAACCAGTGTGCCGCCTGCAGCCTCAGTCTCAGCTTCGCTGCTTGCTGCTTCTGTTGTCTCGGTTGCTGCTGCCTCTGCTGCGGTTGTAGCTGCCTCAGTTGCTGCTGCAGTTGTCTCAGTCTTGGATCCGCCGCTGCATGCTGTCATGGATGCAGCCATCAGTGCTGCCATTGCTAATGCGATTGCCTGTTTTTTCATAATGTCTTCCTCCTCAAGTTTTCTCATATATATGCATCTCTGATGCATAACTATAAATAAGTGATAGACCCTATTATAAGACTTTTTTCAAATTAATCAAGTACAACTTTTTATTTTTTTCCGTTTTTTGTGCTATAATAGGGATATTCAGCGAAATCACCAAAAACCGAATGCATAAATACTTATTTTGGAGGAATTTTTATGCACGCTTTTTTACAAAAAACAGCCTGGACAATGCCTGTCCCCCGCCCATATTCCTGTTTTCACTTACTTTTCTGCGGAGTCGGCATCATTCTCGTTGGTTTTCTTGTGCATATTTTATGCAAAAAATGTTATAAAATACCATACGTGCCTTTCTACGGCTGCGGCCTGGTCCTGGCTCTTGGAGAGCTATATAAACAGTTATTTTTATATCAGATCGTCAATCAGGGACGCTACGACTGGTGGTACTTCCCCATGCAGCTTTGCAGTACCCCCATGTATTTATGCATAATATTAATTTTTATGCATAAAAGCAGTCCTATCACCCGCACCATCTGCACCTATCTCCAGGATTTTTCCCTTCTGGGAGGCATCATGGCACTGGCAGAACCATCCGGACTAATGCAGCCTTACGTGACACTGACCGTTCACGGACTGACCTGGCACCTGATCCTGATCTTTATCGGTCTTTACTGCCACCGGTGCGGTCTTGCCGGAAAAAGCTGGCGGGAATACGCAAAAACACTGCCATTGCTGGCAGTGTTTCTCGCATTCGCTTCTATTATTAATGTCGCCACCCATGGACAGGCAGACATGTTCTATATCTCGCCCTTCTATCCGGTAACCCAGGTATTTTTCTATCAGGTATCACTGCTCGTGGGCACTGGCGCCGGAATCGTTTTTTATATCTTCTCCATCTGCCTGGGCGGGTGGATCATCCATTACTGTCTTGGAAAGCTGTAATAGATCTTGCCATTTTCCATACCGCCTCGGTACTGGGCAAGCTCACTGACTGTCACCAGCTGATAACCCTGCTCCACCAATTTGGGGATAATGGCTACTGCCGCATCACCACTGGCATTGTATAACTCATGCATCAGCACGATGTCACCGTCTTTTACATGACCAATAACTGCATCGATGCTCTTCTGGGCATTCCTGGTCTTCCAGTCTAGGGTATCGATACTCCACAAAACGATCGGTGCATCCACATTGGCTATTACGGTTGCATTCTTGCATCCACCCGGCAGACGGACCGTGGCTGCTCCTTTGCCGGAAGCGTCCGTGATGGCCTGATTGCCCTTCTGGATCTGTTCCCGGATCTGTGCTGCATCTAATTTATTCAAATACTTATGATTATTGGTATGATTGCCAATCTCATGACCTTCCGCCACCATTCTCTGCAGCTCTGCCTGATAGCTGGCACAACGTTCACCGACTACATAGAAGGTTGCCTTGCCGCCGTACTGTGCCAGACAATCCATGATCCGGTTTCCAACCGGCGCATAAGGACCATCATCGAACGTTAAGGCTACCATTGGCTTATCCGGGTCAATCTGGCGTCCATTACCTGTCTGGGCGTTGTCTGTTGTCCCTGGAGCTGCTGTCTGGGACGGATCTGCTGACGATCCCTGTGAACTCTGTGCATCATTTGTATTTTCCAGGTTTGAGTTCTGTGCATCACCCGGCATCACTCCTGGCTGTTCCACAATCGTTCCGTCTTCATTTTTCCACTGGGCAACACCCGGGCCGCCCTCCATATTGATCCATTCCCCGGCGATCAGAGATCTTCCAGCCGCCTTGGCATCAAATGTTACTCCAAATGTCAGTGTCCCCGCAAGCGCCAGTCCAAATACGGCTGCGATCCACTGCCCTCTCTTCATTTTTCTCATAAGATCATCCTCTTTTCCCTCTTACTCGCGATTGATCTTCCCTGTGTCTTTGATGGTCTGTATTCCCACCACCAGCCACATTTCATTCCTTCTCCCATCGCCCTATCAGTATACTGTTTCTTCCTATAAAAAGCAAACCAATTAAGGGAATCTTCAGAATGAGTCATATTTTCGTCAGAATTACATATTTTCAATTTTTACCATTCTTATTTTGTGTATTTTCATAGCAGCAGATTTTAATTTTTTATTTTCTTTGTGATATTGTAGCATTTTTATCAATTACGTGTTATAATTTTAACCATCTTGCACATTGTTTTTTATCAATTAGGAGGATTCACATGACTTGTAAAAAAGATCACGTTCCTTTCAATGGTACACCAGAACAGGAAAAAGCTTTAAAAGAGGTGATTGCCCAGTTAAAGGACACCAAAGGCGCACTGATGCCGATCATGCAGCATGCCCAGGACATCTACGGCTACCTGCCTATTGAAGTTCAGACCATGATATCCGATGAAACCGGGATTCCCCTGGAAAAAATCTACGGTGTTTCCACCTTTTATTCCCAGTTTGCCCTGCAGCCAAAAGGCAAATATCAGATTTCTGTCTGCCTTGGCACCGCCTGCTACGTGAAAGGCTCTGGCGCGATTTTAAGCAAATTAGAAGAGCTTCTGGGAATTACCAACGGCGAATGTACACCGGATGGACGCTTTTCTTTAGATTCCTGCCGCTGTGTCGGCGCCTGCGGCCTTGCGCCGGTCATGATGGTCAACGATGAAGTTTATGGCCGTCTTGTTCCCGATGACATTCCTGGCATTCTTGCCAAATACAAATAGAAACGGAGGTATTTCCCTATGAAAACTCTTGAAGAACTTCAGGCAGTCCGTGAAACATATCACAAACAATTAAACCTCCGCCGTGAGGACCACACCCGTACCCGCGTGATCGTCGCCATGGATACCTGTGGGATTGCAAGCGGGGCAAAACCGGTTCTGATGACATTTTCCGATCTGATCCAGGAACAAAACCTAACTGACCGCTTCTGCGTCCTGCAGTCCGGCTGCATCGGCCTGTGTAAATATGAACCGGTCGTGCAGATCGAAGAACCAGGAAAGCCAACGGTTACCTACATCCGTATGACACCGGATAAGGCAAAAGAAGTTCTGGAACGCCATCTCTTAGGCGGACAGATCATTGACCAATACACCCTCGACTACGCAGATCACCAATAGGAGGTTCTCATATGTATCGTTCTCACATACTGGTCTGCGGCGGAACCGGATGTACTTCCTCCGGAAGCCAGCAGATCATCGAAACTTTAAAAGCAGAGCTTGAAAAAAACGGACTCTCCAATGAGGTATCCGTTGTCCAGACCGGATGCCACGGTCTGTGTGCCTTAGGCCCCATTATGATCGTCTACCCGGACGCTGCCTTCTATTCCATGGTAAAAGTAGAAGATATTCCGGAAATTGTAGAAGAACATCTGCTGAAGGGCCGGGTAGTAACCCGTCTGCTCTATAAAGAAACCGTCACTTCAAACGGTATCAAGGCATTAAGCGACACCGATTTCTATAAGAAGCAGCACCGGATCGCCCTCCGCAACTGCGGTGTGATCAATCCGGAGATCATCGAAGAATACATCGGAACCGGCGGCTATCAGGCACTGGGAAAAGTGCTGACCCAGATGACGCCGGATGATGTGATCCAGTGCCTCTTAGATTCCGGTCTTCGTGGCAGAGGCGGCGGCGGATTCCCAACCGGTCTCAAATGGAAACTGGCCAAGGGCAATGACGCAGACCAGAAATATGTCTGCTGCAACGCCGATGAAGGCGACCCAGGCGCATTTATGGACCGTTCTATCCTAGAGGGTGATCCACATGCAGTCTTAGAAGCCATGGCCATTGCCGGATACGCCATCGGTGCCAGCCAGGGCTATATCTACGTCCGTGCCGAGTACCCCATCGCTGTTCAGCGTCTGCGGATCGCCATCGAACAGGCCCGAGAGATGGAACTGCTGGGCAAAGACATTTTCGGAACTGGTTTTGATTTTGACATTGACCTTCGTCTGGGTGCAGGCGCTTTCGTCTGCGGCGAGGAAACGGCCCTGATGACCTCCATCGAAGGAAATCGAGGAGAACCACGCCCAAGACCTCCATTCCCGGCACAGAAGGGATTATTTGGAAAACCGACCATTTTAAATAATGTAGAAACTTATGCCAATATCCCGCAGATCATCTTAAATGGCCCAGAGTGGTTCGCCTCCATGGGCACTGAGAAATCCAAGGGAACCAAGGTATTTGCCTTAGGCGGCAAGATCCACAACACCGGTCTGGTGGAGATTCCTATGGGAACCACCCTCCGGGAAGTCATCGAGGAGATCGGCGGTGGCATTCCAAACGGCAAGAAATTTAAAGCGGCCCAGACTGGCGGACCTTCCGGCGGCTGTATCCCGGCAGAACATTTTGATATTCCCATCGATTATGACAACCTGATCTCCATCGGCTCCATGATGGGTTCCGGCGGTCTGATCGTCATGGACGAGACTGACTGTATGGTGGATATCGCCAAATTCTTCCTGGAATTTACCGTAGAAGAATCCTGCGGCAAATGTACGCCTTGCCGTGTGGGCACCAAGCGTATGTTAGAAATCCTGACCAAGATCACCAAAGGCCAGGCAACGATGGAAGACTTAGATAAGTTAGAGGAGCTTTGCTACTATATTAAAGAGAATTCCCTGTGCGGACTGGGACAGACCGCTCCAAACCCGGTACTTTCCACTCTGCACTATTTCCGTGACGAATACGAGGCACATATCAAAGAGAAGCGTTGTCCAGCCGGTGTATGCAAGGCTCTGCTCTCTTACCACATTGATTCGTCCAAATGTAAGGGCTGTACGCTCTGTGCCAGAAACTGTCCAAACAGCGCCATCATCGGTACCGTCCGCAATCCGCACATCATCGACCAGGAGAAATGTATCAAGTGCGGAGCCTGCATGGAAAAATGTAAATTCGGCGCCATCTACAAAAAATAAGGGAGGACAATCGGAATGGATATGATCAAAGTAAAAATTAACGGCATAGAAGTAAGCGCTCCCAAAGGTACTACCATCCTGGAAGCGGCCCGCCTGGCCCATATTGAGATTCCCACCCTCTGTTTTCTGAAGGAGATCAACGAGATCGGCGCCTGCCGCATCTGCGTGGTGGAAGTCAAAGGTGCCAGAAGTCTGGTGGCGTCCTGCGTGTACCCAATCAGTGAGGGCATGGAGATTAAAACCAACTCCCCTAAGGTACTGGATTCCCGCCGGAAAACCTTACAGCTTCTCCTCTCCAACCATGAGCGCAAATGTCTTTCCTGCGTGCGAAGCGGCAACTGTGAACTTCAGCAGCTGGCCAAAGAACTGGGCGTAGAGGATGAAAATTATTATGACGGAGAGAAAACGCCGACCTGCATTGACGACAGCGCCATTCATATGATCCGTGACAACAGCAAGTGTATTCTCTGCAGACGCTGTACTGCCGTCTGCGAGAAAGTCCAGGGAATCGGCGTCATCGGAGCCAACAACCGCGGTTTCCACACCACCATCGGCTCTGCTTTTGAGATGGGCCTTGGCGAGACCTCCTGTGTCTCCTGCGGCCAGTGTATCGCAGTCTGCCCGACCGGCGCACTTCAGGAAAAATCCCAGGTGGATGAAGTTCTTGCTGCCATTGCCGACCCATCTAAGCATGTGATCGTCCAGACAGCCCCGGCTGTCCGCGCTGCTCTGGGAGAGGAATTTGGCTATCCCATTGGCACCAATGTCGAGGGCAAAATGGCTGCTGCCCTGCGCCGGATCGGTTTTGATGGTGTTTTTGACACCAATTTCAGTGCAGATCTGACCATTATGGAAGAAGCCCACGAATTCTTAGACCGTGTGCAGAACGGCGGTGTTCTTCCGCTGATCACCTCCTGTTCTCCAGGATGGATCAAATACTGCGAACACTATTTCCCGGATATGACCGAGAACTTATCCAGCTGCAAATCTCCTCAGCAGATGTTCGGCGCCATCGCCAAATCCTACTATGCTGAAAAAATGGGATTAAAACCAGAGGACATTGTCTCCGTCTCCATCATGCCATGTACTGCCAAGAAATTCGAGATCCAGAGACCAGACGAGGCTGCTAACGGTGTTCCGGATGTGGACTATTCCCTGACTACCAGAGAACTGGCCCGGATGATCCGCAAAGTGGGACTGCGCTTTACCACACTTCCAGACGAGGGCTTTGATTCCCCACTGGGTCTTGGAACCGGCGCCGCTGTGATCTTCGGTACTACCGGAGGCGTCATGGAAGCAGCGCTCAGAACTGCGGTTGAAACTTTGACCGGCGAAGAGCTGGCATCCCTGGATTTCAATGATGTCCGCGGCATGGAAGGCATCAAAGAGGCCACCTATCCGGTTGCCGGCATGGAGATCAAGGTTGCTGTGGCTTCTGGTCTTGGAAATGCGAAAAAATTATTAGAAATGGTAAAATCCGGTGAACGCACCTACCACTTCATCGAGATCATGGGCTGCCCAGGCGGCTGCATCAACGGAGGCGGTCAGCCGCAACAGCCGGGCTACATCCGCAATACCGTAGATATCCGCGCATTAAGAGCCAGTGTTCTGTATCAGTCCGATAAAGAGAACCCGATCCGCAAATCTCATGAGAATCCGGCAATTAAGGAATTGTATGAGACTTACCTTGGTGAACCGGGAAGTGAGAAGGCGCATCATCTGCTGCATACTTCTTATGTGAAACGGACGATCAATTAGAAGAATCTGTAGTCGTAAACATTCAAAACGCTCAGGTCTTCGGATCAGGTTACCCGATGTATCGTGCATCTGATAACCCTGTCCAAAGCCTGAGCGTTTTATTATGCCAATATTACCTTTTCAATCTCCTGATCCATCAAAAATATGTAACAATAACCTTCTTTCCCATCTCTTCCATCGTGCCCCGGATCTGCTCCACCAGATTCTGTCTGACTCCCAGATCAAACGGCAGCTCCGGATTCTGATAGGCCGGATTAACTGCCTTTCCCACATACAGATGCAGTTCTGTACACTCCTCAATCAGCATCTTCGCCACCATAGATCCGCCATTTCCCCGGTCCAGTTCCTCAAAAAACTCTTCTGAAACCGTCTCATTCTTCACGTACCGCTTTAACAGACTTAATGCCCGGTTCAAGGTCAGCACACCCTCTGTCACCAGATCGATCCCGTCAATAAAGGAAATAGGCGGAATCTCCGGATCTTCATGATCATACGATATATCCAGACTGCGCTTTAACACCCTGGAGACAATGGCGGCGCTGGTTCCACCGCAGACGATCCTTCTGGCATCCTCGTCCTCCATAAATGCCCGCACCATAGCTTCATCCTCCTCCGGATGCTCCGCAGGTCCCGTCATCAGATGCACCGGACGGCCTTCAATGATCCGCATACAGGCGACCGTCGTGTCATCCCCCGGCCGGAACAGATACAGCTCATCACAGGCATGGCATAGCACATTGGCCAGACGGGAGGCCGATACCGTCAAAGCCGCCTGCTTCAACGCATACGCTGCGATATCTTCCCACTGCCATCCATAATTCAATAACTGCCCAGCTCCCGCATTGATGGTGCCATCGCTCATCAGGATCATCACATCCCCTTTCCGGGCCTGGAACCGGTACTCATTGATCTTTTTTCCCTTAATCTCCCTGAGATTTCGTGGAATCTCCATCAGTTCCCCATCCCGGATAAAAATACACCCTGGATTGTCAAACTCCACCAGATATGCTGCCCCATCGTGGGACACCTGCAAAATACTGAATGTGGAATACGCTACCTGCCGCTCCTGGCAGATAGGCAGTGTCTCCACGATAGTTTCCACACATTCCTCCAATGCCGCTCCATTTAAGAACATGGTTCCCAGTATTTTAGAGGTCAGTGTGGATAAAATATTGGCCTTAACCCCACTTCCCATGCCATCTGCCAGAATCAGAATATCTGAATCCTCCGTTTTCAGGATCTCCACCTTGTCCCCGCAAAGCACCTCAGAAAATTTATTCAGACTTTTATATGCCACATCTACCTGAATTCCCATCAGCGGACCTCACTTTCACTGCCATCCTCCAACAGAGAACGGCACAGCCTGGTCAATGTGGTCTTTGTCTCTGCGGTCGTTTCCCCCAATAGTCCGGCAATTTCCTGGGCCACCATCATCTGTTTATGGATCACCTTCTGCGCCAGGTCAATGGTATCCAACTTCTTCTCATACTCCTCCCGCAGCTGCTCCTCTTCCCTGGTAATGTCAATAAATGTCGCCAGCACCGCATCCTCCTTCTCTATGTATACAATATTCTGAAGAGTGGAGAGATGGTATTCCGAATAAGTCACTTTCTTGCCATGGATATTCTGATGTGTATCATAAACCCACTGGAAATCCACCGGATCAATAAATTCATACAGATACATTTCCAGTGCCTCTGCCCTGGTTTTTCCGAAATATTTCTCACCCACGCTGGAATATTCCATGATCTTCATGTCCTTATCCACGATCAGAACAATGTTTGGCGAAGTCTCCATCACCAGATTAGACAGGGATTCTGCCTTATCATGCATATACGGAATGCACATATTCAGCTCCGCCTTCTTCTGGAACACTGCTACCGCCTTGTCACGGCAGGACGAATAACCGCAGGCACCGCAATTTAACTCATCCTTCGGTCCATGTTTTCCGATTTTAGCCAGGATCTCCCGTATCTGCTCCTCTGTCGGCTTCTGTTCCACTGGCGAACGGTCCATATATGCCTTGTGAAGCTTCACGCCTTCTGCCATATCACAGGCAGCTGCCTCTTCTACCGGCTCTTTTGCAATGGTCTCTTCCATATCCAGTTTCACCTTAAACCGGGAAATGGAGCGGTCTTCCACCGTTGGCCCTTTGATGCAGCCGCCGGAGCAGCTGTTCATCTCGATAAAGCAGCCGTTAATCTCGCCCCGCACCATGCTCTCACATAAATCAATGCAGTTGTGGATACCATGGACATAAAATTTGCGGTAATGATCCACCTGTTTTTCTGTAGCAAGAACGGAGTTTACCACCCCGTTCGTCACCGGATACAGCCGATTTACCTTCGGATCGATCCGTTCCAATGGTTCAGCCTCACACTCCTGGATCTCAATCTGCTCCTGTTTCAGCCAGCTTTCTACCTCCTGGAAATTCAGTACCGCATCAATACAGTCATTATGCCGCAGATCCATGGATTCTTTCTTCTTGGCGATACACGGACCTAAAAATACCACCTTCGTATCCGCTCCATACTCCTTCTTCAAAAGGCGCCCATGGGCGATCATCGGTGAGACCACAGGCGCCAGATACGGCACCAGCTTTGGATAATAGATCTCGATCAGATCATTGACACTGGGGCAACAGGTAGTAATAATATTCTCCATGGTTCCCTGCTCCAGAAGAGCTGCATACTCTCTTGTCACCAGAATGGCCCCCTCGGACGTCTCCCGCACATCCGCAAATCCCAGTTTTTTCAGGGCAGCTTTCACCTGACCGGGCTCCTTGAATTTCAAAAGCCCCATATAGGATGGCGCCATAGATACCACCACCCGGTCCCCATCTGCCAGAAAGCCTCTGACCCGTTCCAGGTCACTGACCAGAGTTTTGGCAGACTGTGGACAGATCTGCAGACAGGTTCCACATAAAATACACCGGTCCTCCATGATCTCTGCCCTGCCATCCCGGATCATGATCGCCTTTACTTCACAATTACGGATACATTTGTAACAATGCTTGCATCTGGACGCTTTTAAATCGATGATTCCCATAAATTTGACCCCCATATGTATATTTGATACCATTTATTTCTTTGCGTTTTCGCCATGCGTATTCATAATGAGAAGTCCTTTGTGAGCAAGCTCCCACGGGCTTCTCACAGATCCATTTCTGCATGGCTTTGCTAGTTTGCTTCGCTCTTTACGCCATGTGCATTCATAAGATGCCGTAAAACGGCATCTTATTTCATGTCGGGCTGCGCCCTATAGAAATGAACCTATGAGAAGTCCTTTGTGAGCAAGCTCCCACGGGCTTCTCACAGGTTCATTTCTGCATGGCTTTGCTATTATCATTATCTCATGTAAGCCGCTATTTATCAATTTGAATTTCTGTGTTATAATGGCGATGGCCGCGCTAATCTGAAAGAATTTTCGTAACTATTCAGTACCTTCATAGTTACGAGCAAAAATCCATTCCAGATCAGCTTCGCTGATGGGATTTTTGCTTTCTAGCCTATGTGTTCTTACGGTCAGCGCAGCATGTGCGCAGACCTACTGAATAATTACGAATTTTCTAACAGAAAAGGCGGTACAGAAAGAGAGGAATCATTCATGAAAAAAACACTTGCAATGCTCATGGCATGTGCCATGACCGCAGCGTCTCTGGCTGGATGCGCTCCCGCAGACAAGACTCAGACCACCGCTGCCACTGAAACTGCCGCACCGGAGACTTCCGCCGCAGAAACCACTGCTGAAAAGACCACCGCTGAGACAACTACAGAAGCAGCTTCCACAAAAGGCGCTTCTGACGAGGCCGTTCTTCACATCGGCTCTTTAAAAGGACCAACCACCATGGGTCTGGTATCCCTGATGGACAAGGCTTCTAAGGGCGAATCCGAAGGCTCTTACGACTTTACTATGGTAACCGATGCTTCCGAACTGGCTGCACAGATGGTATCCGGCGACCTGGACATCGCACTGGTTCCAGCTAACCTGGCAAGCATCCTGTATCAGAAGACCAAGCAGGGCGTAGAGGTGATCGATATCAACACCCTGGGCGTTCTCTACGTGGCTGCCGCTGATGATTCTATCCAGAGCATCGCTGATTTAAAGGGCAAAACCTTATATATGACCGGAAAAGGAACTACTCCGGATTATGTACTCCAGTATTTATTAAGTGCGAACGGTATGACTTCCGATGATCTGACCATCGAATATAAATCTGAGGCTGCTGAGGTAGCTGCTGTCTTAAAGGAACAGACAGATGCCATCGGCTTACTGCCGCAGCCTTTCGTAACCGTCGCCATGGCACAGAACGAGAATCTGAAAATGGTCTTAAATCTTACAGAAGAATGGGAAAAGACACAGCCGGAAAATGGCAGCGCCCTGGTGACCGGCGTTACCGTATGCCGCAAGGACGTGCTCGAGGATCAGGCTGACGCAGTTGATACCTTCTTAAAAGAACATGAAGCATCTGCTGCTTTTGCCAATGCCAATGTAGAAGAAACCGCCCAGTTAGTGGCTGATGCCGGAATCATCGAGAAAGCTCCGATCGCCGCAAAAGCAATCCCTTACTGCAGCATCACTTACATTGATGGTGCAGATATGCAGACCAAGGTATCCGGTTACTTAAGCGTACTGTTTGACCAGGACCCGTCCTCCACCGGCGGACAGCTTCCTGACGAAGGATTCTACTATATTCATGAATAATTGGAAAAAACTATCGATCATTCTTTTATGGCTTGGAATCTGGCAGATCACTGCCACATTCATCCATAATCCCATCATGCTTGTAGGGCCCATAGAGGCCCTGCAGACCCTGTGGGGGTTATTGCCCTCCGGTGATTTCTGGATCTCTATTTATCAATCATTTTTGCGGATCAGCATCGGATTTTTAACTGCATTTATGATTGGTCTGCTTCTTGGCAGCCTTGCATACCACATTCCCTTTGTGAAAGAGCTTCTGGAGCCTCCTATGCTCTTTTTCAAATCCGTTCCCGTGGCATCCTTTGTGATCCTCGCCCTGATCTGGACCGGTTCCAGCAACCTTTCCATTTTCATTGCTTTTATCGTTGTTCTCCCGGTGATCTATGTCAATACCATCTCCGGACTGGAAAGCACCGATCAAAAGCTTCTGGAAATGGCAGCGATATTCCGGCTTCCACTTTGGAAAAGAGTTCGTTTCATCTATCTGCCGGCACTGGTTCCTTACCTTCTCAGCGCCTGCCGCACTGCGCTGGGCATGAGCTGGAAATCCGGTGTTGCCGCTGAGGTGATCGGTCTTCCGGATCATTCCATCGGAGAACGTCTGTATCTGTCTAAGATCTATCTGGAAACAGCTGATCTCTTTGCCTGGACACTGGTGATCATCACCATCAGTGCCTTATTTGAACGCATTGTGTTATATCTGATTTCCAGACTATGCCCGCCTTCCGCGGACACCTTACTGAAAGGAGAATCCTCCCGTGAAACTGCGGATCGATCATCTGTCTAAACATTTCGGAGACCTTACGGTTTTCGATCAGCTTTCCCTGACGATGGAAAGCGGAAACATCTACTGTCTGATGGCCCCATCCGGCAAAGGAAAAACCACCCTTTTCCGGATCCTCATGGGCTTTGAACATGCAGACAGCGGCCAGATCACAGGTCTGACCCACACCCGCATCAGCGCAGTTTTCCAGGAGGACCGTCTCTGTGAAGCATTTACCCCTCTGGATAATGTATACATGGCTGCAGCCCCGGCTTTCACGAAAGCCCAGATCCGCGAAGAGCTCCTGACACTTCTTCCCGAAGATGCGCTAAACCGTCCCGTCTGCACCCTGAGCGGTGGACAAAAGCGCCGTACCGCCATCTGCCGCGCTCTCTGTGCACCCTTTGACCTGCTGATCATGGATGAACCATTTACCGGGCTGGATGAAGACACCAGGCTTGAAGTGATCCAATACATCAAAAAAAAGAGCGCCGGGAAGCTTACGCTCCTCAGCACTCATCTGCAATCCGATATCAACGCCCTCGGCGGTATCCTGATCCACCTGTAAACTGCGGGCAACAGGACTTGAACCTGCGAAATAAATGTGTCTTTTAGTCAAAAAATATGTTTTTCGAATGGTATGCAACACGAAAAAAACATCTTTATCGTAGTAAGCACCTTTTCCGTCTGCCAGTTAAATATCAAAAGCAGTTCCCCACTGGTGGTAGCTGCTGTAACTGCTGCCCGGTGCATTGATCACAATATTTCCCGGTATTGTGCGGCCCTAGCCAAAGTTTCAATTCCTGGTATCTTGCAATCTGATTTTGTATATGTTATAATGCCGTTAGGCAAGAAAAGATGTTACATGCCAATGATGGCAAAACGAAAGCCCCGAAGTCTGACCACTTCGGGGCTTTCTTCTCATTTATGTAGTTGAGCATCTACAGGCTAGTTACCGGCTATTTGTCGCCATCTAACCATTTGATGATGTAGTGGCAAACTACACCAGCCATGACAGCGACAAGAAAAGATGTTATTATATCCAATGATGACACCTCCTTCCTGTCACCAGTATCGGAGGCGGTAACATTGGCATTATAACATGGAAATCTGTTTAATTCTACTTCTTTTATTTTTGTTGCGATATCGCAACATCCAGTTCCTGGCGTGTTCAGGTCTTTGATCATTTTGAAGCTATGTTTGACAAAGACGAAATTCCTCACTTCCGCTTTCACAGCCTTTGTCACTACTGTGCCGTTTTTCAACATGTCATTGGAATTCCAGACGCCTACCGCATGCAACGCAAAGGCTGGGGACAACGATGGTATTTTAAAACAGATCTACCGCCATGTCACAGAAATTAAAGAAGATGCTATGAATCAGAAAGCAAATGACTACTTTTCAAGTTTATGCAACACGAACACCGAAAAGCCTTGATTTAAGCCATTTTATAACTGCGGGCAACAGGACTTGAACCTGCACGTCGGGGACACCAGAACCTAAATCTGGCGCGTCTGCCAATTCCGCCATGCCCGCAAAATCATTACAGTTCGTGCAGCGCATGAACTGTAATAACTTGATTATTATACCATATCTATGATAATTGTCAATCGTTCCTTTTCATGGTACACCAGAACCTTAATTAGCAAATAACTGACACCAGTACTCATAACTACCAGAGGTAAATGCGCCTACACCGATTCGGGAAAATCTGCCATTTAGAATATTCGAGCGATGTCCTTCCGAATTCATCCACATACTCATTACCTCTGACGCGCTGGCTGTGCCGCCACAGGCAAGATTCTCCCCACGATAATTTGCAGGGATCTCATACTGGGCAAATACTGTAAATGCATCGGAGCCGTCTGGTCTTGTATGAGAAAATGCGCTTTTCTGTTCTTTTGCCCGGGTCTCTGCTGCGCTCATCATCGTCTCATCAAGCGTCAGGCTGCCAAGACCGGCTTTTTCTCTCTCCTGATTGACCAGTCTTATAATCTCCTCTGCCATGGCACGGTCGAAAGATTCCCCTGGTTCCTTGGTTCCATCAGACTCTGCTTTCTTTAATGCCTCATCTCTGGCAGCTTCCCATCCTTCTTCCGCTTCCCCGATCTGAGACACCTTTCCCTCATCATCTAACAGTGCATCACCCAGGAAATCTGTCTTTTTTTCCTGATCTGCCTCTGCTGCAGCTGATGTTGTCTCCTTTCCCATCTGCCCTGACTTACAGCCAGTCATCAACACGGCAAGTCCCATCAACACCAGTCCCATTGTTCTGATTTTCTTATTCATCGATCTCCCCCTCTCTGATTTCATAACATACAATATCAGAAACTGCATCGTGGTTCTGCAGATCTGTCATATCATAGGCCCACACATAGATGCCGTCCGGAAGTGGACGATACTCCACTGTCAGTTCTTCCGTAGCCGGAAATGTCTCATATTCTGTCCAGACCATCTCTTGTCCATGATCCTGATATAAAAGTGTTGTGATCTGGTCATCCGCTTTCAGGAAACCGTCCTGGCGCTCTGCCATATATTCGTTGTTCATCCTGCCGCGGATTCCCAACACTTCCCCAGTTCCATCCTTTTTTCCTGCTACTCGTATAAATCTCTGTTCTCCATTGATTAAAACCGGCACAGAGAACACACTTCCATCTGCAAGGTTCTCCCGTGAAAATGAATACACCAGATGGCCATTGAGATACCACCAGTGATCACAAAATCCCGTGGTAAATCTGCCATTGTCCCAGTCAGACGTTCCAACCGGCTCATTGCCAAGTCCTATCATCTGCTCCCCATCTTTTCCGCACCAGGTCAGATACCCCTCAACCTTTTTCAGATAATCCGCACGTTTTCCAAGCTCCAGCACCAGTTCCCCATTTGAGGTTGTCTGTACCGGATAATCCTCCAGCCCCAGATGCTCCACTGTTATGAGAGCTGCACCCTCCTGGACATCCATCTCATTTTCCTGTAGATATTCCAGCGCCGCACTGTTTAAAACTCCTGTGATCTGGTATTGATACAGATTTTTATAGCTTTCCATTCTGGAAATTGTCCGGAACTGATAGAGACTGGAAAGCGCGCCATCTAACGGATAATAACAGGAAAGTCCACTGCCCTGGTCACGATAGGGGCCTCGGGTCTGATAGATCACACTCTGCTCTAATAGCTGTTTGGGCTCCACCTGGAATTCTTCCGAGGGTGATCGATCTGAAATCTGCTGACATTTCAGCACACCCCCCAGATCCACCATGTCGGTATAGCCTTCTTCCCGGCTATTACCGCCATAACGTTCCACCTGTTCTACCTTCCTGGCATAAGAAGCTAAAAAGGTTTCTTCCTTCAGGGCATGCGCGAACAATTCTTTTCCGTATTGTTGATACTGTTCCGAAAGTTCTGGAATTTTAGACAGATCGATCAATGACAAGGTTGCTTCTCGATCACTTCGATTTCGGATGCAGCCCTGCATAAAGCTATCACAAACTGCACGTCCTAAATCCTCCGGCATAATCTCAGGGTCATGCTGCAAAGCCTCTATGATCCCCGTATAATTCCACCCATTCGCCGGTTCCAGTTCCTGGGATGCAATCAGATATGTTCCATATGGACTGACCGAATTCGCTGTCTCTAAATTGGCCATCAAGCAGGCATCAAAGCCAATGATATCGTAGCTTTTTCCCGTCTGTGCAAATGCATCCCGCAGCTCCGCAAGAGAAAGCGAATCCATACCATAGTTTTCATCGTAAGAAACTCCGCCAAGTGTACCTCCTCCATGGTTCCACAGGATCAGCATGGTCTTCTCTGCCGGATAATTCTTATCACAAAACCGAAGGAAATCCACCAGTGTTCCCGGATCTCCCATACTCTGCAGCTCCAGGGTTTCCTTCTTCTTCCAGCCCTTCTTGTCATATATAAACCGGCCAATTCGATCTGAAGGAATCTCCTCACGCTTCCACCCTTTCGCTCCTCCCGTCTGAACAACTACTTTTACACCTTTCGGCGGCTGGATTTGAAACATCTCCTCTAAATCTGCCGATGCAGCCCCATGCTTTGACTCCAGATCACTTCCGCACAGATACCAGTAAACCGCCCACTCTGATTTCTTCGGTCTGAGTGACAATGCTACTATCATACCAAGCCCTATCAGGCTGATCGTAAGACAGACCGCCTTCCTACTGCTTATCCCCTTTAATTTGTTCCACCTTCCTTTCGTTTTTCCACCTTCTCTCTGATCTTCTGATATACATAATAATCTTTTACAGGTTCTCCACATTTCGGACAGAGCTCCGTTCCCTGCTTCACTTCAAAACCACATTTCGGGCATTTTACCTTTTCCATAGATTTCCTCCTTCTTTTATTAGTTATAGTATAACATTATTTTCCTGAAAGTACATAATTAATGATGTTTATAGAACCCCAAAAATTATCCGTGGTCTGGGCGATCAGAGTTTCAATTGGGACATTTCTCAGCTTAGCTGCCATATGGGCAGTCTCATAAAGAGCGCCTCTGACTGAGATTGCTTTCTGCTGACTCTGCGTGGTCTCCTGTAAATTTTCTTGTTCTTCTATGTCATAATTCTGGCTTTTCTGTCCTTCTTCCCATGCCCATTTCACTGCCTCCATGCCATCCGTCTCCAACAGGATCCGGTTCTCCAGCACCCGTTTCGCCACCTGCTGCAAAGCCAGATTCCAGATCACATCCGGCCCGACAGAAAAATAACAATCTAAGTCCAGATAACCGTCCAGATCATGGTCTGCGGAATACCAATGCGCCAGATAAGTGTTTGGATATTTCTTAATTAACTCCAGGATCTCCCGTTCCTGATCCTTCGTATGAAGGACTACCGGCTTCTTCCACTCTGCCGCAATCTGGAGTTGTTTCTCCAGAACCTCCTTCTGTCGTTTTAGCGGCACATTGCACCACAGGCTATCCATACCGATTTCACCGATCACCTGGCATTTTTCCAGGTATGGCATCATATCCTCCACCTTCCATTGATCCGCATACCGTGGTAGGAATCCCTTCCCTGATCCGCTCTAACGCCTCTGCCTTTGTTTTTACGTGGGCGTGGGCATCTGTCACCACCGGGTAATCTCTCATATTCTTTTCCTCCTTTCTGTTTTTCGGCTTCCCGCCGGTCTTACTTTTGTTTCTCCAATCTTTGCTTCCATTTTTCAAACTTCTGTTTTCTCCCCCATGATCTGCCGGTAGATCTTCTATCTCAGTTCTCCCTGACTATACAGCCAGTCCCGGCTCCGGTTCTGTTCCGTGATCACCATCTCCGGCTTCTGCTCCAGAGTATCTTGATTCGCAATGATCACCGGTGTGTAGTAGTCCAGTCTGTCATCCAACTGACGCAGTTCCATGTAGTTGATCGGGAAATTGTTTAATTTGCATTTTACATTATCCCATCCCTCAAAGAACCACTCAATATCCACTTTGTCTTTCAATGCCTCAAAACCAGAGCCATCAGAAATGACCATATTTAACTTGGAAAAATCAGCGCCATCCTTCGTCATCACTGCCTTTAACACAGCCTCTTCTCCCGGGCCGCCCCAGCCAGCGTAAGTCTTGCCCTCAAAATCCTTCGGAGATTTGATGTCTTTATCTGCATAAGTTACAAAACCAGAGGTGTTATGCTGAATCAGCGTTGCAATGGTCTTGATCGGAAGCGGGTCCTTAGAGGTTAATGCAATGGTCACATCCTCCTGATAGCTGATACCGAAATCGCCCTTACCAACCGCGATCAAGGTTGCAGTTGCTCCCTCCGTCGGCTCTATGATCTCCACATCCAGTCCTGCTTCTTTATAATATCCCTGATCCGCATCCCCGGCTTTTGCATCAGACGCTTCTGCATTACTCTCTGCTGCGCTTTCAGAAGCGCCGCTCTCTGCGCCTGCTGCCCCGCTGCTCTGGCTCTCTGCTGCAGTTCCAGCTGCGGTTGTCTGGCTGTTATTCTGGGAAGAACATGCAGTCATCCCCACCGCCAGGGCTGCCGCCATTACCAGGCTTCCACTCTCATCAAGGTCACACGCACCGGGCAGGCCGTATTTTATCTTTTCCTGCGCTCATAAGAGCGCACCAGATGGACGTATTCACTGTCTACTCTTCCCAGCCCGTCCACAAAGCTGACTGCCACCGGAAAAAAGCACATAAGCACAACCGTAAAAATCTTCGGCAGCATGCCAAATCCCATATAAATGATCAAAATCGGAGCCATCACGATCATCGGCACCGTCTGGGTCACCACCAGAATCGGATATAATCCCTGACGCACCGCCGGAAAACAATCCATCAGAACACCAAGCGCCAAAGACAGTATCAGGGCGATCCCGATTCCAATAAGCGCCTCCTCGGTTGTCACCACGGCATGTCCCCACAGACCAACACGTTCCTCTATCAACGCCTGCACCACCGACACCGGCGAGGGCAGCACATACAACGGAATCCGGAAAATCCGGACACACAGCTCCCAGATCAGAAGCAGCGCCCCGATAAATACCGCCGGAATCACTTTATCACTATGTTTTTTTATCATAAAAAGACCCCCATCACAAAAGACAGGGGTCTCACATATCATCCTTGCGTATTTCCCTACGTTGGCATTATCCAAATCAGGTTATGGGTCGAAATCCTCAATTTCCTCTCAGCCTGTATACAGGCTCTCCTGTTTTCATGGTTTTATGTTGTACTTATTTTGTTATCTCATCATTTATAATATATTTTTATGGAAATCATAAGCGAGGATTTTACCACACTCCTATTCCGCACCCCCTATTCCATCCAGAAGTCATGTCTATCACTGGATTTTTTTCTTTTTTCTCAATCATTTTAAAAAATATACAAAAAATATCTACGCAAAACTTCAAAAACTGCTTGACGCATTTTTCATTCTATGATAAACTTATCCTGCTTGTTAAGGGCGTGTAGCTCAGTCGGTAGAGCACTTGACTTTTAATCAAGTTGTCCGGGGTTCGAATCCCCGCACGCTCATTGCTTAGAAAAAGGAAATCTCGGATTTGAGATTTCCTTTTTTGTTATTTCAACCTATACTTTTTCTGGTTTTTCAAGCGTTCTCCGGTATGCTTCTTCGAAAAACGCTTTCTGTGAATCGAATGGTGCCTCTTCGCTTTCCTCGATCCGATAAGTACCATCCGGCTGCTGGACCCTCGCCTTCACATTATCTTTCAACATAGCCTGGAACATTTCCCGTATCCGGCATTTTAACTTCTCATCATAAACAGGAACTGCTACCTCCACACGCCGTAACGTATTCCTGGTCATGAAATCCGCAGACGCGATGTAGATCTGATCCCGGTCTTCTGTTCCAAATATGTAGATTCTGGAATGTTCCAGATAGCGTCCCACAATGCTGCGGATATGGATATGTTCCGTTTCTCCCAAAACACCACTCCACAGACAGCAGATGCCACGGACTACCATATCGATCTTCACTCCAGCTTTAGATGCCTCCACCAGCTTATCAATGATCCGTTTATCTGTCAGGAAATTGATCTTGATTCCGATGTAGGCTGCTTTTTTCTCCTTTGTCATCTGGATTTCCTTGTCGATCAGATCCAGAACCGGCTTCTGCAGACACTTTGGCGCCACCAGGAGATGTTCTGTCTCATCCACAGTTTTGCCCAGAAGGATCGCCTGAAATACCTTCAGCGCTTCCTCTCCGATCTCCAACACTCCCTCATTGAATTTCAGCCAGGAAAGTTCTCGGTTTTCCAGACATCGTTTTAAAGTCCGGGAAATCCGGCCTGTATTCTGTATCCATCGCAGCATGTTACTTTAATTCTCCCCATGTCCTGTATTCATCGCCAGATCACAGCTCTCCTCCTGCAGCGGCCTCCTGCCTTGCATTTTCCTCATACAGTTTCACAAATGGTACCTGTTCCATTGCCTCTTCTGCAATTCCCACACAGTTATCTGCGATTCTGTCCATACTGTAAAGAAGCCTGGAATAGTCTGCAGTCAATTCTGCGGAACATTGTTTCTTTTTGATTCGGTTCAAGTGCGCTTTATTATACTGTTTCTGAACCTTCCGCATGTGGTTTTTGTCTTTCTCCACCTGGGCGATGTTATTTTCATCACCGGTTTCTACCACGATCATCGCCTCCTGGAACAAATTTTCCAGAATCTTAATTCCATTTTCCACATCTGCACAGGCCGCATCGGAAAATGGTTTCTTTCCGGCCCGATTTTGCTCCAGAACTTCACGGATCTCATCACTGCGGTCAGCAATACGGTCAATGTTGTTGGATACATAGAGAAGTCCAGCCGTCTGTTCCGCCTGCTGCTCTGTCAGAGCGCCACTGGAAAACATTCTGGAAATATAAGCTGCGATCAGATCCTGAAGCCTTTTCACTGCTCCGTGACTGCTTACAAATTTTTCATAAGCAGCTTCTGGCTCTTTTTTCGCCACATATGCATTCAAAGACGCAAGCATCTCCTTCGCAGTTTCAGAAAGTCCGATAATCTCCTTAGAAACCAAGCACATGGCTGCCACCGGCTGAGAAATCACATGCTCGTCTAAGAATTTTGGCTTGTAAGCAGCCTCCTCCACACGGTCATTTCCCTTTATTAAGAAGGTAACAATCTTCACCATCACCGGCAGAAGCGGCAGCCATACCAGGGCACATACCACATTAAAGGTGGTGTGGGCATTGGCGATCTGCCTGGAGATCACATCGATCTCATTTCCCTTTGGGGAAATGAAACGGACAAAAGAAGCCAGCACCGGAATTAAGCATAAGAATACGATACTTCCTGTAATATTAAAAATACTGTGGGCAACCGCCGTTCTTTTTGCATTCTTGGACTGTCCGATGGACGCCAACAGCGCCGTAATGGTCGTTCCAATATTATCTCCCAGCAGGATCGGGATCGCTCCTGTCAGACCAATGACACTGCTGACACCATCCGGCCCCGCCTGGGATGCGAAATTCTGCAGCACCGCAATGGTCGCAGAACTGCTCTGTACCACCAGGGTCATCGTCATACCAAGCAGTACGCCTAACACCGGAACATGCGTTACCTTACCCATCAGATCCAGGAAAAACGGGCTGGAAGCCAGTGGTTTCATGACTTTTCCCATGATCTCAATTCCTTCAAATAACAGACCGAAGGAAAAAACAACCATACCGATATTTTTGATTTTTTCTTTCTTACTGATAAAATTGATCATAAATCCAATAAAAATGATTGGATAAATATAATCGGAAATCTTAAATGCCATCAACTGGGCTGTCATGGTGGTACCGATATTCGCACCAAAAATAACAGAAATTGCCTGTGGCAGAGACATTAAACCTGCGCTGACAAATCCGATCACCATAACCGTGGTGGCAGAACTGCTCTGAAGTACTGCTGTTACCAGCATACCTGCCAGCGCTCCCATAACCGCATTCTTTGTTAAAAAGCTTAAAATCTTTGTCATACCTTCGCCAGCCGCTTTCTGCAGCGCATCACTCATGCTGTTCATACCATATAAGAACAGCGCCAGACCACCAGCCAGGCCAAAAAGAATGGTTACATGCTCATTCATCATACTCTCCTTGATTTTACATTGATTTTTCCTTTGTTTCTGCCTAAGCATACAAAAAAACGGCTCTGCGTGCTATCGCAAAGCCGTAAAATAAATGTTAAATTCATGTAAAATCGTTTTTTGATCCTGATCATGTTATTAACAAAGCTTACTTCCATTGGCGCTCAGCTTAAATTTACATCCCAGCACTTCTGATGCTCTCCGGCACATAAGCATCCGCTCTAAAAAAATCTCAAAATAGTCCATGACACTGCAGATAGAATCATCCAGCTCCAGTTTGATCTGAATGGTGTTCTTCTCCCTGTCAATGATCAGGTCGGATTTCAGTGCTGCATAATTGACCCGGTCATGGATATCAAACT
>PVML01018879.1_pt1 | contig 79250 bp, 78 predicted proteins | sample 1853371 | NCBI WGS metagenome assembly PVML01 (sample SAMN08533508, study PRJNA380276) | Human gut metagenome, whole genome shotgun sequencing project. | isolation source: participant 1, chromium library | host: Homo sapiens | collected 2017 | reverse complement strand
CCCCCTAAAATAATTAAAAAAACTAAAAAATACTTTTTTGAGTTAATTTTACATCCTCATTATAGCTCAAAAGAGTTCGCCAATCAATCTGAAATGGTTATGACTCAGCTGAATCAAATTTAAAAATTCTTAAACGAAAAAAACTCTCGCTATTCAGGCTAAGCCTAATTCCTATATCAAAAAAAGCAGCCGTTATGTCATAAACACAGACGACTGCTCCTCAGTATTAGAAATGAACTAGTTCAATATTCCGTAACTTCAACTCTTCTTTCAGTTTAGGATCGCAAAGTCCGGCCAGTTCCTGAACCCGCTCTAAACTATAAGAACTTTTTTGATATAGTTCTAAATCGCACCAGCCTGGATGAACCATAAACTCCAATTTTTCTGCATCGGCATGTTCCTCTAACATTTCCACAAAATGCTCAGGCGTCGCTTGTTCACCATGATAGGAGCTCAGCCATAAGTATTCGCAATGACGCCGCATCGGAAGCTGATACTCTTTCGCCAAAGCCAACGTTACAGCCAATATTTCCTCGGTATTATGTTCCTCGCCAATTCCGCCAACGTGCGCCATTGTCAATGTCTGTCCGTCGTAACACCCCTGATGGCAATCCAAGTGAGTCGGTCGGCGGCCGAACAATTCGATAAATTTTTCAATTTGGGCGCGGAATTCAGCTTCCACCTCAGCGGGATCAACATATACTTTATAAAACTGTGTGTTTTTCAGGAAATCACCATGCTGATCTACTAACGTTTTCGCTTGTGTCAACGGCCTTCCGCAGGTCAACGTTAAATGAACTCCAGTTCCGAGTCCCGGAACCGATCGTAGCCGTTGTGCGGCTTGAGCAGCTTGATCCATATTGCACATCACGGTGGTTGATGTAACGATTCCCTTTTCATAACCCTCGATAATTCCCTCACTGACACCTCGGGTATATCCCATATCGTCAGCGTTGACAATGATTTTCATCTTATGGCACCAAAACACCAAGGAAGGAACAGAGAATTGCCAGCGCCATAATCATCAGGATCAGACGCGAAGATTTCATTCCGATTTTACCTAAAACCCAATAACATAAAGCGACTACCAGAACCGCGCCGAACTTCGGCATAATCGCATCAAATAATTTCGTCTGCAGATCAAATTCTGTACCCATGATAGTCAGCGTCCCAAAATTCACCTTTACCAAAGAAGCGACCATGGAGCCGACAACCATAATCCCCAAAACGCTGGCAGCCTGCGTAATCTGATTTAGTTTTCCACTCAGAGTTGTGACCAGCTTAATACCCTGGGTATAACCTAACTGCATCAAATAAGGACGCAATCCAAACATCACGAAGAACAGCCAGATTTCCCATAAAATAATTCCAAAATAGCTGCCCTCCAAAGCGGTCGTCACCGCAATAGAGCCAAAGATTGTCGCTAAGACGCTGGTAAACAACGTATCTCCAATGCCTGCAAACGGTCCCATTAAACTGGCTTTAATCCCCGCGACAGTCTCAAGACCTTCAGCCCCCATTTCTTCCTCAATCGCGATGTCCATCCCCAGAATAATATTGGTCAGGTTCGGTTCGCAGTTGAAGAACACGCTGTGCGTTTCAAAGGCTTTCTTCCGCCCTTCCGGATCATCTTGATAAAGCTTGTCAATAACCGGAAGCATCGTCGTCATGTAGCCGGCCGTCATCATTTTCTCATAATTCCAGGCTAATGAACGATTCCATGACCAGCGATAGGATAATCTTCGGATATCTTTTTTTGTAAACTGCTTACTCATCAATTTCACCTCCAGCATTGGATTTCCCGGTCTTTCCCGCCTGGTAATAAACGGCAATCGCGGCGGCCGCACCGAACGTCGCCACAGCCAAGGTCGGCATTCCCGCCCATGCCGTTAACGCAAAACCCAGGATTAGAAAATGGAGATTGGAGCGGATTGGCAAATATTTTAATAAGATCGCAAAACCGACAGCCGGGAACATCCCCGCAGCGATGGACAATCCGGAACTGAGCCACGGCGGCATAATCGCATTCAGGGTATCAACAAAGGTCGGTCCTAAGCATAAAGCAACAAAGACAGGGATCATCCGCGATAAGGACCAGCTTAAAACACCTAAATGATTGCTGAAAGCGACTTGCCGGGAATTACCCTGAGCTGCGTATTTATCCGCACGGTGCTGAAAGAAAGTATTTAAGAAGCGGCCGAAAACATCAATCTGAACTGTCAGCGTTGCTACCGGAATACCAATCAAGGCAATCGTTGCCGGTACATCCGCAGCAGATGCGGACAAGGCGACGACGATAATCGCTGTAACCGGATAGTTAGGAATCGAAGCTCCGCCAAACATTCCTAAACCTAAGGCATAAGATTGAAGCGTGCCTCCGACAAGTAATCCCAATTCTGGTTTTCCAACCACAAGCCCTGTAAAAATTGCCGTCGGGATAATGCCGCTGGGCAGCAGGTTGAACGTCATCTGATCGACCTGAGAGAAGCCTGCCCACAGAGTGAGTAACAAAATCTGTAAGATTGTCATAAGTCTACCCCTTTCATTATGTGGAAAGTATCTTGTCGAAATACTGAACTGCCGCGGTCCTCCTTTCTACATTCTGATAACCGACTTGTATGATGAAGTGTTATTCATTCAGAAATGATTACCTTTCCTTACTCCATCGGGTTGTTATGATTTCATTATAAATAAAATTCGCAGTTATGCAATACATATTTTTAAACTTGTATATATTTTTGTTTCAATTTGCACGTTCGCGGTATATAATTTAATCAACAACAAAGTAGTCTGGTGCTGATCACAAATCAGCGGAAAGGAGAATCACTAATGGTCTTTATCAGCAGTCAACGTGTCTGGATCCACGAACAATTTATTCCCGCTACCTTAAAACTGGAAAATGGGAAAATCACCGAAATTCACAAAGGTATCCTGAAGAATTCCCAATCCTATGGCCACGCCCGGATTATCCCGGGCTTGATCGACGTGCATACCCATGGCTATGCGGGCGGCGACGCCTCCGACGGAGATCCGGAAACCATTCGGATCTGGCAGAAGTATTTACCTCAGGAAGGTGTTACTTCTTTTTTACCGGGCACCGTGACACGTTCGGAACCCCGGATTCTTCAAGCGCTTCAGGCTATCCGCTCCGTCATGGAAGAAAAAAATGAGAACGGCGCTCATATTCCTGGAATTTTCCTGCAAGGTCCCTACACTTCTCACGAATATCCCGGCGCTTATGATAAGTATTTAATTCAAAAGCCAGATATCGCGCAATTTGACCGTTTCATGGAAGCTTCCGGCGGGCATATCATCCGCGTTGGCATCGCTGTGGAAAAAGATGATCAGCATCAGCTTTTAAAGCACTGCGCCGCTTCCGGATTGGAAGTTGCGGTGGGCTTCTCCGGCGTCAGTTATGAGGAAATGATGCAGGCTGTTGAGGATGGCGCAACCTCTGTCGTTCATTGTTTCAACAGTATGAATCCACTTCATCACCGAAAGCCAGGATTGCCGGGAGCCGCGTTATCCTGTAACGATCTGTACTCTGAGGTTATCGCCGACGGCATTCACGTTCATCCTTCCGTTATCAATATTATCGGCAGGTGCAAAGGCAAAGACCGTCTGGTTGTCATTACCGATTCTTCCCGTTATAAAGGATTAAAGCCAGGCTATTATGAATCGGTCGACCGCAAGGTCACAATTGGCGAAGATGGCGTCGGCCGGCTCCCTGACGGCCGGCTTGCGGGATCCTGTATAACGATGATCCAGTCTGTCCGTAATCTTCAAACCTTAGGCCGCCTCGACGAAGTCTGCGCCATCAACGCAGCGACGATCAATCCGGCGCGCATGTTGAAGCTGGACGATCATTTAGGTTTGATTGAAACTGGATATCAGGCAGATCTAACGATTTATAATGATGACTATCAGATTCTTCAAACGTTTGTTTCCGGTATCCCGATGTTGAAACAGGAGGAAACACGATGACTGAGATCACGATGTATGATTATATTCTGGAAGAAAAAGACGTATTATTGAATATTCTTCAGAAACGAAAAACGATCACCCGTCCATTCTGTACTCTGCTCCAGGAAAAGAATGTTGATGAGCTTGTTCTGTGCGGTTCAGGAACCTCTTATCACGCAGCGTTGGCCGCCCGGCGAATAATGGAAAATCTGCTTCAAATCCGAGTTCGCGCTGAATTGCCTTCTTTATTCACAACCCAGCAGAAAATCTATTCAAAAAATACGTTAGTACTGGGAATTTCCCAAGGTGGAAACAGTTACTCTACCGCGGATGCCCTGGAAAAAGCGAAGACGCATCAATGCATGACCGCCGGTTTAAGTGAAAATTCAAAAAGCTTGATTTTCCGATTATCCGACGTTCATCTGCTTATGGAATGCGGCGCGGAACTGAGCATTGCCAAAACCAAGGGATACACCGCCACCGTCCTCATTTTGTGGCTGCTTGGAATTGAAGGTGCTTTGTGTTTAAAACGAATCAGCGATTCAGAAGCTGAGGATCTGATTCAACGGCTGAACACTGTAATTACTAATTATGACGCGATCATCCCTACGGCGACTCGCTGGGTGGACGCAATTCAGGAAGAATTAATCGAAGGCCGGAGAATCCTGGTGTTAGGCTATGGCAATAACTATGCCAATGTGCTGGAAGGCTCGCTGAAAATGTTGGAAACTCTCCGTTTCGGCATCGTTGGTTATGAGCTGGAAGAATTCTGTCACGGTATCTACAATTCAATCCAAAATGATACCCGACTCCTTTATCTTGCTAGTCCGGATCCCTATGAAAAAGATCGACTGATTAAAATCCATTCTGTGATCAAGGAAACGACCAATCATCAATATATCATCGGCGGGAAGCTTCCGCCTTCAATCACGACAAACAAAGATTGTTTATTACCGATGACTGACGATCCGGACTTCCATGTTTTAGAGTACATTCTGCCGCTGCAGATCATTTCATCGCGGATTCCCTACAAGCTGGGCATCAATCCTTTCCTTGCCGCAGATCCGCAGTTCCATAAAAAAGCGGGAAGCAAGCTAGTTACTTCGTAATTCCATCTGAAGAAATACGAATTCTTGGATATTTATGGTAAAATGATTTCGAATAGAGAGTTGAGGAACACCATGGCAAAGAAACAGCTTCAATATCAGAAGATTGAAGAGTATATCATTAAACAAATCAAACACGGAAAAGTTCATCGCGGAGATAAGCTTCCTTCTGAAAACGAGCTGTGCGCGCAGTTTAACGTCAGCCGTATGACTGTAAATAAAGCGCTGACTCACCTTTCTGATCAGGAATACATCGAACGGATTCCAGGCAAGGGCAGTTTTGTACGCGGGCCGAGAATCGAGCGGAAAATACCGGAAATGCTTTCCTTTTCCGAAGAACACCGGCGCGCTGGAATTAAAACAGAAGCTAAACTGCTTCAGTATTCTGTCATCTGCGCGAAAGAAGTTCCGGAAATCATGGAGAAGCTCGGCCTCAAAGAGAATGATTTTATCCATTATTTTATCAGACTGCGCTTAGGTGATGGAAAGCCGATGGCCGTCAGTTATAATTACATTTCTGTTGTCAAAGTGCCATATTTAGACATTACTTATCTGGAAAAGTCACTGTATCAGTATTTAGAAGAAAAATTGAATTTACAGCTGGCTTACAATGATACGACCATCAGCGTCGTCATGCCGAGTAAGGAAATCCAAAAGGCATTAGAAATGAGCGAGAAACGGGACGTCGTCCTCAGTACGCATATTTCGTATCTTACTGACAATACGCCGTTTGAATACACGGAAACTTATTACCACGCAGATCAATATTCATTCCGTTACCAATGTTATCGTCAGGAGAAATAAAAAAGGCATAAAAAATCGGGAACTCCTTCATTCCCGATTTTTTTATACCATCAATGAAAATCGTACAATTCAGAAAGGAAGTTCATCTTCCTCATCCCCGCCGAATTTTTCAAAGTACAACGACCGGATCCAATCCTTCACTGGAAGCTTCCAGGATTGTGACGGCGCAGGAATATTCTTGATTAAGCTTTTCGGCGTCATCCCCAATTGTTTAGCCATCTCAATCTCTTTTACACTTAACCGGCAGCGGCGTTTAGCTTCTGCCCAGGCTGCCTGTTTCTGTTTTTCTTTCTGTCCCATCGTCAGTTCCGATAGATCTGACGCGCGTCGATCAGCTGCTTATTGAACCGGTAGTACACATGCCATGTTCCGTCCAGCCCTTCCGCGCTGACCGTCTGGATTAACGTTGCGACGTCCGGCGATTTCGGCTGGTTGAAAACCGCCACGCACATCCCCGGCTGCGTATCCGTCTGAACCGGATAAATCCGCACTTCCTCCTGCTTCGCCAGAATGAGGTCGAGGTTATCATGCTTGTTTAACGTTGCCGTGACCATCAAGCGATCCTGTTCCTGCGTTAACGTCAGTTTCGCAGCCAGTTCTCCGTCAATCGGCTGAGCTTCGCTGAATTTCAGCTTGGACTCCAGATCGTCTTCCGTTTGATATGCCGTAACGCCCAGACTCCCCAATAACCTTCCGGATTCCAACGGTGTCATCGTCGTCTTGGAAACGTCGATCATCTCAGCCCGGTAAATATTCGCCGGAATTTTAATCTCAAACTTTTCCTGACTCCCTTCGATCAGGGTCACATACGCTTCCATCTGATCATAAGTCGTCAGTGATCCCGGCATATTGTTAATCTTGCCGTCCAGCCAGGAGATTCCGCCTGAAGTCACCAGCCACTGGTCATTTCCCAGGAAATCAACATCGCTGATATACGGGGAATAATAAGCATATCCCCGCTCTTTGCCATATTCCTTGACCTGCCGGATTGTCCTGGCCTCTAAATCGACTTCATAAACAACCAGGCGGGAATAATTATCTTCTGCCGCCACGGCGTTCTCTTCGGTCTTCGACCGGTACATCCCATTATCAAACATCATGATATGCCGATCGTCCAGCCAGGTCGCGGCATGCTGAGCCCACTGCCATTCGAAACCCTCACCCTCCGGCGTCAGAAAATATTGCTGCATTTCTTCCGGCCAGCCGTCCGGCGAACCGATGATGGCGATCAGTTCCTGTGTATCGTAGTCGATCACCGCCACAGCGTCCTGATGCCGCCCGGAAACCGTCAGCGTGTTCTGCGCCGGATTATAATCGACGCTGTTGTTGTGGAACCAATCCTTGGCCGTCCAGTTCAAGCTCTTTCCCTGATCCTGCGGCAGGATCGTTTTCAGATCAAAGGACTTCACGATGGTCCCCGTTTGGCGGTCCACCTCCACGATCACATCCTCCACAGTCGATCCGCTGAAGTCATCCGAAGCGATCAGGAAATTGCCGTTAGGCAGCTGATCGAGATCATGATGATATCCGCCCGGTACACTATATTCCGCGTCGATATGCCCCAGTAAATCCATCGTCAGAAATCCCGTCGTGTAGTAGGGACTGTCCAGCAGCCGGTTCGTGCTCAGCGTGATCCGCCCGTCTTCCAGTAAATTCAAATCCCATAACATCATCACATTCAAAATCCAGCGGATTTCGCCCTGACTGTCATAGCCCGTGGCATAGCCGGTACTGGAAGGTGTTGTGAAGATCAGCTGATTCGGCTGCGGATTCTGATGTTCGATTGTGACCTCGGCCATAAACGCGTTCTCTGGCAGAGCCTGACCTTCAATCTCCAGCTCTTTCACCATATCATCGACAATCAGCTGAACCGTGGTTTTCTGTTCCGGATACAATCCGATGATCGGCAAGCAATGCGAGGTTGATGGTTCATAAGTCCAGGTCAGATCCGTCTGCGGCTGTTTGCCTTTGACAATGACCGTGACCGGTTCCGCGGTTTCAGTGTCGAATTGAATCAAAGCGCTCAGCGGACTTAAGCCATACGGATTGACAATCACGACGGGATTATCCAGCGTTCCGCCCGTTGCTTGGGCCGCAATCTGTTCAGTCTGTTTGTTCTGCGTTTCCAACAACGTTTCCTGATAAGCGACGGCTGTTTTTCCATCTTCGCTGAATGTCCGTTGTTCAACCGCGGTTGTGCAGCCGGCGCTCGCCAACAGACCGCAGGCCAGGATGATCAATAATCTTTTTCGCATAATTCTCCTCCTTCTTGATAAATGTCTCAGGGAATGGGAATCTGATTTTCTTAACCCGAATCAAGTTTCGAATTGAATCCGCTGCCTTCCTGTCTGCCGGACGGTACGGACCTGCGCCGGAACTTCCCGGCCGACACGCAAATTCTTAAATTCAGTTTATTGCAGGATGCCGCGCTTTCCGGCATCGCCGCGGGTAAAGAAAACCTCTGAGTTAATGATACCACAACTCAGAGGGATTGTTTGTTCTGCGGAATACTTTTTTACTTCTTTGCCAACATGCTTTCGTTCCAGCCTTCTGGAACTTCCAGGCCCATCAGCTCGACGGCCGTCGCCGCGACATTGCTTAAACCGAAATCGCCGTCTTTTAATTCAATGTCCGCCCCGCGGATGATGAATGGAACCGGATTGAGCGTATGCGAAGTTTTCGGTTTCGCCTTGTCTTCCGGATTCTTCTTCTTTTCTTCCATCTCGTCGGCATTGCCATGGTCGGCTGTGACAATCATGATCGCTCCCGCTTTATCGCAGGCATCCATCAGACGCTTCAGGCACAGATCGACGGTTTCCATACCGATGATCGTCGCTTCATAGTTGCCCGTATGCCCTACCATGTCGCCGTTCGGATAATTGACGCGGTAGAAGTCATAGTCTCCGGATTCAATCGCTTTGATCAGTTCATCACTGATTTCCGCGCCCTTCATCCAAGGCCGCTGCTCAAATGGAACGACGTCGGAAGGAATTTCAACCCAGGTTTCCAGCTTTTCATCAAATTTCTCAGAACGGTTGCCGTTCCAGAAATAAGTGACATGACCGAATTTCTGCGTTTCCGAGATCGCGTAGGAACGGATACCCTTCTTCACCAGATATTCGGATAACGTGTTGGTGATGTGCGGCGGCGTCACCAGGAATTTTTCCGGGATGTGCAAGTCGCCGTCATACTGAAGCATACCCGCGTAAACCACCTTCGGGAAGCGGACGCGGTCAAACGCGTCGAAGTTCGCCATTTCAAATGCCTTGGAGATTTCGATCGCGCGGTCGCCGCGGAAGTTAAACAGGATTACGCTGTCGCCGTCTTCGATCGTTCCCAGCGGCTGTCCGTTTTCAGCGATGACAAAGCCCGGCAGATCCTGATCTGAGCAGTGCAGCTCGTCGCGATAGGTTTCAATCGCTTCCTTCGTGGAAGCAAACTGACGGCCTTCGCCCAGGACATGGATATGCCAGCCCTTTTCCACCATATTCCAGTTGGCTTCGTAACGGTCCATCGTAATGACCATCCGTCCGCCGCCGCTGGCAATCTTTGCATCAAAGGTGCCGTCGCTCAGCTCGGCCAACAGATTTTCAATTTCTTCAACATAGATCAGCGCCGAAGTTTCCGGAACATCGCGGCCGTCCAGCAGGACGTGCAGGCGAACCCGTTCCACGCCTTCCTTTTTCGCTTCGCGGATCATCGCTTCCAGGTGCTTAATGTGGGAATGCACGTTGCCGTCCGACAACAGACCTAAGAAATGCAGCGTGTGACCCTTGGCGTTGGCGATCAGTTCCTTCCAGGTATCCGAAGTATAGATCGCACCGGTTTCAATCGACTCGTTGACCAGTTTTGCGCCCTGGCTGTAAATCTGGCCGCAGCCTAACGCATTATGACCGACTTCGGAGTTTCCCATATCAGCGTCGCTCGGCAGACCGACTGCGGTTCCGTGCGCTTTGATTTTCGTATTTGGGCAGGTTGCCATCAACGCGTCCAGATTCGGAGTGTAGGCATGCTTGACCGCATTGCCGTTGTCCTTATCGGTTAATCCGACGCCGTCCATGACAACAAGAACTAAAGGTTTTCTATTCATGATATATCCTCCTGTTTTCACATCAATAATATACCACGAAGCGGGCTTAAAAGCATTAAAATGTCTTGTGATTCTCTGGATTATTTCAACGATCCGAGTTACAGCTGAAAAGAAATTGATCAGGAAAAAGGCAAGACCCGGTTATTCCCCGGCGCCTTGCCAATAGCCCCATTTCTGATCCTGACAAAAGGCGAGCTTGTTCTCGCTCAACAAGCCGATCGCTTCGCAGACTTCCGATTCCCAGCGGCCGTCGCTTGTCCGCAGCGTCATTTCTTTTGCCTGCAGTCTTTGCCTGTCCACAGTCTGCGCCTGCTTGAACACATTCTTCTCGATCAAGGAAAGGCCTGGCGCTTCCGCAAGCGTCTAACCGCCGACAGTCAGCTTCACCGGCGTCACCCCATCGCTGATGCCCAGAAGACTGGAATCCTGATTTTCCCGCAGGATTCGCTCCGTTTCATCGGGTCTTGACAGCGTAGGGGTCTGTTCGTTTCCTTCTCACTCGATGAACACCAGTCCGCCCTGTTCATCGGCTTCAAGCTGAAACGCATGATTTTCCTCTCCGATCACGTAACGGTAGAACACTTCTCCGCCGGCGTAATCCACGGTAAAATTCACCGCACCCTCAAGCACCTTCCTTGGGTTTCCTTCCAGATCATAAAGTACCAGGCGCGGGGTCTGGGTTCCGCCACCTTCCGCACGCAACAGCCATTTTTCTTCTAGCGGCCAGGTCACGCTGTTTTCCAGCGGCGGCAGAATCGCTTCCCCTTGCTTATTTAAGACTTCCTGAGTCCACGTCGTTTCCCCCTGCTTGGTGGAAGAGAATGTTTCTTTGCTTAAAAACGGCTGATAAACCTGTCTTCCCTTATTGATTTCTTTCACATAAACTCCCAGACTGTCCGCTTCGACTTCAGCGACCGGCTGAAACTGCCAGTCCGTCAGCACGTACAGGCGCGGTTCTTTCTGCAGGATATACCCGTCGCTATAGCCCATAATCCAGATTGCTTTTTCGCCGTAGGCTTCGCCTTGCGGATTGATCAGCGACTGAACGATCTCACCGCTTTTCGGATCTTTCCAGCTTCCGATCAGCTGATCCTGTGGCCCCAAAGCCAGGCTTATAAAACCATCGGCGATCTCTTGGCCTTCAAAATCCAGCAGCTTAGCGGACTGGCGGTCCGGATCTCTCAGATTGAGAATCTGAAGGATCCGTTTCGTGGCTTCGTCCCGGATGCCATACCCTTCAATTTTCAACAAACAGTTTAATTCTTCATCAAACCAGGCCGTTTGTTCGCCGTTATAGAGCGTAACCGGGAATTCAAGCTCGCCTGCCCTCGCTTTCTGCAGCGTACTCCATCCCATGACGTCATTTTCCATATCCAGCTGATAAGTCAGATCCAATAACCGCGGATCGGTTGAAACTCTGCGCACCCAGTCTGTAGAAATGGATTCCTCAGCGTCAGCCAAGGGCTTTCCTGCCGTGTCGATCATCCCCACCACGGCCCGCTCTTCCGATTCCGCCAAGCTCAGCGTCACCGCATAACCCTGATAGAAAGACAGACAATGCCAGGCTTCATTCCCTGGATAGGTCAGAGAAATAACCTCTTTCCCCTCCCGGTCAATGTAACCGAAGCGATGGGTAGCCGGTGCTTCCAGAGAATTATCTTTTAGTCCGACAACCGCAAACCCTTCGTTAAAATTCATGACAAAATCGTATTTCTGACTGACGGCTTTGCCTGCTTCATCAATAAAATAATATTTCATGGTTCCGCCGGATTCTTTTTCCCCAACCCAGGCCCGGCCGTCGATGAAAGGCCCGGCCGCGTCAAACTGCGGAGCGATCACCACATTCATCCCTGTGATCTTCGTTATTTCCCTGGAGGATTTCGACTGCGATGCACATCCGGAAAAACATAAAAGGAAGACCAATCCAAAACTTAGAACTTTACGCATCGTGATTCCCTCCTTTACGATGGATTGAATGAAATCCGTTTTCCTGTCCGCCCTTAAACAGAACCGGATCTGCAAAATTGAATTTGTTCATGATCAGCCCTGCTTTCCAGAGCCTTGATTGTCGCTTATTACTCAGTTTAAACAGTTACATCTTGGATAATTTCATTCTACGGCCGCCCTGGATTTCTGTCAAATTAAGTTTAACGTTTAAGAAGTCCGCAACTATTGAAAAAGCACAGAATTCCTTCTGTGCCAGCTCGTTTTCATTTGACAAAACAGGGTTCAGCGCAGCAGCGGCAGATCGCCGGTCAGCTTGTTTACCCGCTTCTTCGGCCCATAAATGCCGATGCCAAAGTACGTGATTTCTTCTTCGGTCACCGCGGCGGCCTTTTCAATGTATTCCGGATAGTTCTTGCAGCTTTGCGCGACGTCAGAGAAATCAACGACGATCAGGTCGGAGAACTCCGGCTGATACAACTGTTCCCGGATGGTTTTCAACTTCTCCTTGGATACGCTGAGAATGGGAACCGGGATCGCAACGACGCCCAGATGGGAATTTCCGCTTTGATCGACAACATCCTCGCCGACGATCTGCGGCGCCAGCTTGCCTAAGGTGACGCCTAAAATGCCAGCGGTGTTTGCGATTAAGCCCAAGGGCAATTCGGCGTTGATCACCATGACGCATTTTTCATTCGAGTGTTCCATATTGTTCTTTCTGCTCCTTTTCTTGATTTGTTTTCTGCGACAGCACCAGGCCGCCTAACGTTAAAGCCAGCCCCAGAATCACCTTCGGCGTCAGTGGTTCATGGAGAACCAGCGCGGAAGCGACCGCGGTGATCACAGGGACGATATAGATGGTAACGCTGGTCTTCACCGAACCCAAAATTCCGACGGCCAGATTCCAGGTGACAAAGCACAGCGCGGAGGCCCCCAATCCTAAAAAAACTAAATTGAAGAGAATTTCCGGCCGCAGGATCGTCGGAAGTGAAACTGAGAATTGCGTGAACGTCAGCGGAAGCATGAAGAGTAAGCCATAAAAAAAGGTTCTCCGCGTCGCTAAGAGCACGTTATAGCCCAGCTCGGAAATCCGCCGGCTTAGCAAACAATAGACTGCCCAGATCATCGCGGCCAGCACTGCCAACCCATCGCCTGCGGGGTGAATCTCAACCGCTTCCTGATTAAAGCTGATCAGCATAATGCCTGCCATAGCGATCAGAAACCCTGCGAAAAAGCGCAGACCCGGCCGTTTCTCTTTCAGGAAAACCGCGCTGAACAGGACGGTAAAGAAAGGGGCGATGGAGATGATTACCCCGACGTTCGACGCCCGGGTAGCGCTCAGCGCCAGATTTTCAAATCCATAATATAAGGTAACGCCGCACAGTCCGGCCAATGCGAATAAGCCTTCCTGCCGCCGGTCGGTCAACCGCAGCCTTCGCGGCGCAGCCAGCCACAAAGCCAGATAGCCCAGGCTAAACCGCAGAAACAGAATTTCCACCGGAGACAGCGTATCCAACAGAACCTTGGTGGAAATGAACGTCATCCCCCAGATCAGAATCGTGACCAGCGCCGCGGCCTGGCCGATCCGCTGCCGGTCGTTATTCATGATCCGGATCCGCGCTTTCCTGCGACCGGGTAAAAATCCGCTGGTACTGCTTCGGCGTCAGACCGATAAAGTCTTTAAAGTAATTGGTGAAATGACTCTGATCCGCAAAGCCGGTCATGGCCGCGGCTTCAATCGGCGCCATTCCCTGTTCCAGCAGCTTCTTGGCCCGATCGATCCGGATCGTCTGTAAGTAACGGTAAGGCGACACGCCGATCTGCTGGGTAAAACAACGCAGCAGATATGACTTGCCAAAACCAGCACGCCCGGCCAATTCTTCGAGCGTGATATTCTCCGCGTAATGGTCCTCTATATATTGACACAACGCCTGAATCTGCGGATTGGGCTGCGGAACAGGACATTGATCAAAATCCACTGCATATTCCTGAAGCACCTGTTCGATCAAAAAATAAAAAGCTTCGGCTTTTTTCAGCTTCGGCGCCCCACTTAAGATCGCGTCATACACATCTGCGATCAAGGATGCGATTTCGCTTTGCGGCACGACGTTCTGCGTAAACCGCGGCAGCTGATCCCGCCCGGTAATTTCCCTGACGGCTTTGCGCATAACATCCGGGTTGATATTTACCGCCCGGTAATCCAGAATCTCACCGTTGATCGGAGCGCAATAGTGATTATCCCGCGGATTGAATAAAATCAGATCCCCGGCGCTCACGTCATATTCCTCGCCCCGGCACCACAGATGCCGTTTTCCCCCTTCGATAAAACCCAGGACATAAAATTCATGAAAATGGTTTGGAAACTTCTGAACAATCCCACCCAGATTGTACGCTTCAATTTCCAAATCGCGGTCATAGTAAACATGCCGCTGTTCCTGTGTCGATGGCATGAACTTCCCCCTTTTTCTTCTGGTTTTTATTGTACGCTGTTTTCCTCCTTTTTTCTTGTAGGATCTGACACTTGCCGGCAGGAAAACTTTAGATTGATATCGCTGCCATCACGCCCCCTTCACCGGCAATGGAAAGTTATCGAAAAAAAGCGGGCTGTTTTGTTACAGACCACGCTTTCCCCATTTTTCTCTGATTTTCATTTTTCTTCTAGAATTCTTCTTCAATTCCTTTGCCTGTCAAATCAGTCGGAACCGGGACCGGTTTAGAAAGGGAGGTTCGTTCGCCGATCCCGAATTGACCGCTTGATCGTTCCCTTCAGGAACCGGATGTCAGCAGTTTCCGGGTTTTCCACTTCCCGCTGCAGTAATAGCCGATACAGATCAGACATGGAAGTATCCGCGAACAGGCGACGCCCCACCACAAGCCCTGATAGCCCATCTGGAAGAGATTGACAAAAATCAGGCTGAGACCGATCTTGCAGACAACGCCGTCCAGGATACCGATCGCAAATCCCAGTTCGACGAAACCGCAGCCGGTAACCATGGCCTGGAAGGCGCCGATCACCGCGGAAACGAAGAAATGCAGAATGAAGATGCGTAAGAAGGTAACGCCGAGATCCAGAACCAGCGGATCCTTAGTAAACAGACCGAAGATCACCTTTGGACAGAACAGGCATAACAGACTGGTCACCGTCGCGCAGACTAACGTGCATCCCAGCGTATAGATCGTCGTTTTTCCGGCCCGTTCAATCTTCCGCGCCCCCAGATTCTGCCCCACCATGGAAGCGGATGCGGTATCGACGCCCTGAACGAAGACTTCCAGGAACTTTTGCAGCTTGTTGCCGATGGAGTTGGTGCTGGATACAATGACGCCGTAGGAATTCGCCGTCGAATTAACCCACAACATGGAGAACCGAACTAATAAGCTGCGCACCACCTGCGGAATTCCCAGCTTAATAATAATTTTCATGACTTCGCCGTCCAGCTTAAAATAGGACAGCTTGGCTTCGAAGTCAAACTTTTCACGGTTTCTGAGCATGAAAATAAACGCGGCGCCGAACGATCCGATCTGCGCCAGCACCGTGGCGATCGCCGTCCCAGCTGCTTCCATGTGGAAGCCTGCCACAAGCACCAGATCCAGCACGATGTTGATCGCCGCCGCCACAAGAATAAAGATCAGCGGACGCTTGGATTCGCCCATCCCCCGCAGGATTCCGCAAACAGCGTAATAACCGAAGATAAACGGAAATCCGATCGCCGTGATCACCATGTAAGCACTCGCCTGATCCATCGCCTCTTTCGGACAGTTGATCAGATTCAGAATCGGCGTATGAAAGAAAATCGCGAGGATCGCCAGCACGATCGAAATGAGAATCATGAAGCTCAACAACGTGCCGACCGTTTTCTTGATCTTCCCTTCTTCCCGGGCGCCGTACAGCTGGGAAATATAAATCTGTCCTGCGGTGGAAAAACCCATCGCAATCGGTGCGACCAGGTCGGCGATCTCGCCGCCGGTATTGACGCCGATCGTTCCCAGGGTGCCGACATACTGGCCGATGACCGCCAGATCGACCATCGAATACAGCTGCTGGACCAGATTGGTCAGCACGATCGGAATCGCAAAAATCACCAGGCATCGCAGAATCGAACCTTCCGTCAGGTTCATTCCGACTCGGTCTTTTTTTATCGTTTGGGTCATGAATGAAACACCTCCAATGAACACGCTTATTTTAACAAGGAACCGCTCAGCTAAAATTTCAATAAGTAATCCATCATTACCATGAAATTAGAAATTTTACATGTCCATTAAAAAGCAGAATGCGGGCAGTGTTCATCCTTGCTTTCATCATTGGCGCAGAGCCGCGGCTTCCCCTGCACCCCGAAGGATTGGTTGGAAACAGGCTCTTTTCTTGGATCACCGACGCCGCTGGCGATCAAAACCATCGCTCGAGGTCCGCAAGCTTCCGGAAGTAAAGTGTATTTCATCCCTTTTTTAAAATGCTTATAATTTGGATAACCAACAGGAACAGTGATTCTTCTGTTCCGCCTGTATTGAAGGAGGAAAAGAAATGCAGATCAGCACCAGCCGCACCCGGATCACACCGGAAGGTCCGTTTTTTCCATGTTATCTTCTTGGTCATGCGATCCGAACCGAAAAAGCCCTCGGCGTCGCGGACGATCTCTGGGCCAGCGCACTTGTTTTAAAGATTGAAGAAACGACATTAATCTGGGTATCCGTCGATCTGGCCGGCTTCAGCAAGAGGGAAAGCGACCAGCTCCGCAGCGAGCTTTCCGACCGGTATTCCGTTGCGAAGGAAGCCGTCACGATCAGCTTCACCCACACCCATTCCGGACCGGAATATGATTCGGTTTCCCCGTTTTTCGGAACGGAAAAAGCCGCGGTTCCCGGTTATATGGATTTCGTTCATGCCCAGATTCTGAAAGCTGTCGAGAAATGCTTCGAAAACGGGTTTGAGGAAGTTCAGGCTTACGCGTCCACCCTCCAGATCGAAGGGTGTTACGGCAACCGCAACGGTAAGGACAAACCGGCGGATAAAAGCCTGACGACGATTGAATTCCGGTCCGGCGAGCGGATTGTCGGCGGAATCCTCCATTTCACCTGTCATCCAACGGTGCTGGGACCGCAGAATTTATTCGTCAGCGGCGATTTAGCCGGCTATTTATCCCGTGCCCTGCAGCAGCGCTGGGGCGTGTATCCTCTGGTCATGCAGGGCGCAGCCGGCGATATGTCCAACCGGTTATACCGCCAGGGCAACGATTTCCATGAATTGCAGCGGATCGGTGATGCAATCATGGCGCAATGGGACGCCCATCCGGAGCGAACACCGCTGAACCTCGCGCCGGCAACGATGCGAACCGGTCGATTCCAACGCACGTTCAGAAACGATCCGCAGAAGCAGAAAGCCTTGTTAACGGAAGTGGAAAAAAGAATTGCTGAAGCAAAGAACTTCGATGAAAAGAAAGTCTACACCTCCAGTCTGGCGGTGCTCCGCCTTCAGTCAGAGCAAGCGGAAACAAAGTTGGATTTGGAATATACATTATATAAAATGAACGATTTGTTTATCCTGACGATCCCGGCCGAGCTGTTTTCCCGCTTCGGTTTGGAAATTAAACAGGCGATGTCCGCTGTGTGTCCGATTGTCTGGGGATATTCCAATTATTCCGTCGGTTATCTGGTCGACCGGGAAGAATACGGCCGGTCGTTTGAAAGCGCCGCAAGCTCCATTCCGGAAGGCACGACGGAACAGATTGTCGCTGAAATTCTTGACGCTGTTCGCACACTGCATTGATCCCCGCCGGACTTATCCAGCGCTTACAAATCATACGATTCCGCAAACCCGCGATGCGTGCAAGGTCAGCGATCATCCTACGATCACTATCCAGAATGAGAAGTTCGCCAGTGGTAAAGAACTGCTTGCCGGACGGACTCACGCATGACCGGCAATGTCATCATCCGCGATTCAATCAAAAATAGCTGCGGTTATCCCGTTAGCTCAAGGAGGAAATATTCATGTTAGAAGTCGCAAAAAGCTCCCGCATTATCACCCCTTCCGGTTCCGTTCCGATTGCCGGTCATGCGATGCGGACCGAAAGTTCCACCGGCGTCCACGACGAATTAGAGGTCCATGTTCTGCTTCTCAATCTCGAAGGGACAAAATGTTGCTTCATCAATGCCGACGTGATCGGCGCCGGCTTTGATTTTGTCCGCCGGGTGAAAACGACGGTGCATGAATTATTGGACATTGACCCGGCGCTGGTCATCTTCAGCGTCACGCATACTCATACCGGACCTTATTTCGGACTCTCCGCGATGACGGGAACCCAAACCGAAGCGGAATCTCAATATGAAGACGAAGTGCTGGACAAAACGATCGAAGCGGTGCTGGATGCGGCAAAACAATGGACGCCCTTTACCGACGTCATCGTGCGCCAGGGCGAAGTTAAAGGGTTCTACGGCAACCGCAACGGCCTGGATAAACCCGGCGATGAGGTCATCACCGATCTGGAATTCCGGGATGAAACCGGCAAGCCTGTCGCGGCCTTCGTCAACATGTCGTGTCACTCCACCATCATGAATCCGCTGGAAACCCGGCTGAGCGCCGATATGCTGGGGAACGTCCGGCGAGAATTAACGCCGTATCTGGGCGTTGTTCCGCTTATGAGCAACGGCAATGCGGGTGATTTGTCCAACCGGCTGTACCGCCATGGCAACGATTTTAACGAACTGAAGCGCGTGACCTCCGGAATTGCAGCGCATATCGCCGGATTCCGCGACGGCGCAGCCCTCGGTCTGACGCCGGTCCGCTATCGTGAAGTCGCTTTTGAAGTGGATTATGACAATGATAAAGCTGCGCTGGCACAAGCCTTGGCAAAGCTTGAGCAGCAGCTTTCCGTCGTCACGGAATTCGATGCCCGCAAATGGCTGCTTTCGGAAATTTCCGGCTATCAGCGCAAGCTGGCGCAGGATCATGTCCACGTCTGCCTCAACAGTACAATTCTGCGGTTAGGCGATCTGGAGCTGGTCGTCGTTCCCTGCGAGCTGGCCAGTGCCTTCGGCCGTCAGATCAAGCGCAGTTCCAACGCCAAGCTCTGCTTAGTCTGGGGTTATGCCAATGGCTGCAGCACCTATGTCGTCGAAGCGAGCGAGTTCAACGGCGGCCACGATGGCATCTCCACCCGGCTTCTGCGCGGACAGGCGGAGGAATATGTCGCCAAATTGATCCAGAATCTGTTCTGAGTTCTTCACCCGTTCAAATCATGCCTATTCCGCAAGCCTTCCTTAAGATGGTTTGCGGAATTTTTTATTCTTACCGGTTCTGTTTTCCGTTAAGCAGCCGCCACGCCCGCCGTTTCATTCTTCCTTTCGCCGATCGGTTCAATTGATTAAATAAGGAAGAGGCATTCCTGAGTCTGCATCCCAAAAGCGACAGACTTCGCCTGCCTTTCAGCGTTCATTCCCGAAAATTCAACAAAAGACAACAATGCTAAGGAACTTATCTGACCAATTCCAGACTATTTCCAGTTTTTGGCATCATTCTTTTGAAAACAAGCATTGAAAAGGCTAAATTCTAGTGGAAATTGATATCCTATAATAAAAAAATGTAAGCGTTTATAATTAGTCTATCAGATAAATATGCATATTTGATTGATACGAAAGGAGATTGTTTTATGAATGAATATCTGCAGAGCAGCGGCATCGTTGACGTCCGCGTCGACGACCGGATGGTTCACGGTATCGTTGCTACCATGTGGATTCCAGAGAATCACTGCACCCGGGTTATGGTTGTCAACGAAGATGCTTCCAACAACCAGGTGATTCGCAGCACGCTGAAAATGTCCGTGCCGGCCGGCGTCAGCCTGTCGGTCCTGGCTCCGGAAAAAGCCGCGGGCAACATCAAAAATGGCAACTATGCCGATCAGCGCGTGTTTATTGTCGGCCGCGAGATTCAGGATGTTTACGCCTTATATAAGGCCGGCGTTCAATTTGCCCGCGTCAATCTCGGAAATGTTACCCAGAATACCGGGGAAACGCTGATCCTCGACAAGACCGTGCGGGTCAACGTAGAAGAAAAAGCGATGCTGCGCGAAATGCGCGACGCCGGCATTCAGATCACCTGTCAGTTTAGAACCGACGATCCGATAAAGATCTGTAAGGAAGTTCTGGATTAATTGTAGTGATTCATAGTTTCAATCAATCAAATTGATTAAGAAAGGAAGAGAGAAATGTTTACTCCAATTCAAATCATTCTCGTTTGCGTGTGGATGTGGGGATTCACCGTCATCGGAATGAGCGTTCAGCTTTTCAGCTACGGCGTGGCGGTCCTGCATGGGTTTGTTACCGGCTTGATCATGGGCGACGTCGCGACCGGCCTGACGGTCGGCGGTACTCTGTGCCTGATGGGACTGGGGGTCGGCGGTTACGGCGGATCCTCCGTTCCAGATTACGCGATGGGCACCGTTGTCGGCACCGTCTTCGCAATTGCGACCGGCGGCGGGGTCGAAGCGGGCTTAGCGACCGGAATTCCGGTTGCGACCTTGGGCACGCAGTTTGATATCCTCGCGAAAATGTGCGGCTCCTTCTTCATTCACAAACAGATGGACTGCGTTGAAAAACACCAGTTCGATAAAATGGGCATCTGGGCGCATGGCTGGAATATCTTCCGCGCCACGTTATACACACTGCCGATCTTACTGGTTATGACCGTCGGTTCCGGCATCATCACCACCCTGTTGGCAAACATGCCGCTGTGGCTGACCAAGGGCTTGAACACCGCTGCCGGAATGCTGCCGGCCGTGGGCTTCGCGATCCTGATGAAATATCTGCCGATCCGCGAATACGGCGTCTTTATGATCTTCGGCTTCGCGGCCGCCTCCTACCTGGGACTGTCGATGGTCGCGATTTCAATGTTCGCGTTCGTCGCCGCCTACATGGTCTATAAAGGCTTAGAAAAGGGCAATACTGCCGCGGCTGCCGGAAATGGAGGAAACTACGATGAGTAATGTACTGACGAAAAAAGATCTCCGGCGATGCTTAAACCGTTATATCTTCACGCGTCAGTCGCCGTTCAACTATGAAACGATGCAGTCGGGCGGCTGGGTCTACTCGATCCATCCGGCCATGGAAAAGATCTATGACGGCGACGCCGATCTGTTAGCTGAAAAGTACAAGGATCATTTCAAATTCTATAATACGCATCCATGGATGGGCAACATCATCCTCGGCGCGTGCATCGCGATCGAATCCACGAAGGATCCGGACGCAACCAAACAGGCCGTTGAAATGCGGACCGCGCTGATGGGGCCGCTGGCCGGCATCGGCGACGCGATCATCTGGATCATGTTTATGACGATTCTGGGTGCGATTGCCGCGTACATGGCGCTGGAAGGCAGTATTGTCGGCTGGGTCATCGCCGAAGCCATTCAGCTGGTCATCTGGTTTGCCTTCTACAAGCTGTTCTTCGTCGCTTATGAACAGGGCGTCACGTTTGTCACGACCCGCAGCGCACAGCTGCAGCACATCACGGAAGCGGCTTCCGTGCTCGGCCTGTCCGTTGTCGGCGCGCTGGTCGCTTCGACCGTCAACGTTAAATTCGGTATTACGATGAGCTATGGCGAAGTTGTGCAGCCGGTCAACGATCTGCTCGATTCGATCATTCCGCATTTCGGCAACGTCGTCACCGTCGCCCTGATCTATTGGGGTTTAGGCCGTAAGAGTATGACGTCCGGCAAGATGATCATCATCGTGCTGGTCGCCGCGATCGTTCTTTCAGCGATTGGGATTCTTGCCTAGCCGTCAATTTAGGTACTCACGAAGCACGCAGTATTCTTGCGTGCTTCCTTTCATAAGAGGAGAACGATATGATCCGATTTCAAGAAAACACCGCCCAGTTCATGGATGAATTCGCCCGGCGTCATACTGAATTTGAACAGTTGATCGATCAAGGGCGCTTCGCGGAAGTCAACCCGCGGCTATTGTCGATGATCGACGCCGTGCTGCCGGGGTTTGCCTTCCGGCTGATCCGGACAGAATCCGGGAAAAAGATCCATCTTGAGCTGACGACAACGCTGGATCCGCTCAAACGGATCCTGGCTTTTTATTTCTGTTCATGCCTGCCGGAAACGCTGCAGTCCCGCTGGTGCTTCGATTTCTGCCACCCCGCCTTTAAGGGCAGTTTCACGCAGGACGGCATCACCTGGTCGCCGGCGGAAATCCAGGTCATTCCTTCATTTGACAACAAGCGTCATCGGCTGAATTTGTTGGTGGAGAAGAATCCGAAATTCAAAGGGCTCCGTGAGGAAGACTGCTTCATGATATTATATATGATGCTTTCCGACGCGCTGGGCGAAACCGCTGTCGACGCCTACCTCGGATCGATTCAGTTTCTCGACAAGGTCGGACGCCTGACGCATCGTGGAAAAACCCGGATATCGCTGCTTGAACTGGGAGCGGTGCTGCAGGAAGAATGTAAAAAACGCGGCTGGATCGATCCCCAGGACATCGTTTTTATCGCAGAAAATTATACCCGGCGGACTAAAAAGCTGCAGCTGCGCCAGGACATCACCGAAGGAATCAGCTTCTGCCTTCCGCTTTTAAACGAAGAAGGCGAACCGGCGGAGAAACAGCGTTCCACCGCACTCTTGCGGGCCTGCCAGGCTGGTTATTACAGTATTGTCGTTCCTACCGCGCCGTCGCTGCCGAAAAACGAAAAGATCGCGCAGCGGGAAACGGTTGAAAAAGAAGTCAACCGGATTTTAAGCGAACATCATGGCGGCATGTTGATCAACGCCGCACTGGGCAACGCCCATGGCTACGTTGACTTTCTCGTCTACGATCCCGCTTCGCTGAAGGCCGTGCAAACCTGGGCCGCCGCGGATTCCCGGCTGGAAGTTCTTGAAATTCATTGACGATCCCAGGAGGTGAACGGATGAAGGAAAAACTGCTCCCGATCCAAAACCAGCTGCTCGACCGGCTGAACCGGACCAAAGAACCGGTGAGTTCCCAGTTTCTCGCAAACAGTCTGGGTGTTTCCAGCAAAACGATCCGTAAGAACCTCAACCAGCTCAACGGCTACCTGGCCGGTCAGGGCGCCCGTATTGCCTCCAAGACTGGCAGCGGCTACCGGCTGATCGTCGAGGATCCGGAAACATTTGAGCGCTTTATGCAGAAAAACACGATGTGCAGTTCACAGCTGATTCTCAATCCGGTTCAGGTCGACCGCGCGCACCTCATCATCCGCACGCTGCTCTGCCGCCAGGATTATACCCGGATCGAAGAACTGGAAGATCTGCTTTTCATGAATCTGACCAGCGTCAAGCAGATTCTTAACCGGGCCCGTGAAATCCTGAGGCTGTTCGATTTAAAAATTGTTTCCAAAAGTAGGCACGGCATGAAAATCAGCGGACGCGAGCATGATATCCGGTTATGTCTGAATTATGAATACGGTAATTTTTCAACTACCTCCCTGCCGCTGGCCCAGCCTGAGGAATACGGCCAGCTCTATCAGTTTGACCCGCAGATCCAGCAGCGGATCGAGCTGATCATCCGGTCTTTGCAGGAGATGTTTATCAGCTACAACCTGTCGGTATCCAGTCTGGCTTCGCTGAGCCGGTTGATTCTGATCTCCGCGGTCCGCAGCCAAAACGGCCATCCGCTGGACTATCCCGAATCCACAATCATCCGTTTCACCAACCGGAATTCGTATTACGTCGCCAAGCTGGTCCTGAACCAGTGTGCCGAACTGCTTCAATGTACTTTTATCCGCGAGGATATCATTCTGCTTGCGATCGGTTTCGTCGGCTTCCGGATTGCACTGAGTCCGGACGAAATGTTCCGCGACGGTTTTCTCGAAAGCAAGGATATCGCATTTGACCTCGTTCAGCACCTGGCGCAGACCAACCAGTTCAGCTCGATCAATAAGGATATCAAGCTGGTCGATGACATCGCACTGCATCTTGACGGATTGTTCACCCGTTCCCGCTATCATCTGCGCACGACGCAGTTCACCAGCGAGGTGCAGGTAGAAAGTTCGCTGATGTCGCGGAAAATGGCGATGCAGGCGATGGTGTATCTGCATGAGAAATATGAAATCGAAATCAGTGCAGAGGAAATCACGCGGTTAGCACTGGTGATCCATCCGGTCTTCGGCCGATTCCCGTGGAAGTTCAGGAAGATCCGCGCCTGCTGCGTGTCCAATATCGACAAGAGCGTCGGCCGCGGACTCGCCGAACGGCTGATGCGCAACTTCGGCCGGTTTATCGAACAGATCGACGTGCTGGAATTGTATGAGTTAAAGGCAATGGATCTGAGCGGCTATGAATTGTTATTCACCGCCTACAATCCGGAGATGCTGGATTTCCTGCCGCCAACGCTGACCGTTTTTCAGCTGGACTTGTTTTTCGATGAAAGCACCAAGCGCACGATCCGCAGTCTGTTCGTCAACGGCAATCATCACAGCAATTTCAAAATCCGCAGCGATCTGCGGCCGGAGCTGATCTTCACCGGCGTGGAGGCCGCCAGCGAGGATGCCTGCCTTGAACTGATCGGGCAATCGCTGAAGCCGCTGCTGGACAGTCCGCAGGCGCTGACGGAGGATCTGCGGACCTGTGAAAAGATCATGGCGTCGCAGCCCCGCGACAATGTCGTCATTCTGAGCGGACTGTATTCGCATACCCCGGGCGTGACGATCGGCGTGTTTGTCCTGAAACGGCCGATTCCCTGGAATCACAGCCTGCACAAAGCACAGATCATCGTCTACTGGGATCGCGGCCAGGTAGCGAAAGACGCCGAACGGTTTGAAAATGAATATGTTCCGCATCTGTTGGAAACCGTATTCCACGACCGGCTGGTGATCGACGAGCTGGTTAAGAATCCGGATTATGAGCGACTGATGGATGTAATTCTGGAATATCATTTTGCGGTGCTGACGCTGGGAAGCAGCTTCCGGTGAACAGCCCGCAGTCCTTCCCGTTATTATTTTCCCAGAATCTGAATTAGAATCATGGCAGATGGCTGTGTTTTGAGGACTTCCATTCTCACAACACCCAATTAAATCAAAGAAAGAAGGAAGAATTATGCGTAAAATTGTTCTCTTAAGTCACGGTGGGATGGCGAAAGGTCTCCTGAACACCTTAAGTATTTTCACAGCCAATATCGATCCTATCACAGCGATCAGCGCCTATGTTGACGACTGCGATCCCAAAGCGGAGCTGGAGCGGTTTTGGACGAGCGTCAACGATGACGATCAGGTCGTCCTGTGCACCGATATCCTGGGCGGCAGCGTCAATCAGCTGGCCCTGCCTTATCTTTCCCGGCCGAACACCTATCTGTTTACCGGAATGAATTTTCCGATGCTGCTGCAGCTGACCTGCCTGGATGAAAACGCAACGGAGGCTGAGATCAAAGCACTGGCTGACGTCGGCAGAGAAGCGGTCATCTGTATGAATGATTACGAGTTCCCCCAGTATGATGATGAAGATGAATAAGCCGCATACTGAAGCGGAAACAACGCCGGATAAGCGGAAATCACAACTTCCGTTCAAGCCTGATTTCAGAGTAAAATAAGAAGCAAAGAGAAAAAACCAGGGGAGAAGAAACGATTATGATTAAATGGATTGTCAGCGATCTTGACGGCACATTGTTTGAAGGGCATGGAGAAACGGTCTTTGATTTAAGTCCGGCCAATGAAGCGGCGCTGCAAGCGGTTCAGAATGCGGGAATCGAATTCAGCGCGGCCAGCGGACGGATGATCGGCTACGGTATTCATCTGTTAGAAAAATATGGTTTCCCCCAAATCCGAACCGCAGGATTTAACGGCGCTGTCTGTTACGATCAGGGACAGTTCGTCGTTACTCATGCGCTGGCAATCCGTCAGATCCGTCAGATTGTCGAGATCACCCGGAAGGCATGCCCGCAATGCACTATGATTCAGGTTCAAGGCCTGAATTCTGAACGGATTCTGGCTAATCTCCAGGATCCCATCGCTGAACATTATCGGAAAGAATGTGCGAAGCTGGGAATTGGACAGGTTATGGATTTCACGCTGGATCAATATCTCGATGATTCCCAGGGTATTCTCGCTGGCAAGCTTTCCTTAACCTTTGATTCTCAGGAAGCCTGTCTTGCGGCCCGGCGGCAACTGAGCGAACAGTTGGATCATTCCTGTTTTATCGCGCAAAGCGGCGAACGGCTTTTGGAGATCGGAAGCGGTTCAGCACATAAAGGGGTTTTTATTGATTACCTCAAACAGACCTATTCGCTGCGGGCGAACGAGATCGCGGTCATCGGCGATTCGCTTAATGACGCGGAAATGTTTGCCGGAGCGAGTCATACCTTTGCGATGCAAAGCGGCAGTCCCGAGCTGCAGCGCAAAGCTGGACACATCGTAGAATCCGCCGCGGATGCGATTAACTGGTGTCTCGATTATAACGTCCATCAAGCCTAAATCCGTCTCATAAAGCGCAGAGTCATAAGTGGCTGCGCTTTTTTGTGCTTTGACAATTTTGGTCAACATCCGCAAACTGACTTTCAATGAATCAAATTTTGAAATGTTGATTCCCGTTTCTGATTCTATAATAGACAAAGAAGAAACACCCAAGGAATCCGGGAACTACGCCGGACAGGAGGAACTCAAAATGAAAATCCAGGAAATTATCGACAAGCTCAAGGACTGGCACGAACCCTTCATTGAATCTCCGCACGGAACCCGTGATCAGATTTTAACCGGGGATCCAGATCAGGAATGCACCGGGGTCGCTGTCACTGTCTGCGCCACTATGGAGGTTCTGCGAAAAGCGGCGGCCCGGAACATCAACTTCATTATCACCCATGAATCCATCTTCTTTGGCAGCGGCAACACCGAAGAAATGTTAGCGAACAACGCGGTTGCCATGGAAAAGAAGCAGTTCGCGGACGATCACGGGTTGGTCGTCTGGCGTGATCATGACCGGCTGCATGGCAACGGTTTGCCCTTTCAGCCCCAGCGAGTGAATCCGGATTCCATCTTCACCGGCATCCTGTCTGAACTGGGATGGGAGAATTATGTTGCGGACGATCCGCTGAAACCGCTGCTTTACCAGATTCTGCCTGTTCCCGCGCAGACACTGGCCGATTTCATCCTCCGTCGGTTTGAATTAAACGGTCTTCGGATCGTCGGAAATTTAGATTGCGAAGTTTCCTCCGTCCTGTTCTGCGAGCATGTGACAGGCTCGCCCAAGGATGCCGAGATCATCCGGAAAGCGGAACAGGCCGACGTATTGATTCCCTTTGAAATCTGCGATTATACGCTGACACAGTATGTGATCGACGCCGCGGCTCAAGGTCGGAACAAGGTTCTTTTGGAAATGGGACATTTCAACTGCGAGGAATTGGGTATGAAGGCGATGGCCCGCTGGCTGCCGGAGGTCATCGGCAACGCCTTGCCTGTAACTTTTATCAAGGCCGGAGATGGGTTTCAATATCGAACGGCTCCGATTTGAACTGAAAGATAAAATCATTTTGTCTTATTTGTGAGTCCTTATGCTATAAAATAAGCTCTGGAATTTTCTATGTTTCAAAGGACGCTGAGCGCTTCGCCGCGTCCTTTTTCCAATAAAAAAGCAGCGGATCGTTAAGCTTTCGCTGCGGGAAGTCAGTTTCCTTATTAAATTTTTAAATTTTAACGTATTCGAAAATCAGTGAGATTGAAACTTTCTTTGAGACGTATCTTCTATTCATAGAGCTTTCCCATATAGAGAATTTTAGCCAGAACCTGAAAATCAACCTCTGTCCAGGCTATATTCAAGGACGGACTGGTCGAATCGTCTTCTATCCAGCTCGCCATTTGCCGCAAATAGTCAGAGATTGTTGTATTTTCCCATTCCTCAAAATGTTGTTGATAATCCGAAGATAAATCTTCAAGAAAACGGATGAACTCTTCTTTTTTTGAAATCGTGCTGATCTTTTCGATCCAACCGCATTCTTCTTCAGTTTTCATTTCATTCATCCCTTCTTTTCTGAGAAGTTCCTCGATTCCCGAAATCCTGAATCTCTTCAATAGAACTTCCTTACCAGCGTTTCATATTTTTTTTAAATTTTTCGATGTACGCGGATTTTAATTCCTCTGACGAGATATCATAACATAAGAGAACATCATTATAATACATCAAAACATCCGCTAATTCCTCGATCAACTCTTTTCTTACTGCTTCATTCTGGCAGGCATTCCGATCACCCTGTTTTTTTACGATGTCGATCACTTCGCCCACCTCGCCGATCATCCAAAGTAATTTGTTTTTACCGACCTCCGGAGAGATCCCTTCCCATTGTTCTTTATATTTTTCCTGCAGCGTTCTCTGCATTTCTTTCATTTCATTGATCGTAAATTCTTCCATTGTTTTTTCCTCGATTTTTCTGTTTTTTGATTGCCAATGTTCATTCCAGAATGATTACCACGATTTTACTGATTAAAGTTCTTATACGAAAACTGATTACATTTAATAAACTGGAATTTATTCAACCGAATAAGAAAAAGGCAGAAGTGTTTTTGCTTTGATTTTTTTAAGCTCTCCATCTACTGATACAATGACGTCACAATCCGGCATATAGTCATGCAATATCTGGCGGCAGTTTCCACAAGGCGGTATGATTTCCTCACCCTCTTTTCCTCTAACTGCAACTATAGCGTCAAAGTTCCTTTCTCCATTTGTGATTGCTGTTCCTATTGCCACTTGCTCCGCACAGGCCCCATGCAAAGAATAAAGATTTACGCCAACATATACTTTGCCGTTTTTACAACGTATAGCTGCTCCTACGGTATGATTACAGTTCTCTTGATCGTAGTTTAGACGAATTGCTTTTTTCGCTTCTGCTATTAACTCATAATCTCTTTCTTGTAATAAATTCATATGCACATCTCCCCAAATTCAAATTTATCGATCCTTTAAACTGGAATTTCTGAATATCTTATTTTTCAAATGAACTCGTTCATGATCCGTTCTTTCGCTTCCAGTTCCTCCATCCTTGAAATTGAATTTTTACAATTTAAACTTATTCCAGCAAAAACGCAGATACTCTTTCACTGATATTTCCTGACTATGCGAAATTCCAAGAATCACAAATGGAATTCCTGCCATCGTTATATAACAGTCTTTCAAATCAAAAATAAAGAAATTGGGAATCTGTAGAAAATCTAGACTTCCACCCCAAAACAACTTATCGATCAAACTGCACAAGCATCCCGCTAATCCGAAAATCATTATTATTTTTACTGGAAAACTAGTGTTTTCTCTTTTTACCTTATACAATGAATAACCCGATATCAAAATCCCCAAAGCAAAAACATTTCGCCTGAATCGTTAAGAATGGGTTTGATAACGGATCAAAAAAATTTCCGATATAAGACAAACGGGTATTTACTACCGGATTAAATCTAAGGATTCCGGACAGAATATCAAATTCATACGACATGAATTTTCTTGATATCATTATTTTTAAAGTTTGATCTATCAGAATTAAAAATAATATTGGAATGATAAAAAACTTAAACCTCTTAATAAACCTGACCTCCCTTCAAATTCTACTCTATCCGTTATTGAAACAGAAAATTTATTATTTCAGCGAATTATGACGTTCACGATATTCCTGATCATAAACAGAAACGATCCTGCAGCATTGGCGTTTTCGATGGCGATACTCATAAATCTGAAATTTGCTTATTCAAATAATTCCTGACGGAGATTCTCACACTCTTGCGCCATTTCTTTCATTTCTTCATCGGGTACCATTTCATGAAGATCATAGGCAAGCGGATCTTTCGTAAAATCAGCCAGCGCTTTATTCATCAAAGCGTTCTCCTCTGAAGTAGTCGTTATCCGAATAGTCCGATCTGAAGCAGGATTCTGGATTAACCGTAAAGGGACCTTTCCATTGACCCGGCATTCTAACAGAAGTGCGGCCAGATCGGTAACAAGATCGATCGCAAAATCAAACTCATGTTCCCAACCCTCTTTATCTTTATATTCGAGCGGAACTTCCGTGTTTCGGAAGTTCCAGTTCAGCTTATCCAGACCCGTATCCGCAAAGATTTCCCTTAGCGGAATTTCATCTTTCTGCTTTCCGGCTAAATAATCCAGCAAGGTCAAGCTGTCGTCTGTTCCTCCGATATAGTTGCCCCAATATTTTTCAATCACCATTTTATCTGCCTCTTTTCTTATTTAAGTTGCCAGCATCCCAATCATATTTAATCGATGTATTCAAAGGGATCGTCTTGTTAAGTTAGATTCCTTGCGATGACCGCAATCGCGCAAACCAACAGTATGCCGCCGCTAAAGATCAGAATGATCCTTTTAAGCTTCTGATCCGCTTTAAAAGCATCAATTTTATCAGAAAACAAAGCACAGACTATGGCTAAGATTAAGAATATCCAAGTGATTTTCATACTCTTTCCCTCGCGTACACACGCCGCTCTCTACGGTTATTATAACTTCATCGACTGTTCTTCACAATCAGTATGTACCGCTTTTAAATGAATTCAGAAAAGACATCTGATTATATTAGATTTTTTTCGGTTATTTTTAAGTTTCCGCCTTCTCTCTGCCTTTCCATTGTCCAAATTACCTCAGAACGTTTTATAATAGCTAGTAGAGGGGAAAAACAATGTTAAGTACAATTGGAAGGAAAATCTTACAGCACATCTCATCCTGCGACAGTTATGTCAGCGGTGAGGAGTTAAGCAAAATCTGCAGCGTTTCCATCAATACGATCCGCAAGGAAATCGATCTCATCAATCATGAACTGACCGGCAAAGGCTGCTTTATCGAGACCAAAGTCGCTGTCGGTTATTCATTGACCATCAGTGATCCACAGGCGGCCGCGCCCTTTCTCACCCAGTCGCTCAAAGAATTCCGGCGCTTTGATTACCTGAACTATTCTGCGTTTTCCATGGCCTATCTCATCCTGATGAAGCTGTTAACGGCTTCTTCATATACCTCTGTCGAAGCGTTGGTCGGCAGTCTGTTCTGTTCCCGCAGCACGATTTTGCGCACACTGGATCAGGTACAGCTAATTTTGAATCCGTTTCAGCTGGAGATGAAAGTCCGGCGGAACTATGGCCTGATCATCCAGGGTGACGAATGGTCAAAGCGTATATGTCTGATTTTTATACACAAAGTCTTTGCGCATGAAAACAAGCCGCAGATCTACACTGGCGCTTTTGGGGCGTTGTTCTTAAATCAAACTGATTATCCGCAGATTCTTCAAGATCAGATTCTGCGCTATTTCGGAAAACACCCGGATATCACAATCCCCAACATTCATGTGATCAAACTTACGCAATATGTTCTGTTAGCGAAAACCCGGTCCCGTTACGCTTCGGAAATTCAATACGATTCATCCCGGCAAAACCGGATCCGGCAGCTGCGTGCCTATACTGCGGCCAAGGAGCTGTATGCCGTATTCCCGGCTTATTTTAAAGAGAATCTCCATGAAAATGATATTCTGTCGTTAGCCGCGCTGATCGCCTGCTGCATGACGCTGAAAAGCACCGATCAGATCCCCTTGGAGGACCAGCCCGGGATATTTCAGGAGGTTCGGGACAGTCTTGCTTTTATCCGTCAGTACTACGAGTTGGAAGGCTGTTTGGACACTTCCTTTTACAATGCGTTCGCGTGCTATCTTTATTGTCTGAACCTGAAAAAAGAATTCAACTTCTGCACGGATTCTGAAGAACTGACAACCTCGACAAAAATCGGACTGTGGACTGCCGACCTGTGTTCCTTATTCGCTCTGTTCTATAAAAATAAGACCGGTGTGCATCTGAATGAAACCGATCTGGCGGAAGCTTACTATATTTTTAACGCTGCGATCTACAAACAGAATTATACGTTCAACAAAATGAACGTCGCCGTCGTTTCCCGTCAGGGTCGCTATTACAGTGAAAGCTTCGCAGCCCGGCTTATGACATCTTCCAGCCGGTATATTAAAAACATCCGTGTTTTGGAGGTGACTGAGCTTTATGAAACGGATCTTGATGTTTACGACGCAATCATCACCGATATCTATTCATCCTCCCTGCCGAAGAAGGATCACAGCACTTATATTGAATTCAATCATCATCGCGACAGTCCTGAATACAAAGACCTCTCTGATTTTCTGATTCGGTATTTTAATCTGCAGGCGCTGCCGTTATTCCAGGCGGTCAATTTCCGCAAGACCGATTTCAAGCGGAAACAAGACGTCTATGACGCTATTTTCTCACTTTATGCGCAGGAGCTTGGCGACCGCGAAGCCTTCTTCCGCGATTTACAGTTGCGCGACAGCTTTATCAGCAACGAAAAGAAACAGGATCTGGTGCTGATCACTTCTCTGGCTATGCGGATTTCCCGGCCGGTTTTTGAGGTGTTCGTCAACCATAAGCCGATTGCCTGGAATCAAAATAAAGCTCACGTCTTCATCTTTTATCAATATGGCGACGGCAGCCGGGAAAACGTCCAGCGGATCAGTTATTTGTTGAAGCAATTTCTTCATCAGAACGCGTTGTTCCTCAATACGCTTTATGAGCAGAGTTATGATGAGGTAGTGGGCTGCTTTAATATCTTATAATCCTAGGGTTAGGAATATAAACTAAAGCTCCTGTTGCTTTCCTGCTGATTATCACTAATAATTGTTATCAGCAAGATTATCAGCGAGATGATTAGCAAGAGAAGATGCTTTAATCATGATTAAGAATAAAATTATCGAATTTAAGAGAGAAAATACGGATGATGTAAATTATAGAAAATCCAGTAAATCCCTAAACAATCTAGAAGCTGCAGCCGCAGACACCCGTGAAAACATGATTATCTCATTGTTTGAAGAAAAGGATTTGAATGTTCGTAATGATGTAGAAACTGCATTATCACAAGCCACCGCTGTGCTGATTTTCCACAAGATGATAAATAAAGGTGTGCTCAGAAAAGATGACAGGATAAAGCGTTATAAAGCTTTGTCCTGTCTTCCCTTTTTCTTATAAGAATAGCCGCATTTCTTTCTTATTTAAAACTTTATTCTTCCGTAAACTGTCGCTTATAGACACGATCCAGACTATACCGCAATGCCGTCCACTGGTGAATATTCTTTGTCAGGGAAATATGCGTTTTTCCATCCCGCTCGAAGCTCCGTTTCCCGTCAGCGTTCTCCGGGTTCTCCAGAATCCGCGTTACGGTATCCAACAGATACTGCAGGATCAGCGGCGACTGATCCCAGGCCCCGTGGCCCGGAAAGACGCCGTCGATTTCCGCGAACCGCGGCTGAAGTTTCTTCAGCGCCTCGCTCATCGCTTCCACGGTACAGAACTCGCCATACGGCGTTCCCTTCGGACGGCTTCCGATGCCGGTGATATCCCCGCAGAATAACAGATGCTTCTGCCGGTCATAATAACCGCACTGCCCCGGCGTATGTCCCGGAAGCAGCACCGCTTCCACAATCACGCCGCCGCCCAGATCAAATTCATGACCGTCTTCAATTCCGATGATTTCATACGGAACATACGCTTCCCGATGGTCGCGGTCGACGACGATATCCCGCTTGTCAAAATGCGTGTAGACCGGATCTCCCGGCGGAATCAGTTCATCCCAAACCTGGATCGGTTGGTCCGTATTGTTAAACAAATAATCCCAGATATCCGGATTGTTTTTTGTCATCAAATCCGGAACTTCATGGCGGTGGCAGTATACCCGTTCAAACTGACCGTTGCCGTAACAGTGATCATAATGGGCATGCGTGTTGCAGACGATCACTTCCTTATCGCCGATCAAATGGTGGATCAGTCCCTTCAGATCGCCGACACCGAACGACGTATCAATAAGCAGCGCTTTTTCCGGACCGTCGATCAGATACATCCAGACGTCGCCCGCTCCGTCAAAGCTGTCATTGTAGAAGGCGTACACATGATCGCGCACTTGATAAACCTCGGTGTACGGATTGATGTCCGGATAGAACTGTTTCAGCGAACTGGTTTCCCGCAGCACTTTCATAAACGACCAGCGGACTGGGTGTTCCGTTTCCCAGACGATGCGTCTGGATTTCAAGTCGGAATGGATGGGACGCGGTGTCGCGCCCAGGGCTGTGTTTTTCTTAAAGCTTCCCGGCATAAAGATTCCTCCCGTCTTTTCTTTTTTTATAATTCTTCGTTGTGTTGAGATCAAACGTCAGTCTTGTCAATCCCGCTATTCGCTCAGCAATTTGCGGGTCTTCCACTTGCCGCTGAGATAATAAGCGATGCAGATCAGACCGTTGACGATGCGCGAACAGGCGACGCCGTACCATAAGCCTTCATAGCCCATGTGGAAAACATTCATAAACAACAAGCTTAAACCGATCTTGCAGATGACGCCGTCCAAGAGCCCTAACAGAAAGCCCAGCTCGACAAATCCGCAGCCGGTAACCATCGCCTGGAAAGAACCGGTGATCGCCGACACGAAGAAATGAATCGTGAAGATCCGCAGGAAGGTGGTGCCCAGCTCGATAACTGCCGCATCCTGAGTGAAGATTCCGAAGATGACATGCGGAATCGTAACGCACAAGAGCGAAGATACGCCGGCCAGCACAACGCAGCAGCCCGCTGTGACCAGTGTCGTCTTCCCGGCCCGATCCGTTTTGTGCGCACCCAGATTCTGACCGATCATACTGGCTGCCGCCGTATCGACGCCGGAGATGAAGACCTCCAGGAACTTCTGCAGCTTGTTGCCGACACCGTTGGTGGTTGAAACGACAACGCCGTAAGCGTTCGCCGACGCATTGACCCACAACATGCCCGTGCGGACCATCAGCGAGCGGAATACCTGCGGAATGCCTAGCTTGATTAGTACTTTCAGAATCGGCCAGTCAATCTGGAAATAACGCAGCTTGAGTTCGAAGTCAAAATGCTCGCGCTGAATCCACAGATAAGCAAATGCGGCCAGAAAGGAACCCAGCTGGGAAGCCACCGTGGCCAGCGCCGTCCCGGCTGCGCCCATGTGAAACACCGCGACTAACAATAAGTCCAGAACGATGTTGACCGCTGCCGCGACTAAGATAAACAACAGCGGTTTCTTCGATTCACCCATTCCACGCAATACGCCGCAGACAGCATTGTAACCGAAAATAAACGGATACCCGACCGCGGTAATGATCATGTATTGGGACGCCTGGGATAACGCGACCTCCGGACAGTTCAGCAGTTCCAGAATCGGCCGGCAGAATACAATGCCGAAGCCGGTCAGCACGATTGAACAAAGGATCGTAAACGAAAGCAGCGTGCCGACGGTTTTCTTCATCTTATCTTCCAGTCCCGAACCGGCCAGCTGCGCGATGTAGATCTGACCGGCCGCCGCAAAGCCCATCGCCACCGGACTGACCAAATCGGCCATTTCTCCGCCAGTATTGACCGCGATGCTTCCGACATTGCCGACAAACTGACCGATGACCGACAAGTCGACCATCGAATACAGCTGCTGAACGATATTGGTCAGCACGATCGGGATCGCGAAGATAAGCAGGGTGGTTAAGATCCCGCCTTCGGTCAGATTGGTTCCCACCCTGCGTTTTGCGGTCGCCGTCATGCTGCGGATCCCCCTCTCTTTTTCAAAGAGGAAGCGATGAGGTTAATCATCATCCTCATCGGACTCCGATCCCGCCTGAGCCAATAACAGCGCGCCCGCGTCCTGAATGGCCTGCCGGCCGTTTTCAAGGATTGCGGAAACCTCCGCCGACTGTGTTTCACGCATTCCCAGTAATTCCAGAATCATCGGCAGATTCATGCCGACAATCAGATGTACCTTTTCACTGACCAGCGTCAGCGCCTGATTGCACGGCGTGCCGCCCAGCATATCTGCGAAGATCAAGACGCCGTCCCCGCTGTCGACCTTCGCCACCTTCCGGCATAATTCATCATGAAACTCCTGCGGGGAATTCATTTCACGCAGCGCACAGATTTCAAATTGCGGCAGATCGGCGCCGAACAACATTGACAGGGAATCAGCGATTCCCTCAGCCATCTTGCCATGACTAATTAAAACAAGTCCAACCATTGCTGCGACCTCCTTTCTTTCTTTTCTTTTTCCGAAAATCTTATTTTTTTCTTATCCGTCATTATCATTGTCACTCAACTAAAGAATTGTTCCGTCTTGCATACCTATCGCATTCACTTTTTAAAGGAAATCGTCAGACGGCGATTTCCTTTATTTCCTGAACTTTTGAAATTTGTTTGTCTTTGACCGTCAGTGCCAGTCTCTTCAGCCATTGCCGCATCCGTTCCTCATCCTGTTCGAACGCCCGTTCCGGTATGACCAGCTGGGTGTGATCGGTAAAGGTGACGATCAGAAAATCCGGCATGACGAAATAATTCATCGGTTCCTTTTTCACACCATTGACCTTGTAGTCACCAGCATTTTCTTCAAACTCAATGAAATCCCAGGCCAGCTCATTTGCGGACAATTTGCGCTTGGCCGCGCTCTTGCAGAGATGGCGGTAAAATCTTGGCGCGATGACAAAGATCCAGACCAGGGAAAAAGAAACGGCGAGCAGCCAGGCGATCAATGAATTTCCTTGTTGAAACCCGATCATCAGCGCCACGCTCAGCGCCGGTCCCCAGAGAATCGAGATCATCCGCGTCAACCGCGTTTCATGCGCCGTGCTCAGAAGCAGTTCATAGTAATGCAGGGCATCCTCCTGAGTCCATTGATAATTCAGTTTCCGCATAACCGTTTCCTTTCTTTCGCTTTACGCGAGAATCGTGGTCAGATAGCCGATGATCGCTACCGGAATCATCCACAGCATGATCTTGGTCGCCGACCATTTCTTTTCCTTCACTAAGTAATAGACGATAAAGCAGATGATTAACGTCAGGATCTTCGGGAAGAAGGCGTCCAATACGTCGGTCTGGATGTTGACGCTGGTCTGGCCGAAGGATGCGACCAGGTTGGTTCTGACATTCATAATACCGGCCAACACGCCGCCGATAACCGTCACGCCCAGTGCTTCAAACGCGGGAATGACGCGATCCTTCATGTTCGAGCTGACCAGGGTTTCCGCACCGATGATCCCGGTTTTATAGCCTGCTTTAAACAACGAGTAGCACAGGATTCCGTTGATGACGGTATAGGAAGCAAACAGGAACAGCGGACCGAGAATCGAGCCGTCGGTGCTTAATCCAATCGCGATCGAGATCAGGATCGGTGTGATCAGTGCCTGGATCAAGGAATCGCCCAGACCGGCCAGCGGCCCCGCCAGCGCCTGCTTGATCGACTGAATCAGCTCGTTGGTAATCGAATCGTCATGCGCCCGTTCAACTTCCATGCCTAAGACAATCCCGTAAATCACAGCGCCCAGACCCTGCTGAGTGTTAAAGAAGACTTCGTGGTTGCGGCATAATTCCTGCTGCTTCACGGTATCTTCCGGATAAATCTCATCCGCGACGCGCGCCAGCATACAAACCATCGAACAGCCGAGCATCCGTTCCCGCGTAAAGTTCATTGGAATCGACCAGTTGTAAGCCCAGAAGGCTTTGTTGACAAATTTCTTATCGCTCTTTAACGCCTGCAGGCGTTCCATGTTCTGCGTCATTAGTCGTCATCCTCCTCAACCGCGGCGCCCGCCAACTGTTTACCCGGTGTAAACTGGAAAATCAGATAAGCGATGACGCAGCCCATAATCGTAATGGAAATGGTATCCCAGCCCAAAGCGGCGGCCAGAACAAAGCCGAACAGGAAATAAATCCACTGGAACGGCGTGTGAATCAGCGTGACCATCAGGATCATGAAGCCAATCGCCGGAAGCAGACCGGTAAAGGTCGATGTGATCGCGTTGATCTGCGGCGGCAGTGCGTTGACGATGTTGCTGATGACCGCGGATCCGGCCAGGCAGAAGACCGGCACGATAATCATGCAGGAAACAAACGTCCAGATGTGACCGCAGGCTGGAAACCACCAGGCCTGCTTGATTTTCCCCTTTTCAATCAAGGCGTCCTGACGGTGCAGGAACCCGACTTTGACCAGGTTGCCGACGGTGTTCAGAATGTTCTGAACTGCCGCAAACGCCAGCGCGATCGTCAGGCATTCCGCCGCATCGCCGCCTGAAACAAGCGTCAGCGGCAGCGCAAACCAGAGCGCGACGTTGATACTGGGCAGGGTCGCGACCCCGCCGATCGACATTTGACCGATGTAAGCAGCCTGAATGACGCAGCCGATAATCAGCGCGTTTTTCATGTCGCCCATGATCAGACCGATGATCATACAGTGAATCAGCGGCTTGCTCATGATATTCATGCTCAGCCAGCCCAGCGGGAACATTCCGGTCGAAACCAGGAAGCAGAAGAGTCCAAGCAGAATCGCTTGCAGGATTGTGATTTGCATCGTATTTTTCTCCCCTTTCTCATTTATAGAAATAAAATACTTAATGCTTGCTTAATGCTGGTTCTGAATATCCTTGAAATACAACTCTGGCTGACCGTCCCCCGGGAACTGCTGGAACTGAATCGTCGCTCCCAGCGCATCCAATTCTTTTAACGCAGCCAGTTCCTCCTCATTGACCCAGATGTCGCGGCGAACCCAGAAGCCGTCTTTTTCCTTCGGCATGTTCGCGACGTTGATCGTCTTCATCAGATCCGGAATCGCCTTGTAGATTTTTAACAGCGTCGATGGACGGCGGGTGATGATCAGCGTCCGTTTGTCGTTGATCATACACTTGCGGATCGGCGTCAGCGCGTCGTCAACTGAATGCACGGTGACTTTCACACCCTGCGGCGCGGCCATTTCAAAGATCCGTTTCAACATCGGATTGGCAGCAGTCGCATCATCCACGCCGATGACGCGGGTGATTTTGTTCAGCGGAATAATTTTGGTCTGACATTGACCGTGGATTAAACGGTCGTCACAGCGGATAAATACAATCATCAAAAGCACCTCATTTCTTACGAATTGGTTTAAAGCTGAATTTTAACATTCCCCTTGACAGCTCTTATTGTATCGAAGTTGAAAGCGGTTTCTAATTCAGGCTTTAATCTTTAATCCTTCACATTTTGAACGGCTGAGGGCACAGAAAAACCCATTTCCAGAACCTTGGAAATTTGTTTGAAATTCTCAGGAAGTTCAAAACAAAACAGAGTTTGGAACAAACGCAGCCGCCGGCTGTCCGATCTTCCGGCTTCTTCCAGCTGGAAAAGAACGATGTCTTTCCCGGGAATCCGGAAACTCAGATTCCAGTGTTTTCTTCTACGGCGATGTCGTTGCCGAGAATCCGCAAATCACTTAAAGTCAGATGAATAACCTTTTCCAGGGACGTTCCCCGCAGCAGCGTTCCAGCGGTGGTTAATGTTGTTTTCGCCTTCTCCGTCTGACCGTCGAGATAGTAGGCTTTGGCCAGCGACATCATCAGCCGGCCGCGGTTCTGACCTTCATTCCGGCTTACCTGACTTTCCAGAACCGGAATCACGCGGCGGTCATAAACTCCATACAAACTCTGGTTAATTTCATTTTCTTCCCGTAAGTCCGCAATCATGTCCTGCAGCGAAGGGTCCTGAATTTGATCCAGCTCCTTCTGAATAACCTGAAACAAAGAAACATCGCCGGTCTCCACCGCCGCCGAGCTGCACAGCTGCAGGTAAGCGAGCTTCTGCGCCGCCTCCAGCCGCATAACCCGGATGGCAGGCAGAATCTTTTTCGCCGCATCCCGGTTGCCGGAAGCCATCTGATCGCTGGCCCGCAAAAGCAAAATTGTATTGGGATTCAAAAACACCGTCGCGCTCCGGGCATAAATCACTTTGCGGTATGCGTCGTAATCCTTTTTCCGCAGCGCCTGTTCCAGCCGTCCGGCCAGCCGCTTCTTCATCAATGCGGAGCCGAGAAAGACGACGAGGATCAACGAAATCAATAAAATTACAGAATATGTCAACATAACCTCTCTCCTCTTCATGCAATAACCCTGAAAATCCGATATAATGGAGTTCAGGAGAAAACAAAGATGCTAAACGAACTTGGAAAAACGCTTTTGCAGCAAATTGCTGCCTGCCATGATTACATCAGCAGTGAGGAACTCAGCAAAATCTGCAACGTCTCGATCAACACCATCCGCAAGGAAATCGATTTGATCAACGATTATCTCCGCGGACACGGCTGCTTTATCGACACCAAGATCGCCGCCGGCTATTTTCTGACGCTGGACCAACCTGAGCTGGCACGGCCGTTTCTGGCAAAAATGCTGAAGGAATTCCGGCAGTTCCGCTATCTGAACTATTCGGAATTTTCCACCGCGTATACGATCGCGATGCGGCTGTTAACGGCCTCGTCGTATACGACAATCGACGCGCTGACAAATAGTCTGTACTGTTCTAAAAGCACCGTGCTGCGGACGCTGGACCAAACGCAGCTGATTCTTGATCAGTTCCATCTGGATTTAAAGAACAAACGGAACTATGGTCTGTATATCGAAGGCGACGAAGGATCGAAACGAATTTGTCTGATCTTCATGCACAAGGTTTACGTTCATGAAAACCCGCAGCTTGTCCGCACCGGCGTCTTTAACGCCCTGTTCCTCAATCATACCGACTATCCGGGCGTGGTGCGCGAATGTGTGCTCAATTATTTCCGTCAGCATCAGGAAATCACAATCCCCAACATTCATTTTGTCAAACTCGCACAATATCTCGCATTGGCCAAAACCCGGTCTTCCCATGCCGGAGAGATTCATTTTTCGGCCGATCAGATACGTCAGCTGCACAGTCTTCCGGTCTATTCCGCTTCCCAGACGATTTACGCCTCACTGCCCGCTTATTTTCAAGAGGGACTGACCGAAACAGATATCCTGTCCTTCGCAGCGTTGATTGCCTGCTGCATGACGGTAAAACATCCGTCACGGATTCCGGAAAACGAGCGTGCCGCGATCGAAGCGGAAGTCAGGGAGATAACAGCGTTTATCGCAAAATATTACGATGTCACCGGTATTTTTGACGATCATTTCATTCAGGATTTCACCTGTTATCTCTACGGCTTGCATCTCAAGATGGAATTCAATTTTTCTTCGGATGCCGAAAAGCTTCCTGGTTCGACAAAAATCGGTCTGTTATCCGCGGATATCAGTTCGCTGTTCGCACTGTTTTATAAAGTGAAGCACGGCGTGTATCTGCGGGAAGTAGATCTGGTCGACGCGTACTATATTTTCAATTCAGCCTTATACAAGAACAACGCCTATTACAACAAAATGAACCTGGCGATAGTTTCCCGCCATGGCCGGTATTACAGCGAAAACCTGGCGGACCGGATGCGGGTGCAATATGGACGCTACATCCAGACGTTGGACATTCTGGAATATACGGAAGTCTTCGCCTGCGATTTGGAGCACTACGACGCGATCATCACGGACGTCAACCGCAACATCCTGCCGAAAACCTACGCCGGCGCATTGATCGACAGCAATCTCAATCATATCCAGTCGGATCTCAATTCTCTTTCCACGTTTCTGATTCAGCGCTTCAACGCGAAAGCGCGGACCTTATTCCGGGAAAAGAACTTCCACAAATGCAGCTTCACTTCGCAGATGCAGGTCTATGACGCGATCTACAAGCTGTATCAGAACGAGATCAGCGATCATGAACATTTCATCCATGATTTAAAGATGCGCAGCAGCTTCATCAGCTATGAGAAGGAAAAGAATATCATCCTGATCACACCGCTGGCGCTGCGGATCGCACAGCCGGTCTTCGAGGTGTTCGTCAACAAGAAGCCGATGCTGTGGGAACGGGCAAAAGCGAGCGTTTACATCTTTTATCAACAAGGCAACGGAAGCAAAGAGAACGTTCAGATCATTTCCTACCTGCTGAAGCAGTTCATCCACCAGAACGAGCTGTTTATCAACACTCTGTATGACCGCTCGTATAAGGATGTCGTCGGGATTTTCCATGTGCTTTAAAAAAGGGCTGTCACGGGTTGGAATTTGCGTGACAGCCATTGGTTTTTTAGAGGATGCCGAAGAAAGCGAGAATGACGCAGCCGCCCATGATCATAAAGATCAATTTGGTTGGCGACCAGCCCTTCTGGACCCGGGAGAAGCTCCAGCCCCACAATAACAGGGAGAGCAGGCCCGGCATAATTGAATCCAGCATGCCCTGGAAATCGATCGTCGCGCCGCCGATCACCGGCTGCAGCGCAATTTTGATTGAAACGTTCTGCGCAATCAGCGCGCCGACCATGATCGCGCCCAAGATACCCGCCGCTTCCGTAATTAACGGAACGATGCCGCGTTCAAACGCTTCCGTGATCAGGCTGGTGCCGTAGCGGTACCCGGCCGTTAAGAAGATATATTTGTATACCAGCAGCATGCAGCCGTATAACAGGACGAACAGAATGACGCCCAGCAGGCTGCCGTTGGCGGATAAGCCGATACACAGACCGGCGATGATGACACGGTAGCAGTTGAAGAAGAAGCTGTCGCCGATCCCGGCGGTCGGTCCCATCAGGGACGCTTTCAGCGTGGAAATGGTTTCCGTAATATCGTCTTCCGGATGTTCAGCCTGCTGCTTTTCCATTGCCAGCGAAATACCGACCAACAAGCCCAAGAATACCTGATGGGTATTGAAGAATTCGCCGGCGTGGCGGTAGAAAGCCTTGCGGCGGTCTTCGGGATCGTCATAGAACATTTCCAATCCCGGCGCCATCGCCATCGCAAAGCACTTGGACTGCTGGGAAACCTTACTGCTTGCCATATTGGTGCCTAAGGAGAAGTAGAACGATTTATTCAACATTTTCCGTTCTTCCGGAGTCAGTTTCGGCGCCTTATTCATAGAAATCATCCCCTTCCTGAGCATTCGTGCCAATCGCCGCGGCAGAGCGGCTCTGCGCTAATTTATAGCTGTTCTGGAAATGCGCGAAGGCAATGACGATGCCGATCAACGCCAGCGGCAGTGTGCCCAACGCCAGATATTTAACGGCAACAAACCCGAGAATGACGTACATGACGGTCGTTGTTCCATTCCAGATCGCCTGCGTCGTCAGGCATAAGCCGACGACTACCAGCATGTTCGCGGAAGCGTTGAGACCATTGATAATAAAGGCCGGACAAATCGAAATAAATGTCTGTAAGCCGGCTTCGCCGCCCAACGCGACCAAGAAGACGACGATTGTGTTCAGCAGCTGAGAAACGAAGATGACCTGCAGCCACATAGCGATACGGAATTTCTTAACGTTGCCGGTTTCCGCAATTTTCATGAACCACGGATGCAGCGCTAAGGCAATGGCCTGCGTGAACGGCTTCACGGCGTTGATCAGCGTGCCGACCGTGACGGCCAGCGCCAAGCCGACGCCCTGATCCGCGCCGGACAGAACAACGAAGCCGACAGCCAGAACGGAAGCGGCCTGATAGTTGGACGGTGCTTCACCGCCGATGGCAGAGACGCCCATATAAACAGCTTCGAGTTCAGCGCCAATGATGACGCCGGTGGTGATATCGCCGCACATTAAACCGGTTAATGTACATAAAACTAACGGACGAGTAAACGTTTGCCATCCCAGCCAGTTGTCAGCAACCTGCCATAAGAGATAGGCGAGCGCGATCAATAATGCGTTGGTCATGAGGAACCCCCTTTTTCTTTAAAGTTTGGAAACGATCTCGGCGAAGTTTTCAACCGGGTTGGACGGAATCAGCTGTGAGAATACATGACCGCCGATCTGGGCCAGTTCTTTGAAATAGACCAGATCTTCCGGATCAGAATTGACTCCCCGTGTCAGATTGACCTTGTTGGCGGATTTTTTCTTGACGTAGTTGGCAACGTTGACCTCCGTGATCGGCAGGGCTTTGACCAAAGCGACCGCGTCTTTCGGATTGTCGACGATGATCAGCACGCGCACCGTGTCTACGCGCGGGTCAGACAGCAGCTTAATCGCGTCGGGAATCGTCTTCACCGCAACCTTTTTTCCTGCGGGCGCCGACATCAGCAGCGTCTGGGTGGTCAGCGGATCCTTGGCCAGCTTATCGCTTGCGACGACAATCCGGCTGACATCGAGATAGCGTGACCAGGCAGTGGTAATCTGTCCATGGATCAGACGTTCGTCGATTCTAAGTTGAACAATCATAATGTCTTCCTTTCCTCCTCTTTTTCATCAGCGGTAATCTCCGTTGATTTCAACATCATCATTATACTTAAAGCGCTTTCACCTAAAATTTCAAAAAGTAATAATTAATGGACGCTTTTTGTGAACTTTTCATTCTGAGATCTTAGTTATGACTTGAATCAAACTTTCTGATTTACGACCTCAATCCCAAGGTGAAAAAAGAAGCTGAGAAATTTTGATCTTCCTGTTCAGCCTGATCTGGATTTCTGATTTTTAATGTCCAAAACTACAAAAAACCCAGCCTCAGCCAGGGTTTTTGTAAACTATAAATCTTCAATCTTATCGTAATCGTTCGAGTTTAAAAGAAATCGTCGTCGCTCTGCGGCTGAGCGACTTCCCACAGCCGGATTCCATCTTTTCCAGTCTGCATCAGCGTATTCAGATCCAGGCCGCCAGCTTCCCGCAAACCCAGCAGTTCTAAAAACAAAGGCAGGTTCACTCCGCAGATCACATCGACCTGCCCTGGCTTTAAATAGCGCGTCGTCTTGTGCGCCGGTGTTCCCGCAAACAGATCCGTCAAGACCAGCACGCCGTCGCCGCTGTCCAGTTCCGCGATCGCCTTACCAATCCTTTCCTCAAACGCCTCGCTGTCATCGGTCATCTGATAGCCTAAAGCCTGCACCTGCGGCAAATTCTCACCGAAAAAAATTGAAGATGACTGCAGCATGCCTTTCGCCATATCGCCGTGGCTTAACAATAAAATTCCCTTCATGGTCTGCTCCTCTCATGGAACCTCCGTCTAGATTAACCAGAGATCCTCGTTAAATTTAAGATTTCCACATTGATCATTATACTGGTTTCTGCTCTTTCTTCTTTTCAAAATTTGATCGGTTCACAGATTGAATCCTGAACGTAATTTTATGTTCATGACACTTTATTTGCCGATTAACCAGTGGCTTCTCTCCTTCGATTAGTCATGAGAAAATGAAAACTGGGCATGACTCTCGGCTTGATGCTTTGGATCAGAAATCTTTTTCAGTTGATCATGAAGATCTTTCGGGGTATTTATTCTATTTAAAACTTGAACGATTTGATTCACTTCTTCTTCGTTTAAACTATCCAAATCTTTCTCATCACTTTCCGTTAATTCCCATTTCTGCCGCAGTAACTCCTTCAACAAGGATACTTTCCCTTTTACGATTCCTTGAACCATTCCTTGAACCATCCCTTGTTCCAACCCTTGTTTCATTCCTTTCTTTACACCTTTCCGCATCCCTTTTTCTATGCCTTTTTTATACACCGTCTTCTCATCCATCTCGTCGTACTTCATCCGCATCTTGGCAATCGCATAACTGGTGTCCTTTAAAAAATCCATCCGCTTTTCTTCCATCATTCGAATAACCTCTTCTTTCTCTATCAATTCATGAATGATCTTCTGCTTTTTCGGATCCCGGCTGTATCGAAGCATATATGTGATCTTGTCTGAAATCCGCCATTGTTCTGTCGGAATTTTCTCCAGCGCCTGTGTTTTTTCCATCTCGATCCATAGCGTCCGGCAGCGTTCCTTCGGCATCCGTTTCCTTGTTTTTTCATTGGTATACCGGTGGTAATGCAGGTATTCACGACTCGCTTTCATCTCCGGCATCCGCTTGGTAATCATGATCTGAAGCACAGGAATAAAATCAAAGCTGCCGCCCACTTCAATCTGATCGGAGACCATCCGCGAAGCATAACCCTGCGACCGCAGCGATAACGACTCCGCCATCTGATAATTCTGCATTTCTAAATTCACCAGCATCGACTTTCCCTGATCATCCCGGATCCTCACCATGACGTCGTAGCGGATCCCTTTCTCCCGGAAGTTCGCTTTCACCGGTTCTGTCGCTTCCGATCCTATCCATACAATCCGCCGATGAAGCAAATCCGAGAGATACATCGTCAAAATCTTTCGGGAAACCGGGTTCTCCGCGTTCATCACATGACGGAACACGTCGTTATCCCGATAATCAAGAGCGGCCAGACTTTTTCTAGCCTGAGCGCGGGTCAGTCCCGCCTGTCGTAATTGTTGATCGGAAATGTTGAGAAGTAAGTTATTTTGTTTCATATTCAGGAGCCTCCTAATATTAATATTGCGGAAAATCAGGAAAAGCCCCCTAAAAGAATTGAAATTTGTAAAAATACTTTTTTGAGTTAATCTTTCTAAACTTATTATAACTCAGTACAGTTTCATTTTCAATTTTATTCCTCTATTTTAATCACGAAAAAGAACGGATTTTCATCCGTTCCCGTTCTGAGTTTTGTTTACGTTTAACCTAAGATTAATTTTGTCAGATCCGTCGGTTCAACAATTTCGCCGTCTTTATAAACGCGCATATTGCCTGAGGCAATTTCATCGATCAGGATGACTTCGCCGTTATAATAACCGAACTCAAATTTGATGTCATACAGATCCAATCCCTTTTCCGCCAGCGCCTCTTTAACGATGCCGGAAATCTTCTGCGTCATCGCCTTCATCTGTGCGTACTGATCCAGCGTCATAACGCCGATCGCGTCCAATCCGTCCGGTGTGATCAGCGGATCACCCAGATCATCATCTTTCAGCGTTGTTTCCACATAAGCGTTCAGCGGTGTTCCGCTTTCCATATAGGCCCCGTAACGACGGATAAAGCTTCCGACCGCACGGTAGCGGCAGATGACTTCCAGACCTTTGCCGAATACTTTCGCCGGCAACACTTCCATCGTCGCGTTGTCGATATCCGCGCTGACGTAATGCGTCTTCACGCCTGCTTTTTTAAGAATCTCGAAGAAATAAACCGATACTTTCAGATTTTCGCGGCCGATGCCTTCAATCTGCAGTCCGACGGTGTTGGCACCTGGATCGAATACGCCGTCTGTGCCGGTGCAGTCGTCCTTGAATTTCAGCTGGTAATTACCGTTGTCTAACGCATAAACATCTTTTGTCTTGCCCGTGTAAACTTTATTCATACCTTTTCCTCCATATAATGCAGAACTAGTTTAGCACAGTTAGCGCCATTCGGCACAAAAAATTACCGCAATCTGCCAGATTTTTCAATTCCTTTCCGGCATTTCTCCTGGCATAGAAAAAAGAAAGCGATTTCGGATTTCAATACCAGTTCACATAGAAGAATTAAGGGGTTCGTCATGAGATCCCGGACGGAACCGGGGATCCCGGTAAAAGGCCGCCAACAGGAATATCGCCATCAGAATCCAGGCGATCGGTTCAGTATAACACACCCCCAGATACCCCAGGCTGGGTGTCAGCAGCAGCGTTGCCAGGATCTTCACGACCATCTCAATACAGCTGGAAAAAATCGGAGCCTGGCTTTTTCCCAACCCCTGCAGCGCATTGCGGTAGATAAATAAAACAGACAGCGCATAGAAGAAAAACACGTTGATTTTAAAATACTGCCGGGCCGTAGCGATGACCTGAATTTCCTTCGCGTCCACCACCAGCGCCAGGATCAAGTCGATCCCCCAGAAGGAAATCAGGATGCAGAACGTCGACCACACAAAACTGATTGCTGTGCAGCAATGCAGTCCTTTACGAATCCGGTCGAGCTTCCCCGCTCCCAGATTCTGTGAAACATACGTCGTCGCGGTAACGCCGATGCTGATGAGCGGCTGCATGAACATTTCGATCACCTTGCGGGAAGCGGTATGTCCGGCAATGATCACCGATCCCAGCTTGTTGACGGCACTTTGCAGAATGACCGAACCAATGGATACAATCGAATTCATCAACCCCATTGAAATTCCCAGTGACAGCTGTGCTTTCAGCATCTCCTTATCCCAGTGAAAATCCTCTTTTCCCGGAATCAGAAAGCTCGTCTTTTCTTTAATATAGAGGACGCAGAGCACAACGGACAGCGCCTGGGAAATCAACGTCGCAATTGCCGCGCCGCCGACGCCCATCCGCAGGGTCTTTAAAAACACATAGTCCAGCACAATGTTAGTCAGCGAGGCCAGAATCAGAAAATACAGCGGTGTCCGGCTGTCGCCGTAGGAACGTAAGATACTGGCGGCCATGTTGTACATCATCGTGATGATCAGCCCGCCGTATATAATAAAGATATACTCCACCGACATCCCCATAATTTCTTCCGGCGTCCCCAGCATCTTCAGCACCGGGATTCCGGTCAGCAGGGCAGCGAGCGTAATACCCAGGACAAAGATCAGCCCCAGCATCAGCGTGCCGGCCACCGCTTTTCTGACTTTATCCATCTCGCCCGCGCCGACATACTGCGCGATCGGAATCGCAAAGCCCTGCGCCAATCCGATATTCAAGCCCAGCACCAGTCCGGAAACGGAAGCCGTAGCACCCATTGCCGCCAAGGCGTCCACCCCCAGAATTCTGCCGACCATCATCGTATCAGCCATATTATAAAATTGCTGGAAGACATTGCCTAACAAAACCGGCATCGCAAACATCAGGATCAGTTTCAGCGGACTGCCTTCCGTCATTCGATTATGCATTTTTTTCCCCCTCTCGATTTACGAAATCCAGAACATTATAGCCTACCTGATCAGCGCCCACAAGCTTTTTCTGAGCGTCGCAGAAACTTAATTAATTTGAACAGAGCATCCTGCGGCACAAAATGAAAACTGCCGGATTTTCGGCAGCTCCTGTGAAGTCATACGACATCTCTTTTCCGTTTTGGTCAGGCTGTTCAGTCAAATCCCATTCATTTTTCACTGAACACTCTGTAACTTTTTAATGCAGAATCCAATACAACAACGCAATCAATAAAATCGCTAATTTAAACATTCATCATCACCTTTCTGTTAGTTTGTGTCATTTTCACTTAAGAATACGGAAAAAGAAGTCGATTCCAGGCTTCTCTTTAGTCTATTCCATTCATTAGAATTCGGTTCGTGAATTCGTCCTGCATGGCCGGGCGGAATTCCTCATTCAGAACGCTGCCAAAGCAACAGTCTTCTCTCTATCCATAAAACAACGGAAAAAAGCGCCGCTGTCAACGCGAAAGCTTCTTTTCTTTGCCGCCTTTTCAGCATCGTTGTTTTGAAAATTGAAATTTCCTGAATTTAAAAAGAGCTCTGTTTCTTCTTTCTACTTATCACTTTTTAGGGATAAGCAGACCTGTCTGACAAGAAGAAATATCGATGAAATTTAATGTAAAATGAAGTGTATCACAAAAAAGCAAATCAGATATTACGGACTGATCCCAATCTCTTTTATTTTGAACTTAATTTTCCCACAAGCAAAATGGCTTTTAAGACAAAAATAAGCGAAAGAAAAACAGGAGTTTTACCCTGCTGACAAGGGATATCCCTCTCAATCAGTCTGTTTCTCCTGTTTTTTCATTATACTTTTTCCGTGAACTCATACTCATAAGCCAAAGTTTGCTTCAAGCTCAAAAACCTTTCCAAACTTTCGTTGAATAGAGATGGCTTTAAGAGAACTAAGTCTTTCTGAATCTTGCTTCCAGTCCAACGTTTCAAATTTCTGATTATTGTTCAGTGTGAATTTCTGTCAAAGACACCTTTTTTTCTTCAATATCCATCAGCGTCAGCCGCGGATTTTTTGTTTTCAGAAACTGCGCAGCCTGGATTGCGTTCTTTCGGTCGCTGACATTTACACCCAGATTTCGATCCTTCAAGCCCAGAATCAACATGCTATTGCGGGCACTGCCGCTGGCATACGGACTTTCCGTAACTGATGCGACGCTGCAGGACATAATCTGTGAAATCGGAATAACATATCCCTGACGGCGGAACCAGAAATAGACGGTATCTTCTCCCAGCCATAGCGTGTTCAGCTGCCGCACAGGTCCCAGCGACTCCGGCAAGGTCTGCGTCATCCGCTGGATTCCCTTCCATTCCAGAAGAAGCAAAAGCAGAATGGCCAGCGTCGCCAGCCAGAAAATGACAGCGATCCCAATCAGCAGCGATCCCTTCCATTTCAGTACCGCGCCGGTTATGACCAACGATATCAGTACAGAAGCGATCAGATAAAATCGATATCGGCTGAAAACGTTCTTGAAGCAGGACTGTCCCCATTCACTGCGGGTCATGACATCACCTTCTTTGTCTTTATTATCGCATATTTTCCTTGGATTTCACTCAGAAGTCAAATTTTAAAACCTATAACTGAGCGGAATCGCGGAAGCAATGTCCCGCGATCTAAAAAAGCGACCAGAAATTAAGTTTCTGATCGCTGCGAAATTCAACTTTCAAACTGACTGTTAAACAGCTTGGCATAGAAACCGCGCGCCTGAAGCAGTTCGTCGTGCGTTCCAGACTCGATAATATCGCCGTCCTTCAGCACCAGAATCACATCGGCGTTTTTGATCGTCGACAGCCGGTGCGCGATGACAAAGCACGTGCGTCCCTTCATCAGCTCCAGCATCGCGTCCTGAATCGCCATTTCCGTGCGGGAATCAACGTTCGAGGTCGCTTCATCCAGGATCAGCATCCGCGCGTTGGACAACATTGCCCGGGCAATCGTCAACAGCTGCTTCTGACCCTTGGAAATATTGACGCCGTCATCGGTCAGCACCGTCTGATAGCCCTGCGGCAGCGTTTCCACAAAGTCATGGATATGTGCCTTCTTACAGACGTCGATGACTTCCTCCAGCGTCGCGTCTTCGCGGGCATAAGCGACGTTTTCCTCAATCGTGCCCTGGAACAGCCAAGTATCCTGCAGCACCATCGTGAACGCTTTGCGCAGACTGTCGCGGGTCAGATTGCGGATCGGATAGCCGTCAACTGAGATTACGCCTTCATTGACGTCGTAGAAGCGCATCAGTAAATTGATAATCGTCGTCTTGCCCGCTCCGGTCGGACCAACGATCGCGACCAGCTGGCCCGGATCGGCATGCAGCCGCAGATCATGGATAATTTCTTTTTCCGGCGTGTATCCGAATTTGACATGATCGATATCGACCATACCCTTCGTGTCGATCAGAACCTTGGCGTCCGAAGCATCCGGAATTTCCGACGGCTCGTCCAGCAGCCGGAACACCCGTTCCGCCGCAGCCGCCGCGGTCTGCAGCTCGGTGATGATGTTGGCCGTTTCATTGATCGGGCCGGAGAACTTCCGCGAATACATCACAAATGAGGAAATGTTGCCGATCGTAATCTTGCCCAAGAGAAACAAAATCGCACCGAACATACTGATTAAGGACAGCGAGAGATTGTTGACGAAGTTGACAGACGGCCCCATGATGCTGCCCTCATAGTCCGCGGTGTAGTAGGCCTGGCTGGCGTCCTCGTTGCGTCCGTCATATTTTGTGATGATTGTGTCTTCCTGACCATACGCCTTGATCGTCTTGTTTCCCGATAACATTTCTTCTGTGAAACCGTTCAGCTCGCCCAGCTTGCGGGAACGCCGGCGGAACAGCGGCTTGACTTTGATCATCCGATAGCGCGCAAACACCAGCGTAATCGGCACGGTGATGACAAACACCAGCACCAGTACCGGCGCGATCGACAGCATCATCAACAAGGATCCGACAACCGTGATGACCCCGGTGACCAGCTGCAGAATATCGCTGGACAGCGAGGTGTTGATCGTGTCGATGTCATAGGAAATCTTGGATACGATATCGCCGGTCTGATTGCGGTCGAAATAACTGACCGGCAGCTCCAGCAGATGATCGAAGACCTGCTTGCGCATCCGGTGCGTGATCTTTTTCGACACCTGCAGCAGAATGATCTGCAGGATGTAGGTCAGCACACTGGATATAACATAGAAAAGAATCATCAGGACGCAGTAATAGAGAACCTTGTCGAAATTGACCTGTCCCGGTCCGCCGATCGCATCGATCGCGATGCCGGTCAGCTTCGGGCCGTACAGGGCAAGCACGTTGGCGACGATCGTCGTCACGCATGCCAACAATAACAGAAACTTGGATTCCTTTAAATATCCGATCAACCGCCGGATTGTCGCTTTTCTATTCAAGCAGCGCACCTCCCATCTGGCTGTCGCTGATCGACGAGTAAATCTCGCTCGTCTGCATCAGCTCGTCATGCGTTCCGCGGGCCACGATTTTTCCCTGATCCAGCACGAGAATTTCATCCGCGTGCATGATACTGGAAACCCGCTGGGCGACGATCACCTTGGCGGTGTCGGCAAAGTGCGTGTTGATCGCCTTGCGCAGCCGGGCATCCGTTTCATAGTCCAGCGCCGAGCTGGAATCGTCCAGAATCAGAATCTTCGGGTTGTTAGCAAACGCCCGGGATAAGAATATCCGCTGGCGCTGTCCGCCGGAAAGGTTGGTGCCTTTGGAGTTCAGCTTATAATCGAATTCATCGGTCAGGCTCTTGATAAACGGCCGGGCCTGAGCGATCTGCGTCGCTTCATCCAGCAGCTCGTCGTCGATCGGCCGGCCGAAGGCGATGTTTTCCCGGACGGAATCCTGGAAGATAAAATCATTCTGCATGACAATGCCGTATTCCTGGCGCAGCTCCTTCGGATCATAGCTGCGGATATCGCGGCCATGAATCCGGATCGTCCCGGCATCCGCGTCATAGAAGCGCATCAGCAGCTGCAGAATCGTCGACTTACCGGAACCGGTTGCACCGATAATTCCCAGCGTCTGGCCTTTTTTCATTTCAAATGTGATATCCTCGACGTTATCCTTCACGCCCAGGTAGGAAAAGCTGACGTGATCGAATTCAACGATCTTGTCATTGAGCGGCGAATCGTCGGCGATGATTTCCATTTCATCCTGAGCCTGCAGCACTTCCTCAATCCGGTCCGCACTGGCAATCCCCTTGGAAACCATGACGAAGATCCGGCTGATCGACATCATCGCGTTGGTAATGATCGTAAAGTAATTGGTGAAGGCGATGATCTTGCCGGTTTCGCTTAAGCCCCCGTTGACCCGCCAGGCGCCGACCAGAATGACGCCGACCAGGCCGAGATTCATAAACAGATTCATCAGCGGATTGATCGCGGCCATCCGGGTGTTAGCCTTGAGTTCCTCATTCGCCAGTCCCGTGTTGACGTTTTCATAACGCTTTTTTTCATGATCTGCTTTCGACAGCGCTTTGATCACGCGGATACCCTGGGCGTTTTCCCGCACGACGGAAACCATCCGGTCCTGCGCCCGCTGTACCTTGGTGAACATCGGAATGCCCTTGGTGGCTTTCGAATAAACCAAAAGTGTGATAAACGGCAATGTCGCCAGCATCACCAGCGCCAGCACCGGCTCCATAATCAGCGTAATCACAATCCCGCCGATCAACAGAATCGGCGCGCGGACCCCCATCCGCTGAATCATGCCGATCATCCGGTGAACGTTGTAGGTATCGCTGGTCAGACGGCTTTCCAAGGATGGTATTGTAAATTCATCCCCTTTGCGGCAGGACAGCCGGATCGTTTTCTCAAACAGATCGTGCCGGATATGAATGGTCGCATCCCGGGCGACGCGGGACGCGAGCCGGTTCGCTTTGATGTCAAAAATCCAGCCCGCAATGGATACGGCGATCATGATCAAGCCATAGATAACAATCAATTGAATGTCCTTGGTCGGCACGATTGTGTCGATCACATACGCCAGCAGATAGGGCAGCAGCAGCACCGCCAGCGCTCCCAACGACTTCATCAGAAAGCTGACGGACATCGCTTTTAACAACGGCCTTAGATATTTCTTTAATAGTTCCATAACAGATTCTCATTCCCCCCTCTGCGATCACTTAGTTTCCTTCACCAACTGTTAGCAAGCTAAGCTTTTCTCTATCATTATACCAGCCTGCCGTAAACTTTCCAGTTCAAAAATAGCATTCATAAAAAGAAAATAAATGAAACAGAGAATTTAAACTTCCATTTTTAACGTTAAATTCATAAAAAAACGGACATTCATCACTGAACATCCGTTCTTGTCCCTTGCTTGTTAACTCTTGCTTAGTTTGCGTAAGCCGCTGCCTGCTGGCCGGCAATCCGTCCGAAGACGATGATATCCGCCACTGCGTTGCCGCCTAAGCGGTTAGCGCCATGGACGCCGCCAGTGACTTCGCCTGCCGCATACAGACCCGGAATCGCGTTGCCGGAAGCATCCAGAACTTCCGTATTCGTGTTGATCTTCAGACCACCCATCGTGTGGTGAACGCCCGGAGCCACTTTGATCGCGTAGTAAGGACCTTCATCCAGCTTGTTCGCAAAGCTGGTCCGGCCGAATTCTTCATCCTTGCCGGCTTCGACGCAAGCATTCCACTTGTCCATCGTTTCTACTAAAGCCGCTCCGTCGACACCCATCGCCGCCGCCAAAGCTTCAACATCAGCGCCTTCCACTGTCAGACCCTGCTTGATGTAGCCGGCGATAACGCTGGAAGCTTCGACCATCTTGTTATCAACGATCAGCCATGCAAATCCGCCCGGCTGCGCCACTTCCGCTGCCGATACCGCGTCACGCGTGCCGACTTCGTCAAAGAACCGCTTGCCTTCGCTGTTGACCAGAATCGCACCATCGCCGCGCAGACCTTCTGTGATCAGCGCGCTGGTTTCCTGAGAAACTGTCGGATGAATCTGGATCTGTTCCATATCAACCGTATCCGCGCCGATGGCCGTCGCCATCGCGATGCCGTCGCCCGTCATGCCTGGAGCGTTCGTGCAAACAAAGCCTTTATAATCCGGCTTATATTTCAGAACCATTTCCGTATTCGCCGCAAAGCCGCCGGTCGCTAAGATCACTGCTTTGCCGGTATACGTCGTATCGCCAGCCTTGACGCCGGTAACCTTGCCGTCAGTAACGACTAATTCGGTTGCCGCCGTTTCCATAACAAACTGAACGCCTTTGTCTTCCGCCGCTTTTGTCAGCTTCGGAACCAGGTAAGAACCCACGGCAACTGTCTTGCCTTCATCGTTGACCGGCTTATGAATCCGCTTAACGCTTGCGCCGCCGAAGCTGCCGACCTGCGACAGGTTTGCGTCGATTGTCTTCAACCATTCGATGCCGTTCTTTGCTTCATTCGCCAGAACTTCAACTAAAGCGTGATCGTTCAGGTTCTTGCCGCCGACCAGCGTGTCCAGCATGAACAGTTCTTCCGTATCAAAATAACCTGTCGGATTGGCTTTGTATTCTTCATACTGCTTTTCCACGGTCGCTGTCAGCTCCGCTAAATCCGGATAGTTTTCCTTCGCGCTCGCCAGCATCTTTTCGACGCCCGCTTCTTCCGCAAATTCAATCAGATCCTGTTCCGGTGTATTCGCCGCGTTCATGCCGCCGGTAGAACGCGTGGTGTTGCCGCCGGTCATCGCCGCTTTTTCGATCACGATGACTGACTTGCCTGCGTTTACAGCTTCGATCGCCGCTGTCATGCCCGCTCCGCCGGCGCCTACGACGATAACGTCAGCTTCTGTCGCTGCCGCTTCCGGAGTCGGTGTTGCCTCGTTGCCATCGTTCTTCGGCGCGCTGGAGCAGCCCGCCAGAAGCATCAAGCTGGCAAGAGTAAGAGCAACTAATTTCTTCATTTCAATCTCTCCTTTGCAAATGCTTTTGCGTTTTTAGTATATCAATTTAAGACAGATAATCAAGAAAAATTTCACAAATTATACACAATTTACTAAAACCCGTTATTCCTTTGCTTTTATTCATAACGAAAAGAAATTAATAACTGATTATTGAGTTATTAATCTTGATTTTTATGGCCAAGCTTTAACGAATGATTTTGATCAATGCCTGACAATGAAGTTCACTTACCGGCTGCCAGCCCAGCCGACGATAAAAGCGCAGCGTTTTCTCAACGTCGTCGCTCAGCAGGATTTTCTGGCGGACCTGCGGATACCGATCCGCCATCGTTTTCAGCAGCAGCGTGCCCCAGCCTTGATTCTGTACGGAGGGATCGACAATCAAATCCTGGATATAGAGGATCGTTTCCCCATCGCCGACTGCACGGACAAAGCCTAACAGCCGATCGTCATCATCGCACAGTTCCAGCACACAGAGCGAGTGATCGAAAGCCGGTTTTATCCGATCCGGCTGGCTCAAATAAGCTGTCCAGCCGACCGCCTCATACAAGCGCAGGATTTCCTGTTCCCGCCCCGCCCGCAGCGTTTGAATTATCATGACGTTTCCTCCGTTTCTTTTATCCGATCACCGCTGAGAAACAGCCTCTATCCGCAGCCGCAAAGCAATGAACGTCTTCCATTTTAGTCTATGCTCAAAGCTTCCTTTTCATCGGAAAGCAAAAGAACCGCTCCCGCAGTTCTTAACATTATTGCTTCATTCGCGCATTTTCCAACGCGGCTTTCAATTCATCATAATCTGAAAATTCCAGCGTCCAGTTCAGCCAGCGAAAAACTTCACGCCAGGTTTCCAAACGATACAAGCCCAGCGGACATTCTATTAGAACGGCAAGCAGTGGTTCCCGGTAATCGGATTTCCTCAGATCCGTCAGCTCCGCGGCCTGGACTTCATTTTTTAAGAAGATCAAGATATGCTCGATCGCGCTGTTAATCCCGAAAACTTCCACCTTTATCACCTGTCTTTCCAAGCGTGTCTAATAAAGTAGACTTTACCTGACGATTGAAATATAATAAGAATTACTGGAAAAACCGTTTGTTTTCGACATAATCAGGCCCGGTGCAAAAGGTCTACTTTTTAAGCCAATTCCTGGGAATTTGAATGAATTTTCATCTTTGCTTCCATTACCGCGTTCCCCACGGTCACCAAGACTACATGAAAGCACGCTGAAACGCTTCACTTTCAAACACAAAAAAAGATCCGCTTCCAAATGAGGGATCTTTCTTTGTTTTTCCGTTAAGGGGGGATTCTTTGCCTTGGACTGACAATTATTTAACTTCCTGGATATTCCCGCTTTTATCCGCCAGAATAACGCTGACATTCAGCTTGTTTTTTACCACCTTGGGAATCTCGCTCCACTGCTTGCGGTACACCGAAGAATCGTTAAACGCAACGCTGTAACGAATAGAGCTGGCTGTATCCTCGCTGATATCTTTGAGAATGGAATTGATCTTCGCCGGCAGCGGCTGGCGGCGGCCGCGATGCGTTCCCTGAACCTCAATAATCCAGGTAATTCCATCTTTTTCCGCCTGAATTTTATTTGGAAATTCGGTTGTCTGCCATCCGCGTTCATTTAACCAGGCCGCTAAAATCCGGCGCAGGTCTTCCGTATTCCGGCTGCTTTTCATCATCCGGTCGCGGCGCTTCTGTTCCTCGCTCTTCGCAGGCCGGCCGCGCTTTTTCGGCGGAAACATGACTTCCCGATCCGTCAGATTGTCGACATAGTACCGAACCCGCAAATGCGAACCGAAACCGGTTTGTCCCTTCGGCCGCTGCAGAATATCATCGCCCTGATATAACAGCTTGTAAATCGCCTGGCAGCAGGTCGGCATGGTCGCGTGTTCCGGCGACACCTCCTGATGCAGTTCTTTGGAACTAATTTCTATCCATTTCTCCCCTCGGTCATGCGCCTCCTGCTTCTTCTGTTGAAGTATTCTTAAATAATCGTTGATTCCCGGACCCTTCATCCTTATTCACTCACTTTCTTTACCTTGACAGCGTCATTATAGGGGTTGGGGTTTGTCGAAATCCCGCGTAACGTGTCGTTGTATGAAAAATAGTTGATTTATAAGGATTTATCCTCTGGAAATCGCTTATTTTTCCTTTGTTTTTCAGGTAATCCTACCTCATTTCTTTCAGGCGGACCGGGATCCGAGTGCCGGAAAACAAAAAAACCGGGTCTTCAAGACCCGGCTGTGATTGCGTATTCCCTGGCTATTTCTTGTCGTCGGACGGCAGATAGAATATCTGTTCGCCTTCCTTGGAAAGCATAAAGCTTCCCCGCGCATAGCTCTGTACGTAAGCAGGATCTTCAAGTTTATCCCGCTGCAGTGTCAGATATTTATTTTCTTCCTGGAGGGTTTTCAGTTCTTCCTCGACCCGGGAGATCTGCCGCTTCAATTCCATCGTCGTTAAGATTTCCTTGACTACGCCGTAAAGCATAAACAGGGAAAAACAGATTACGACCAGGCTGATGAACTTTGCAAGCATGCTCCGTTTTTTCCGTCCCTTGGGTTTGGCGGTTTTCGGCTCATTTTTATTTTCAGCTGTCAAGTTCAATTCCTCCTTCGCCTGTTTTCTTGCGAAAATGATAAAAATTTAGGTGCATCTTTATTATACTGAAAAATCATTTAAACGCAAGTGAAACTCCGGTGAACTGACTGCGGCGGCACCTTGCCTGAAATGGGAAACCACGAAAAGAATCCGATCTTTAGCCGGATTCTTCCTTCGGCATCACGCGGCCGGGATGTTTCCGGTTTTGTTTAGCTTGATGTTTTTCCTTTTTCTTTTGCCGTTTCAACTGCTTTTCGTTCTGTTTTTTCTGATGCTTCAGCTTTCTACTCTGCCGCTTTTCGGCCCTTTTCTTATGCCGGATTTCCTGACGATGCTTAAAAGCTGCCTGACTTTTCGCTTTTTGTTTCTTAAATCCGGTCAGCTGCTTTACGATGCCGCGCACAATCCCTTCAAACAAGGGAGAAAATGTCATGGCATAGAATTTAAGATAAACTGCGGCGCCCAGCACAAAGACGGCGAGCAGATACATCTGTGTCTGTCCGCCGGTAATCGGAAGCAGACCGGCATACATCAGCGTGACAAAGATAAAAAAGTAAAGCGTTTCGATCACCCAGCGCACAAAATGGCGGCGGTAATGCCACGTCAGCCGGTTCATGCCGCTCCAGGTCAGGGCGAATACCCAGCCGCTGAAAAAATGATAGACCAGCGCCTGAAACTGCTGGGGAAGCAGAATCATTTCAGCAGCTTACCTAAAAAGGATTCCTTGCCCGGCCCTTTTTTATTAACGATATATTCCAGGCGGTCGATCAGACCATGGATACTGACCTCCCCGCGCTCTGTGTCCAGCTTGCCCAGCGTCAGATCCTTGCCCTGCACCAGCATCCAGCCCTGGCTGGTTTCCAAAAGAAATTCGTTGCTGTCAAAGCTGTCGATCTGCTTAACGCCTGTCAGATCCAGACTTTTGCGGTCTTTCATCACTACGTTATGATACGGATTCGTTTCAAATTTCAAAGGATTGGATAACAGACTTTCACTCATAAAGAAAAACCTCCTGTTCCTTATCAACGTATGAACAGAAGGTTTCGATTATTCCAGCTCAACACGCTTTTCCTCCACGACTTCGTACATCGAAGCCGCGTCTTCCTTGCGGGTATACTGAGCGGTTTCCGTCACGCGCACCGTCAGCTGACGCTGACCGAAAATCACGGTGATCAGATCGCCGACCTGGACTTCGCTGGCTGGTTTGGCCACTTTCCCGTTGATCAGCACGCGCTGATGATCCGCCAGATCCTTCGATACCGTGCGGCGCTTTAAGATCCGGGCCACCTTTAAATATTTATCCAATCGCATTTCATCACCTCTGTTTCCTATCATACCATAGTTTAGTTCGTATTTTAATCCCGGGCTGCTTTCAGAGCCGCTCATAATTTCTTCCTGCCTCTGTTCAACGTCTTATTTCCGGTTTATACTGTTCGGAAAGAAAGAAGGAAAAACAATGAGGGAACTGACTGACAAGCAAGCGCTGGAGTTCGGCATCCAGCCAGTGCATCATCAAATGGATAACGGCGAGCTGCGGTTTCGCCTGACCCGGGATACCGGAAGCAGCTATATTCTGACGCTGAGCGCGGAACAAAGCGGATGGCAGTCCAGTCACGTTCATCATCAAAAGCGGGAATTCTATATTGTGGAACAAGGATGGATCGTGATCGCCTTGCGGCAGGCGGATCAGCTGACCTTCCGCCGCTTAGGCCCCGATGACAGCTTCATGCTTCCGCCGGGTCTTCCGCATAATGTCTATCTTTCCGAAGGCTCAGTGCTGCACACAGTAAAATATGGGAGTGCGGATGCGGATTGGGAAGCGGCGCCGGAGCTGGACGAAAAGCTGCGTAATGAAACCTTTGACGGCAAAACGTTTTTCACCCGCTGACCTGTTCTGAATAACCGGAACACCTGTCGAATCATTAATAAATCCGGAACACGTTCATCGTCACGGATAAAATTTGTATAAATTACAGAACATTATCGTTTTTTATCCACAAAAAAACAGACGTCCTCTGCGCTTCGTCACTCCGAAGACAGCGTCAAACGCCTGTTTTTTTATTGCTTACCTGCTCAGCGGCCGTGCTTTTCGCTTGTGACACAGCTTGGTTAAAATAAAGATTTTCCAGCTTTGTTCAGCAGTCATTCCCTGTTTGCTTATCCGGAAAAACACAATTAATGTTCGTGATTGCGGATCAACAATCGGCTGAACGCCTGCGCGATATCCAGATGCTGCGGCTGCAGCGGAGTATCCTCCTCTAACACGACGAAGGCTCCCAGCCAGTCGCCGTATACCGCAACCGGGAAGATCGTTCCCTTAAAGGTTTCCGGCTTGGCGGCGAATAAGCGCACCTGATCGAACGGACGGACATGATACGCCTTCACGCACTCCTGAAATTCCACGGACAATGATTGGCTGCGCCATTCGTCCAGCTTCGCCTGACCGACGCATAAAATCTGATCGTCCTCCACAAACAATACCGGATGTTCCGTGACTTCCTGCAGCGTCTGACACATCCGCGTGATCGACTCCGTTTCATCGCTCAGGACGGAGAATTTCTTCAATACGATTTCCGAATCCTCGTTGACGAAGAATTCAATCGAATCCCCTTCCTTGAGCTTATATATTTTACGGATTTCCTTTGGGATGACCAAACGCCCTAAGTCATCCAGTCTTCTAACTATACCTGTTGCTTTCATGCCGACTCTCCTTTACGTACAAATAGTATGGGACAGCCGGCCCCGGATTATTCTATGAAACTTCCAGTTTCTTACTTTGATCCAACACTTCGATCGCCAGCGCCAGTTCATTTCCTTTTTTCGGAAGCCGGACAATAATCTTGCCCTGCACATACCGGAGCTGAATATCCTTGGAAATCGTTGTGAAGGTTTCAAATAATTTCACGCCGTCGATATGATCGGAAAAGACTTTGGAGAAGACGATTTCCATCTGGTTTTTAACATCGCGGAAAGAATCGATCCGCGGTTCGTTCAGCAGGATATCGAGTCGTTTCTTCTCAAACAACAAGCCGACGGATTTCGGCATTTTCCCAAAATAATCCTGCGTTTCTTCTTTCAGCGCCATGAGCTGCGCTTCATCCGCCGTCGCGTCAATCCGCTGATAGAGCGAAATTTTTTCAAAATCCAACGGCGCGAACTGCTTCGGAATGTAGCCGTCGACCTGAACCTGCGCGCGGACGGGTTCCTTGACTTCCGGTTTGACTTCGCCTTTCTTCTCGGCGATGGCTTCCTGCAGCATTTCAATATACATATCGATGCCCACGGTGTCAATGAAACCGGACTGGCTCGGGCCTAACAAATCGCCGGCCCCGCGGATTGTCAAATCCCGCATCGCGATCTTATAGCCGCTGCCCAGCTCCGTAAATTCCTTGATCGCCTGCAAGCGCTTCTGCGCGATCTCGTTCACCTGCTTGCGCGGACGCACCATCAGGTAGGCATAAGCGATACGGTCGCTGCGGCCGACCCGGCCCTTGATCTGATAGAGCTGTGCCAGACCGAAGGTATCGGCGTTTTCGATCAGGATCGTGTTGGCGTTGGGAATGTCGATGCCGGTTTCGATAATCGTCGTGCAGATCAGCACGTTCACTTCGTTATCCGTGAACTGCATCATGACTTCCTCAATTTCATCGCGGCTCATTTTGCCATGGGCGACGGCGATTTCCGCTTCCGGCACATCCTGCTTGATCTGGCGGGCGACATTGTAGATTTCCTGAATGTTGTTGAACAGGTAGAACACCTGTCCCTGCCGGGCCAGCTCGCGCTCGATGACTTCCTTGACCAACGCCCGGTTTTTCTCAATGACATAGGTCTGCACAGGCATCCGGTTGCTCGGCGGTGTTTCCAGCTGGGACAAGGAGCGGATGCCGATCAGCGACATCTGCAAGGTACGCGGAATCGGCGTGGCGGAAAGTGAAAGCACGTCAATGGATTCCTTCATTTCCTTAATCTTTTCCTTGTGTTCTACCCCGAAGCGTTGTTCTTCGTCGATGACCAACAGCCCGAGGTCATGAAACTGCACGTCTTTGGACAGAATCCGGTGCGTGCCGATGATCATATCAACCTTCCCTTCCTTGAGTTCGCGCAGAATTTCCTTCTGTTTGGACTCCACGACAAACCGGTTGAGGACTTCGACGCGAATCGGGAAGTTTTCAAAGCGCTTCATCGCGGTGGCGGTGTGCTGCAGAGAAAGGATCGTGGTCGGACACAAAAACGCGACCTGCTTGCCCTCAGTAATTGCCTTGAACGCAGCCCGCAGCGCGACCTCAGTCTTGCCAAAGCCAACGTCGCCGCACAACAGGCGATCCATCGGTTTGGGCTGCATCATGTCTTTTTTGATTTCCTGCACGGCCAGCGCCTGATCGGGCGTCAGGTCGTAATCAAAATCGTCTTCGAATTCCTGCTGGAGCGGAGTATCCGGCCCATAGGCGTAGCCGATATTTTCTTCGCGCTGGGAATACAGCTTGACCAGGCGGTCGGCAATCTCGTTGACATTGTCTTTTAAACGCTGCTTGGTCTTTTCCCAATCATGGCTGCCCAGCTTATTCAGCTTCGGCACCACGCCTTCACGGGAGACGAATTTACGCACCAGACGGAATTGTTCCAGCGGAACTAACAGCTCGTCGTTGCCCTTGTAGACAACGCGCAGGAAATCTTTATGCACGCCGTTGAACTCGCGGGTCACGATTCCAAGGTATTGCCCGACGCCGTGTTGGGAATGAACGATAAAATCACCCGGCTGCAGCTCCTGATAGCTGTTCAGCGCTTCAGCTTCCTTAAACTTGGAGGCGTAGCGGCCCAGCTTGGTCTTTTTCTTAAATAGTTCGTGGGAAGTGTAGACGACAAAGTTTTCCTTAAGCGCCTCAAACCCTTCATCCAGCGCCTGATGGATCAGCACCAGACCTTCATCGCGCGGCTTAAAATCATCAATCAGGAAGGGAATTTCCTTGCCTTTGAGGATCGGCACGACTTCTTTCAGCTCGTGTTCCTGCAAGAAGAAATACAGCTGACGGCCGCGGCCTTCCTTCAGGGCGATTTCCAGCTTCATCGCCAGCGTTTCATTGGGCAGCGCAACCTCGCGGATCATTGCGTGCGGAACCTTGCGCAGCGAATCAAAGCTGTCGATTTCCGTAATCTTGCGGCCGGCGAGCACGGTGTTTAATTCATGCTGGACGGTGAAGCGCGGCAGCATTTTCAGCTCCTGCGTCATTTCCTGAATATAGGCTGTCGTTTCCTCGCTCAGTTGATGAAGATGGGTTTTAATCTGATCGGGATGGGACAGGAAAACCTGAGCCTTAGGACAGTAGTCGATCAGCGAGCTGTTGTCGTCGAGATAGCTCAGATAAGGATACAGGCGGCTTTCCCGCAGATGAGCGCGCATCGTTTCCATATCAAGGTCGATGATGCCCTCGATCTGTTCGTATTCGCCATGAGTATAACGACTTTTGAGCGACTCGAGATGGCGGCGGACACGCTCCTGAATTAAGCTTATCTGGTCGTCATCCAGAAGCAGGTCGGACGCCGGGACAATTTCGGTTTCAGCTTTGACCTCAAGAGTGCGCTGGGTGGCGATATCAAAGGTGCGGATACTGTCGATCTCGGTATCGAAAAACTCAATCCGCACCGGTGTTTCACTGTTAATGGAGTAGATGTCGATAATCCCGCCGCGGCTGGCAAAGCACAGCGGCTGGTCAACGCGGGCGGTCTGTTGATAACCGGCCGCGATCAGCGTGCGTTTCAGCTCGTTCATCGACACATCCATGCCGGTCTTTAAAACAATCGTACAGAGCTTAAACTGAGCCGGCGAGGGCAGATAGCGAACCAACGCCGACGCGTGGGTGACGCAGATCAGCTGATCTTCGTTCAGCAGCCGGTTCAGCGTTTCAACTTTCTCAGCCATGGCTTCCGGCGAAGCGGCGATGGCTTCCACCCGCAGCGATTCTTCCACGCTGAAAAGCGCGCAGACCTGCGGAGATAGAAGAGATTTCAACTTCTCCGCCAGACGCTGTGCGGTATACAGGTTATTCTTGACGATCAGCATCGGCCGCGGATTTTGCGCGTAGCTGGCGGCCAGAATCAGCGCTTCTTCCGTTAGAGAAGACGCGGAAAGAAAGGCTTGTTGTTCCGTACAGGCCTGAACGGCTGGATTGTTTGCCAGCCGGCCTAACAGGAAATTCATCGGCTGCGGTTGAAGCGGTTCATGACGTCGCTGATCGGCATCGTCATACTGGCTTTGGCCGCTTCCGCCGCGTGGTTGATCGCTGCCTGGTAATCCTCGCGCTGATCAGCCGGAACTTTGCCCAGCACATAATCGACGATCGGAATGAGCGGGTTTTTGTCGATCCCGACACGGATCCGGGCGATATCCTGAGTATGCAGATGATCGATAATGTTCTTCATTCCCTTCTGCCCTCCGGCGCTTCCGGAAGTGCGGATGCGGATCTTGCCCACAGGCAGATCGAGGTCGTCGTGGATTACCAAAATCTGATCGACCGGGATTTTATAGAACTGAACGGCCTGAATGACCGCTTCCCCGGAATTGTTCATGTAGGTCTGGGGTTTCATTAAAAGGATCGTTTCCTGACCGGTGCGCACCGTTGTGATCAGCGCATTGAACTTGGACTGGCTGATGCCGGTGTTTAACAGATCGGCCAGCCGGTCCAGCACATCGAAACCGGCGTTGTGGCGGGTATGTTCGTATTCTCGGCCGGGATTGCCTAAGCCGACGATTAACTTCATAAGTCGTTCCTCCTGTCTTTTTCGTATAAATATAATTTAACCGCTTGTTGAACGGGTGCGCTATTTCAGTAACGCCTGTGCCAACAAGACATAAAATGACCGGATTTCAATTCATCCCGGCCTTTTCGTGCGCGATCATTATATCAGAATTCTGCCCGGTTGTCCTATTCCCAGACTTGATTTTTCGTCTTTTCTGGTTTTTCAAATGAAAAGGGCAACCTCTTTTGAGATTGCCAAACTTTTTCAACTCCCGTTCAGGCGAGGGATTTCCAACTTTTTCAACTCCCGTTGAGGCGAGGGACTTCCAACTTTTTCGCAAACAGAGTTTCCTTCTGCTGTCTCTATTATACACAAAGAATCGTTTATTTCACAATGTTTTTATCAGTTGAGTTATTAATCTCAACCTCGTCGAATTCACAAAATTCCGTTCCGTTATTCCTCCGGCTTTTCTTCCTCTGTATCATCCGTTTTCGACCAGCTCTGCAGCTGACTCACTTCGTGGATCCCCAGATCCCTTAGAATGTTGCCGCCCATTTCGGTTGCCGCCCAGCTGGACACCGGTTTTTCAACCCGCTGCGCTAATTCCGCATCGCCACGCTCCTGCGCGATCCCCGCTAAGAAAGCCGCGGCGATATTCCGGTAAATATCCAGCATCTGCCGGGAACATTTCATTTTCCTGATCAGGCCCTGCGCCAGATCCAGGAATACCGCTTCCCCGCGGTCGCCCTGCTTCGTATACCAGTTCCAGCTGGCGGTATACAACTGATAGAACAGCTGATCCTGGAAATAATCTTCCTTTTCCAACACCTTTTCATGCAGGCGGTTTAACAACTCCGTGTTGTTCTGACTGTACGCCTTAAAGCTGCACGCAAAACAAAGATAATAAAAACTATCTTCGTTTAAACCGATCTTATTGCGGCGGCGATGTTTCGGATCGATGATAATCTGGCTTAAATCAATCCGCTGCAGACACGCTTCAATTTCAGGCAGATCCTTTTGATATTTGATCAGTCCCCACAATTTCAGAATTTCACCCTTCGCCGCAAATTCCGGATCCTGGATGGAATCAATAAACTGATCGATCGCGGGAAAGAAACGTGCTTCATCACCAATTTGATCGACGCAGGCAATCAGTTTTTTCATTTTTTTAGAACGCTTCAGCAAGGTCAGCAGGGAAATCAACATACCCGCTGAAATTGCAAAGCAGACAATCGTAATTAACAGACTCATAAAAAAGTCACCTCTCGGTGACATTATACCTGATTTAGCTCAGGAAAAAAAGCTTTGCCGGTTTCCGTTAGTCGCCGAGCCTTCCGAAGAAGGTCAGCGCAATCAGACCGCTGATCCCCACCAGACTATAAATAATCCGGGAAAACAGAGTACCTGGACCAAACAGGAAGGAAACCAGGTTGAATTCAAACGCTCCGACCAAACCCCAGTTGACGGCGCCGACGATGACCAGAAGCAAAGCAATTCCATTGATCATTTTCATAACATCGATCCTCCTGGTCGTTAGTATGACCGGAATTCTGATTTTTATAAGCGGAATTCCAATCTGAGAAACAGATTTCAACTTGACCTGTCCTTCCTATTCCTTTCTAAGAAAAAGAGTCTGCGGGCAACAGAATTGATCGCAAAAAAAGATTCCCATGATTGAACCATGAGAATCGCTTTCTGTTTATTCCACTTCTAATTTCTTTTCCAGAATAAAGTAGATGACGCCATAGAACAACGCGCAGACAGCCAGGGTAATCAAGATCTCGACAGCGATGACTCCGTTTGTCGACAATCCATGAAGGAGCTGATTCATCGGTCCGGAGAAGCTGTCGCGGATCATTCCCATCGCAATGGAAATGGCGAAGAACAACGTCACAGAGATTGCGGTCTTATGCCGCGGCGTGAATTTTGTCTGCGGCAGCGTGATGACCATGTAGACATACAGGATTATTTCAGCCATGCCTGAGAAAATCAACGCCAACGACAGGAACAATCTCACTAAATCCGACAGATCAATGTGCAGATGCGAGAACAACCGCATCCATTCCGACCAGCTTGGCAGATCCAGGCCCACCAGAATCCCGGCGACCAGAACCATCAAAGTATAGCCCAGCATCAACACGAAACCAGCGATCAGAATCCACAGAATATCGGCCAGCACTTTACTTAGAATCAGCTGATGCGTCGTAACCGGCAGCGTCAAAGTCAGATATCCTGGACGCTTGAACATCGAATTCCGGTAATTCAGCGCAATGTTGATCGCCGTGCTGATGATGATCGCCATCGTCATAATGGTAATGACCAGAATCGAAATCACACCCAGCATATTCATTGCCGATTCCGTATAGACCATGGCCTGATTCATTTGAATCTGATCTTTAAATAAGATTGGCGACAGAGCGCAGGCAGCGATAAAAACCAGATAAATAATCCCGTAGCTGCGCCATTCATGAATCAATTCATATTTTAAGAGTTTTAGCATTTGAAGACCTCCCGGAAGACTTCGTCTACCGATTTTCCTGTTTCAGCCCGGAGCTGTTCCGCATTCTCATGCATGGCCAGCTCGCCGTATTTCAAGAAGATTACATCGTCGAAGATTTTTTCAATGTCGCTGATCAGGTGGGTCGAAATCAGCACAATCGCATCTTCAGCGTAGTTGTTCAGAATAATATCCAGAATCAATTCACGCGCTGCCGGATCCACGCCGCCGATCGGTTCGTCCAGCACATAGATCCGGGCTTTGCGGCTCATGACCAGGCACAGCTGGAATTTCTCCTTCATGCCCTTGGACATCGACTTAATCCGCATATTCGCGTTCAGATCCAGCCGTTTCATCAACAAACGGGCTTTCGCACCGTCAAAGTCTGCATACATATCCTCAAACATTTTCAGAGCGTCGCTGGCCTTCATCCAATCGCTGAAGTAGCTTTCATCCGGCAGATAAGAAATAATACTTTTGGTGTACGCATCAGGCCGATGACCATCGATCAGAATCTCCCCGCTGTAATCCCGAAGCAGGCCGTTCATGATCTTGATTAATGTCGTCTTCCCGCTGCCGTTCGGTCCCAAAAGACCGATGATCTGCCCTGGAACTAAATCCAGATCTACATTTTTCAACGCCGTCGTCTGACTGTAGGATTTCGTCAGGCCCCGAATCTGAATCAAAGGTTTAGTGTTCTCCGTTGTCATTGTCCCTCTCCTTTACATAATAGGCTGTTTGAGCAAGAATTTCTTCTCCCTCATACCCCAGATTTTCCATCTCTTTTACATAGCGGCTGATGCATGAAGTCGCCATCTGTTCGCGGACCAATCCGATCAGTTCCTCATTTTCACTGATAAACCGTCCCGCGGTGCGTTCACTTTTTAATAAGCCCTCACGTTCCAGCTCGGATAACGATCGCTGTACGGTATTCGGATTGACGCCGAAGTGCAGAGCCAGATCACGAACGGAATCGACCCGATCGCCAGGTTTTAACCGTCCGGATACGATCTCTTTTTTGATATAGTCCATAACCTGAATATAAATCGGAAGGTTAGAATCAAAATCGATTGCCATAGGTTTCTCCTCTCTGTATTAGTACACTAATACAATAACACTATCTGACACTTCTGTCAACACCCAAAAAAAAACAAAGTCTACGCCTTGTTTTTTCGTGTGAAAATCTCATTCGCATTCTTTTGTGTTTGCGCGTTTGGAAGCTTTCCGATTTTCTCCCTGCTGCAGGAGAAGCCGAGCTTCCGCAAACTGACGATCCCACAGAGCGACCAACAGAGCTTCCTCCGGCGACAACCGCGTTCGCCACGCATCATCCGGATCCATAATAAATAATTTCTCCAGTTCTTTTCTGCGGCCTTCATCCATGCTTTTTCCCTCCTGTCACATAATGTAGTCTTTTTATGACAGCTGTTTTATAATGGATTTAACCTTGGAATAAGCCTTTATTTAAGGGACTATCCTTACAATTTAGGATGAAACAAAATGTCTACTTTTTTTGTCAAAAATCGTTATTGGCACGGAATTTCTAATACACTTGATTTTAGTTCTGACAAGATGATTATTTTCCATTTTTAAGCGATTTATAAAAAATCCATCTCCCTGTTTTTTGCCCGAAGACATGCCAGGAAGATGGATTTTATGTTCCAATATGATTAATTTTTGTGTTTTGCCAGAAAGTTGTTCATTTAAAACAGCTTCTCTCTCCTGCCTCTCGCCCTTGGAAGTCAACTCACGCTTTCGATCTCAACGGTAAAGCACCCGGGCCAGACCCCGCCGCAGTTTTCTGTGCCGGCGCTGCCGCTTTAAAATTCTCTGATACGCCTGCGGATCTTGGATATAGTCGAACTCACCGAGAAACTCAATGAATTCTCCGCCGAAGCTTTTCTTGAAATCGTGAATACCGTAGTACGGATCCTCCGGATTCAGCGCGCCGGATACGCCTTCAAAATCATAGGTCTTCGCTCCCCTTTTCCAGCAATCCTCAATCACCGCGCTGTGCAGCGCAAACGCGGCGCGGAAGTTCGGCAGGATTTTCTTTGTATACATATTGACGTTATAGACATGCTCGCCTTGTTGGATGATGAGTTTCGCGCCCAGTTTGATTTCACCCAGTCTCTGATAATCCCGCATCAGCTCCGCGATCTCCTGATCCAGCGCCGCAATCTGTTTCTGATTTTCAGCGAGACGTTGAGCATTGATCAACTTTTCCTGTTGACATATAAGCTGTTCGCGCAGAATTTTCAGATGACTTAAAGCCTGATCGACATTCGCGCTGACGACATACAAGCGGGCCTGATCAGAGAAACATTCCATTAACTGCCGGAAATCCTTTTCCTTTTTGGGCAGAAAATGCAGCTTATGCGCGAGTTCACGTTCCGCTTCAACTAAGATTGACAGATCCCGTGCATCGCTCAATTTTACTGAAACCGCACGCTGGATATTTTTCTTCTGATAGGCAGCGTAGTGTTTTATCTGCTTCCGGATCGTTTCCAGCGGCTGATCGAGATTCAGACAATAGGTAAACCGCGACATCCGGTTGCCGCTGTAACCATAGGTATATCCCAGATGATGATAACCACAGGCTTCCATCTGCGCCGTCACAAATTCGTTGTTAAATCCTCCCGGTTTAATCCGGCCATCTTTTTCATGCTCGATCCGCGGAATATTCAGCTCCATCCGCAAATACGCCGCACCCCGCCGCTTTGCCAGTTCCGTTAAAGCAGTGGCAAAGAATTGCAAGGTTTCTGTGTTCGTATAATCCAGATTGAATCCATAACAGAGATAACCATACTCCTCTCCGCCGCTTTTTTCCCACTGGATCAAGGCCGTCGCTGCAATTTCATCAGCTTCGTTGCGGGCGGAAACCAGCTGAATCTCGATTCCCTTTCGGCGGCAAAGCTCGCCGTAAAAATGGGTTTTGGAATAATGCGGAATTTTACCGTTAGCCGCGTAGGCGTCAAAGAGCTGGGGCTGTTCGTGTTCAATCAGTCTCAGCATGTTTTTGCCTTCCAGCGCCGCACCGTTTTGATCAAGGCGATTCCCCGGTCCAGCATCCATGCGAGAACCGGCATGACCGGCAGATCAAATTCGCCGATCATCTCCTCGATCTGAATTGGAAAATTACCTTTAAAAATGCTGAGTCCATCGTCCAGCGTGCCTTCTACGCCCCCCAGATTGCAGCGCTGAATCCCCATTTTCCGGGCTTTTTCAAACAACTTCCAATGCACGGAATAGGGCGCGCGGTAAGTCAGAAATTCACTGTTTGTACCCGCATACAAGACTTCCATCTGATCATCTTGAATCAAAGCCAATAATCCGCACAGTGTGACAACAGAAAGACCCTGGCTTAATTTTTTCTCCAGAAATTCCTGTTCCCGGTTCAAATTGATGATCTGTTCTTTTTCTACTTTATTAAGTTCTTCAGGTTTTCTTTCTAACTCGGATATCTGATCCTCAATCTGATTCCGCCGCTGATTCAGATCCAGCCGGGCAGTCATCAGCACAGCGCGTTCGCCGTACAACGTCATTAAGCGTTTAAAGTATTCCGCATTGCGCAGATGGATCTTTTTTCGTTGTTCTGTTTGTTTCATAACCTCAACGAAAGGATCCAGTTCAGTTTCGCCTTCATGAATCGTCACCCCGCATTTTTCAGCGTGCCGGATACTTCGCCGGGTCTTCGCGTTTAATGCTGCCCAATCCATTTGTTCCCGCAGCATAACCGCCTGAAAGCGCGGCTGCGTCGCTTCACGCAGGTACAAAGTATAGCCTTTATGACGGCATTTCAGTCCTGTCAGCAGCTGAACTACCGCGGCCTGATGATGTTCGTCATGGTTTTGATTGCGTTGCGCATAGGGATAAGCGCGATCGATCAAATTCGGATCAAAACGGAGGGTGACCGCATGAGAACGGCGCGCTAGTTTTTTCAGCTTTGCAAAGAGAAAACGAATTAACGGCTCATCCTGATAGTTGGCGATCGGTCCGCGGGGAATATAAAACAGACTTAATCCCAGCGGCAGCGGACGGATCAAAATCATCGCATACGCCCGGATCGTTCCGCCCCGTCGGACAACGACTTGTTTCATCGACCAGTTTTCCTTGACCTGGCTCCAGCGGGCATGCTGAAGTAAATTGTTCTGCGGATGGCCTTCCAGAAAGTCTTCAATTTCCTGGGGTTTGGGATGTTCGTCAAAAACATATTCGTCTGCGATCATAGTCATTCTCTCTTTCTATCCCTGAGCCTCGATCTGTTTCTAAAATGATCGAATAAGCAGAGAGTCTACAAGTGTAGTTCTATATTAAGTCTACATTTGTAGTTTTGTTTTGTCAAATTGATTAGATCATTTTCTTGCTTTTTTTGAAACTTTATTCGTTTTTCTCAGCATTTTGAGTTTCAAAAAAGAACAGTCGCCCATTCTTTTTTGCGTCGCTTCAATTGTTCATTGTTCCTCGTTATCAAAGGCCCACAGAAGATAGCGGACAGGCTGAATATTTTCACTCCATTCACCATCCGGATAGCCCTGTAATTCCCGGTACCGTTTTAAATTTTCCTCCGTCAGCATGGAATCCAATATGATGTTTTCTGAGACGGTGTACCCGTTGATCGTCCCGATCGGATTTTCTCCTGCTTCTCTGGAAATCGAATAGGATTCAAAGAGATTGCTGCAAGTTCCATCCTTCGCGGTACAACCTTCCACCTGAAATTCCAGTTCAATTTGCAGCGTAGTTTGATCCTCGCTCATTTGAAAGCTGGCATTCAGCTCCGAAGGCAATGGATCGATCATTTCCAACGTGACATCTCCGTTAAACGCGCTGATGATTAACTTTCCATCTTGCTTTTCCGCGGTTACGCCTTCCGCCAACTGAATTGTTTCCGGTGAAGGTGTTGGGCTTGCTTCTGCTGAGGCCTCCGGCGTACTTTCTGCCGGAGCTGTCGCCGGCGGATTTTCTATCGGTTCTTTTGTTTCCTGCAGGGCACAACTTGTTAATAAAAAGCAGGCTACTACGATGATAATCTTTTTCATTCTTCGTCTTCCTTTCCTAAAGAGATTTACTCACTGCTTATTCATGGATTTTTTCAAAGGTCAGATGATCCAGCAAAGTAAGAGAATTTTCTGACTCTGACCAAAAACCAGCCTTCTTCATATAATCGACACTTTTTGATGTTATATCAATACTTAAATCGCCAATTTTACATAATATTTCATGGTCACTAAAGCGATGAACTTCAGTTGCTAAAGTTGCCCCATCACCTTCAAAATACCCACCATCGACTGGAGGTTCTTCAAACAGTCCAAAAATATAATCCCCATCAATCATTCCAATCCCATACACATAACTATAGTCAGTTCCAACCGGCCATTCATAATATTCAAAACCAACGCTGTGTGAGAGTCTATCATAAATCATGAACACGTCGGCAGGAACTTCCTGATCTACGGTAATTCGCAAATTCATCTGCGGGATATCATAGATTCTTGATTCATGACTAATTCTTGGTTCGATTAGTGTTAGATTAGTATAATTTTTACGAATCACTTCTTTCTTTAATTCAGCCTCTTCCTCAATGCTTTCAAAATGAGATCCTGTTTCGCTTAATATTTCAAGAAGTTGCCGAATGTCCTCCGTATAATCTTGGTTCAGTTGTACTAACTGATTATTAATTAAGACCAAATCACCTTCTACAAATTTTATATTTAATGGTTGATCATATCCATCCGTATTTGGATAGATAACGAAAGTGAATAAAGGATTTTGATCTAAATCAGGATTTAATTCTCTCCATGTGAAATATCCCATTTCAACATATTCTCCGTGGAGACTTGAGAATATATCAAAATATTTAATCTGATCAGAATGAATTAATCCCCAATTCACTTCTTTTTCTGGTTGTAAATTCGAACTTATTTCAGGTACTGTGATCTTTGAGATCGAATTTTGGACTGGATTTATACTCATTTCTCCTGTCTTGATTTCCGGCTGTTCGTAACCGATCAAAGCATAGAAATCATAGAGGGTGTAAGGATCGTCAGTATAGCTGATATTTCCCTGTTGATCATTGAGATACAACCATTTTGGATTTGTCCAGGCTAAATAATCTTTCCCGTTATAATGAATTCTCAGATCATAATAATAGGGATCGCTGATTGGCTCTCGCTGCCGGTCAAGCACTTTCTGCATCGTTTCCAGAACTTCCGGGTCTTCGCTTTGTAACATCAGCTCCCCATTCTCGTCATTGCGGTTAATTTGTAATAATCGTTCCTCTGGCTCCTGCGGCTGTGTTTGTACGCCGCAGGCAACCAACATGGAACCAATTCCCGTGCTTAACAGGATCACGGTTAAGATCAGCGTCCCTTTCTTCTTCCGCGAGGAATCAAACAAAGCTTGAATACGCTTTTTCAGCGGCTTTCCGGATGAAAAACGAGTAGAGAACACCGTCATTGGAAGACGGGTCTGACGAATGACATCGACGATCATTCGGCCGTAGACCGCTCTGACTTCCTTCGACTGCCCTTTTAATAATCGCTGATCACAGGCCATCTCGATATCATTTTCCGCCTGATTGTTCATCAGCCAGACGAACGGATTAAACCAGTGAATGGTCTGAGCTGCGCTGAGCAGCACTTTCTTCCACAAATCTTTTTGTTTCAGATGAATCAGCTCATGCTTTAAAATCAGATCCAGATTCTCATGTTCCAATAATTCCGGTGCCAGAACAATCGCGGGATTAAGAAATCCGATCGCCATTGGCGTAGGCGCTGACCGGCTGGCAATCAGCGGCGGAATTTTCTTCATTTTCATTTCCCGTCCCAGCTGACGCAACAGACGACCTTGCAGACTCTGTCTGGAAACACGCTGTCCGCGTGCCATCAGAAGCTTTTTCACTCGATAATAATCCAGTGTTAAACGAAGAACGGATAATCCCATACCGATGATCCAAACGACCGTTAAGATCTGTAAGATCGAAATTGAAAATCCTGTTGCCGGTATTGTGTTTTCTTCAGCTTTTTCGTAATGCTCTGAAAATGAAAAACTTGGCAGCTGCGGTTCGGTTTCCGGCTGAGGCCTCTCTGTAAATGAGGATCCCACGGGAAGCGGCTGCACCATTCGCTGAGGAACAGGAATCGTGACCGCCGCTGAAGGCAGCGTGATATTCCACGGCAGGATCAGCCGCAAAGCGATGGCCAGCCAGGCCAAGACCACAACTGAAGCCCGGTATCGTTGATGCATGGTTTTGGAAAAAACAAACAGAATTACGATCAGTACCGACATGGAAAGCGATATTTCAATGACTTGTCCAAACAAATCAGTCATTCCGTTTTTCCTCTTTCCGGATAATCGCTTCCAATTCTTCCAGATCCGCTTCTGTTAAACTCTCATTTTTAACCAAAGTCATAAATAAACTGCGTACTGATTTCCGGTGAAACCGTTCAAAGAAGCGGACTGTTTCCTGATCGCGGTATTCTTCTTCGCTGATTAACGGCACATACGTTTTTAAACGTCCTTCTTTGACGACGCTGACATAGCCCTTTTCTTCTAATCGCGCTAATAACGCCTGTATCGTTGACATTGTCCAGTCCCGTTCAATATGTCTGGCAATTTCCGATGTTTTTACTGGAATTTCGCATTTCCAGATCGCCGTCATCACTTCCAGCTCCGTGTCCGGCAACCTTTTCTCTCCGCTCATTCTCCTCACCTCTACATTTGTCAATATAATCATAACGATTTCCTTTACAAATGTCAATGTGTTCTCCCTTTCAACACGCACGCACAAAAAAAGCAGAGCCTTTTTAAGCCCTGCCTCATTCCTTTATTTCTTTCCTGTCGTCTTTGTACGGTCGTACATAATTTTCAGATGACGCCGGCTGCCTTCGCCTTCGCTCTCTGTTTTAATATACGGCCAGTCCGCCAGATACTGATGGATGACTTTCCGTTCATCGTTCGGCATGGGATCCAGCGAAGCGTCCACTTTCGTTCGCTGCACCGTTTTCGCGATCCGTCCGGCAATGGATTTAACCTTTTCATACCGTTCTTCTTTATAGTGATTGATATCGATCATAATGGAGAACCGCTTGCGGAACGCCGAATTGACAGCTCCGCGCACAACGGTATTCAAAGCCTGCAGTGTCTGACCGTTCTTGCCGATGATTACCGCGTTGTTTTCCGCGTTCAGCATAATCCGGTATCCGCCGTCTTCCTCAAAAATTTCAATTTCAACATCCTGATTCAGACCGGTAAAAAACTCACCGATATAATTGAAGAGAAACTCTTTGACATCACAGGAAGCATAAACCTCAGCGGTGACTGAAGCTCCGATTCCCAGGAATCCTTGTTTTTCTTCGGTAACGAAATAAGTCAGTTCCTCAACGGATACGCCCTTTTCTTTCGCTGCGGAATTCAGTACGTCATTTAATGTTTTTCCTGTGTATTTCTTCATAAAGTCCCTCTTTACTATTTCTTATCGATATAGATAAACTGAACAAACAAGGTCTTGAAGATCATAACCAGCGACGAAACAGCCCAGTAAATCGTCATGGCTGCCGGCCAGTTGACCGAGATGACAAGGATGAAGACCATCATGTAGATCATCATGTTGCCGCCTGGCTGCTTGGTCTTTTCATACTTCTTATGATGCGCGGCCGCTTCCTTCTTCGCTTTCTGCGTTGCTAAGAACTGCGGCAGCATCATTGAACCAATCTGGCAGATCGCCATGAAGACGAACAGAACCAGATACAGCCATTGTCCGGACATCACGCCATGCAGCGGCGTTTCTTTTAAGCTTAAGCCCCACATCGTACCGTTAACGACGGATTCAGCACGCTGAACCGACATGTAAACAGCCATGATGATCGGCAGCTGAATGAAAGAAGAAATAATCGCGCCGAACGGATTGATGCCGTTGTCTTTGTATAACCGCTGCATTTCCTGGGCCTGCGCCATCTGGGAACGCTCGTCGGTCTTGCCTTCGTACTTTTTCGTGATCCGGTTCATTTCCGGCTGAATGACCTGCATTTTCTGAGTCATGACCGTGGACTTGATCGTGAAGACCAAAGTGATTAAATGAACCAACAGGGTGACGATGGAAACAGACAGCGCAACTCCGACATACGGCGTCAGGAAGTTAACCAGCTTCGCTAACGGGAAGACGAAGAATGCGTTGAACCAGTTTTCATTGGCCATCATATACTTAAACGTCGTATCTGATGTGATTTGAATGACTTCTTTTGTTTCTGGATCTACTGGCGATGTGCATCCGCTTGCCAAGAACAGCAGCGCGACGAAGACCAGCAGCAGAAGCAACTGTTTTTTACGATTTCTCATTGAACTCTCCTTAACTGAATAATCATGCGTACTTCTTTATTTTAACTTTTTTAATAAGGCTTTCCAAGTCTTTTTTGTTGTCTGAATAACTTTGTTCCAGAAACTTTTTCCTGACAATTAAAATTCCGTCAAAATTTTCATCAAAATCATAAATTTCCTGAAACATCATACGCACTTGACGCTTGGTTTTGTTTCTGACCACGGCATTGCCCAACTTCTTGCCGACTGAAATTCCAATCCGGCTGTGCTCCTCTTTGCGGGCTTTGACATACAGCACAAAAGAAGGACAGCTGACAAATTTCCGATGCTCAATAATCGTTTGAAATTCGCCGGCCTTTTTGACCCGATATTTTTTCTTCATCTTGAGTTATTAAAAAAGCCACCTGTGGGTGACTATTTTATGCCGACAAGATCTTTCTGCCTTTAGCACGACGGCGGGCTAAAACTTTACGTCCTCCGACCGTTTTCATGCGGGCTCTGAAACCGTGGACTTTTTGGTGTTTTCTTTTGCTCGGTTGATAAGTTCTTTTCATATTAAAGAGCCACCTCCAGTTCTTTTTATACAATAATGAGCAATTGCTGGTACATTATACAATAGTTTTTCTGTAAAAGTCAACTAAACTCCGGCGACTTCCCTTTCTGATTTCCCCTTTTTTGCTTAAATGAAAGAACTTTTCAGGAATTTTATGAATTTATGGACTATTCAGGTTGAGATCCTGGCGATGTTTACTGGATTTTCCTTGACGTATGAGGGTCACTTTTTAAGCCCTGTTCTTGATTCTCCTGATTGAAAGCTATACAATAAAGATACTCTTTATCTCCCGAACTAACGAAGAATTTTCCGAGGAACAGCAGGATTATTCAGAGTTTTTAAACAAAAGGTATAGAAGCTTAAAATGACAGGTCCGCAGACTGCCGGATGAGGTCAACTTTGGAAATTCCCGCTGGAAATTGTTTTTATATTTTTGATTTCAATTCAGCGGGTATTTCTTTACTAAAAACGTCTGTTCAAAGAAAAACAATTTTTTCTCCTTAGAAAACAGGTGAAGATTCATGAAATACAAAACCATTCTTTCTACAAAAAAGAGAGTTTCCCGCAAAGGCTGGGTTTTAGCGGCCGGCAGTCTGATCCTGTCCATTCTGGTCATCGCCGGTTTGCTTCAGGTCAATCAGAAACGCAACGAAGAAGTCTTTCAAAAACTGATCAGTGAAATTCTCAGTGTTTCTCATCAGCAGCAGGAATTTGAAGCCAGAAATATCATCGATACTACGCAGCGCAGTCTGGAAGCAATCGCCGCCATTTATCAGACGTCGGATGCGGATCCAGACAGCGCCTGGACGCAATCCTATTTGAAAGCGGTCCAGAACTTCAATTCCGTTCGTGATATCCGGTATTTTTCCGCGGACACGCTGCGGTCGATGCTGGAAACACCGATACCGGGCACGGATCCGCAGGGGATTGAAAATTTATTGAACGGACATCCTTATATCTCTGATCTTTTCCAGCAAAAACAATACGGCACAGACGCCTTGATCAGCATTTCCGTGCCGGTCATTCAGAACGATCAGGTGATCGGCGCTTTCCACAGCATTCTGAATGCTGATCTGCTTGTGAATGTTCCTAACAGTGATGATGAAGAATATGCGCAGAATTTTCTGGTGCGCAGGGATGGAGAAATTATTCTTGAGCCTTACGGATGGCCGGAAATTCCTTATCACCTTCAGACTGAACTGGAAGGTATCGGCGCTTCGGACTCCGCAATGGGGAATGTAGAAACCGCGCTGAAGCAGGGTGAAAGTGAAATGATGCTGATCAAAGGGGCGGATAACCGCGCGCTGTACATCACGATTTCATCGCTGGGCTATAACGACTGGCTGCTGCTGTCGATTGCCTATCCCTATGAATTTAAGGGCTATTCCAAACTGATCAGTCAAAATGCCGCCGTTCTGACCGCCTCGCTGATTGTCTTCCTGGTTCTGCTTGCGGTTGTTGTCAGTGCGATCTTCACCCGGCAGCGCCGGAAAATTCTGCACAATCAGGCACGTTATGATTTACTGGCGCAATTCTCAGATACGATTTTATTTGAATATGCCTGTGAAACGCAGCGGCTGACCTTTACGCCCAATATCGCCGAGCGGTTTAACGTGCCGGCCGATCTGATACTTTACCCTATGAATCCGCAGGTTGAAATGCCATTAATTCATCCGGAAGACCAGCCCGCCATGATTTCCATGCTGAACTCCGCGGCGCTGTCCACCGGCAATTCTTTATATCGATTGGACGTCCGGTTCCAGACCCGGGAAGGCGGCTACCGTTGGGTTTCCTGTCAGGGACAGGCAATTCGCGAACGCAGCGGATATCCGTTATCGATCATTGGCAAAATCGTGGATATCCAGGATCAGAAATCCAAAGAAGAACGCTTGATCGAAAAATCCTCGACCGATGCGATGACCGGCGCTCTGAACCGGGAAGCGACCGAAGCGCGGATTGAGAAACGGTTGAGTGACGATCAAAAAGGCTTCTTATTCTTGCTGGATATTGATAACTTTAAGGAAATCAACGATACGCGCGGACACATGATCGGCGATCAGATCCTGATTGATCTTGTGCAGCTTTTGAAATCTGAATTTCGGCAGAACGACGTGATCGGAAGACTGGGCGGCGACGAATTTATGGTCTTTATGAACCAAACCCAGGATCCGCAGGCAGCC